>OHKU01001137.1_pt1 | contig 12773 bp, 10 predicted proteins | sample 1568911 | NCBI WGS metagenome assembly OHKU01 (sample SAMEA3879574, study PRJEB24766) | human gut metagenome | biome: human-associated habitat; feature: feces | place: USA | collected 1985/1987
TGGCTTGTTTTGCAAGTTCACCGATTTCCACCAAAATTTTACGATTCCGCTGATTGTATTCAAATACTTGTTTTTCCATTTTTTTCACTTTAGTTTGCCGTATTACAAACTATCCTTTCCTTGATTTCGTACATTTTATATTATAACTTAAAAAAATTTAAGATTAATAATCATAAATAGTAGCAAAGGGCATAAATCATTATGCCCTTTAGTGCTATTTTCTCAAACCTAATTTGGCAATTAATTCACGATAGCGTTGCACATCCTTATCCTTTAAATAAGCTAAAAGATTACGACGATGTCCAACTTTTTTTAACAAACCACGACGATTGTGAAAATCATGTGTATGAACTTTTAAATGCTCATTCAACTTATTGATTTCTGCTGTTAAAATCGCAATTTGAACTTCAGGTGAACCTGTATCACCCTCTGAACGTGCAAATTGGGCAATGATAGCTGCCTTTTCTTCTTTAGAAACACAAGCCATAAATTTCCTCCTTTTATCATTTCTATTAAATAGATTTAAAATATGCCATATGCTGAAGAATTCGTCGGAAGATTCGAAAAACTTTGCATAGGTCACATATATTTTATCACAATTTCAGAAAAATATCAAGTAAAATCTTTCTTTTTTATTTTTAAAAAAGATTTAACTGCACACAAATCATTTTAGCATACTCCGTATCCTTCAAAATTTGTTTTAAAAAGGCTTCTTTACTGGAAAATTTTATTTCATCCCGAATAAAATCTATCAATTCTACATCTATTATTTTATCATAAATATCTTGATTAAAATCAAAAATATGTGTTTCAAAAACCATATTGTCAACTTTATTGAAACTTGGATTAGTACCAAGATTGGCAATACCTAAATATTTTTTATCATCAATACTAACTCTAACAACATATACTCCAGGATGAAGTTTTGCAAATGAAGAATTGATAGAAAAATTAGCCGTTGGAAAATTGATTGTTCGGCCAACTTGGTTTCCATGAACGACTTTTCCTGTTATTTTATAAAAACGTCCCATTAAGTCTTTTACCTCTCTCACTCGACCATTTTGCAATAAAGTTTTTATAAATGAAGTACCAATTTTTTGATTTTCATGTTTCATTTCATCAACAATATGGCATTTAATCCTACCCTTTGATAATTCTTCTATCATATGCGCTTTACCCAACCCTTTTTGTCCAAACGAAAAATCAAAACCTACAACTACTTCCTTAACACCATTGGCAATTAAAATATCCTCAACAAATGAAATAGGCAACATTTGAGCAACTTCCTTATTAAACTCAATTACAATCATATAATCGATCCCAATTTGTCTTAAAAGTTTAACTTTTTCATCAAAGGGAGTAACATACGTATTCGTCTTATCTTTATTTAAAATAAAATCAGGATGAGGATCAAACGTAAAAATAGCACTTTTGAGATTTCTTTTTTGGGATAGTTCTATTGTTTTTTTAAGGAGTAATAAATGTGCCAAATGTAATCCATCAAACTGTCCAATAGTAGCAACAATAGGATGATTTATGTTCAGATATTCTCCTTTTTTTAATCTAATCAATTCCATACACGAACCGCCTTATAATAGTTTAAATCATTTGTTAATTCATAAATTGCAATTAATTTGTTTTTTTCTCTGATTGCAATTCTTTTAGGTTTATCAATAGAATTTTTTAAAACCATCTTAATAGGCATTTTCATCCCAAACCTAGCTTTTTTCAGTACTTCCTCAGAAGAAAAAAAAGGTAAGTTAGATAAAGCCTCTACCATCGTTATTAATCGATAATTTCCTTCTCTTATATCTTTAAGCATATATGCGTCTTTGATATCGAAATTTCCTAATTTTATTCTACATAATTCAGCCATTGAGGAAGGAATATTCATCTTTTCTCCTATATCCGCACAAAGACTTCTAACATAAGTTCCTTTTGATACCTCTAAATAAAGATCAAAAAAACAGCAATCATTTTCATATATAAGTTCAGAAATTCTTTTAATATGATATACTTCAATCTCTCTTGGTAAAATTTCTATTTTTTCATTATTTCTGGCATATTCATATAACTTCTTTCCATTCACTTTAATAGAAGAATAAATTGGTGGAACTTGTAATTGTTTGCCTATAAAGTCTTGAAGAATAGTATCTAATTCTTCTACATCGATTTTTTCAACCTTAGCACTATCTATAATATTTCCATCTAAATCATAAGTATCTGTTTTTTTCCCCAAACAAACTCTTGCAATATAAGTTTTATCGTGTTCTACTAAAAATTGCACCAATTTAGTCGCATCATTTATACAAATCGCTAAAATACCTGTCGCATTAGGATCAAGCGTTCCAAGATGGCCAACTTTTTTAGTTTGAAAAATTTTTCTTATCTGATTTACAACATCATGGCTTGTCATGCCTTTTTCTTTATTTACAATGATAATTCCATTCATATTTTACCTCGATTATTAATTATATCATATTGAGTACAAATATACATAAAAAAAGCCCATATAAGGACTTTTTTATGTATATATTGATTTTATTCTTATTAATTTGAATCTAATTCTAATTTTTTTGTGATAAGATATCTTGTAATAAAATATAGACCTACAATAAAACCAATCATACCTATGAGTTGATTAAAACTGAAGTACATAATTGTTGTAGTTTCTGTAGCAATAGGAGCCATTATACCAATAACAGGTGTCAAATAACCTGTTTGATAACAAAAGACATGTTTAAAATTAACAGTATCATATCCAAGACCTACTGAAAAAAAAGAGAGCATTGAAATCAAAAAATTACCAATGTTTAATACAATTCCGTAAACAAAAAGAGTAATAATTGTTCGAGCTTTTCTAACATTAACACTGCTAAGAAAAGCAAGGGTAAAGAAAAGGGTAATCAATAAAGAAAGTACATATAAAATAACTTTAATTATTGAAGTCACCAAAATTAGTGGTTGTTGAAAAGCAAATTTAACCATTTCAATTAGACCGCTAAAGACATCAACATAACCTCTTGTAGCAAAAAAAACAATAATCAAAACGGAAATGAAAAAAGTAACCATCACTACAATAAACCAAATAAAATTAACCAAAATTTTAGAAATAATCAGTTTATCAATCGAAATTGGTGTTGTAAAAGTTAGATATCCTTCTCTTGTAAAAAACTTTTTATTAATCGAATTAATAATATAAACAATCCAAAGAATTCCGACTGCTGTAATAATTAGAATATAAAAAGTCATTGAGCTCATAAAAAAGACTCTTCCTAAAAAAGAATTCAAATCAAATAGACAAGTTATTCCTAATAAAATTGACATTATGATAATTGCCGCACACATGATCAGAAATTCTTTATAAGAATTTTTAAAATCGTGTTTTAAAATTTTACCCATAACGATATATCTCCCTAAACAATTGATCTAAAGTTTTACCCGTTTTATTTTTAATATTTTCAACACTATCATAAAGTGCAAGTCTACCATTATTGATAAAAAAAGCATAATCAAAAATAGTTTCAGCTTCTAATATTAGATGAGTTGCCATTAAAATCGTACCATTTTTATTATAATTTTCTAAAATTAATTTAAAAATCAAATCTCGAGCAGCTGGATCTACTCCAGCAATCGGTTCATCAAAAATATAAAGTTCTGCATTTCTTGATAAGACTAATACTAAATGTACCTTTTCCTTCGTACCTTTGGATAAAGTTTTAATTTTTTGATTAAAATTGATTCCTAATTGTGAAATTAAATTTCTTGCTTTTTGCTCATCAAAATCTACAAAAAAATCAACAAAATATTCAATAGCATCATTTACAGTCCATGAATCAGATAAAAAATTACAATCAGGTAAATATGAAACTATTTTCTTAGTTTCAATGCCAGGTTTTTGACCATTAATCAATACCTCACCTTCATATTGCATTGAAAGATTCGTTAAAATCTTTATTAAAGTCGTTTTCCCACTACCATTTGGACCGAGCATACCAATTACTTTGCCCTTAGGTAATTTAATGGAAAAATTATCTAAAGCCGTTATTTGACTAAATCGTTTTGTTAAATTATTGATAACAACTATATCATCCATACTTTTTACCTCCTTGCGATAAATTATATCATATATATCTTAGTTTTACAAATAATAAAATAAAATTACTCAGATTAAACATACTTTTTATAAAATTTTGAACAAAAAAGCCTATTTTAATTGAATTTAAAATAGGCTTATTCTTACGCCCACCAATTAGGGAGTAACTCTTTCAATAAAATAGTCTTAACTTTAGGATAACTCATTAATATTTCAATCTGCGCAGCACTTTCATCTAATTGCATCATAAGTTCGCGACAACTTCCACAAGGAAAAAGAACCATTTGTCGTAATAACTAATACTTTTTCAATTTTATTATCTTTATGAGTAATCATATTTGCTATCGCATTTCTTTCTGCACACATTCCCAAAGAACAACTCGTATCAAAACAAACTCCTACATAAATATTGCCAGTAACTGTTTTTATAGCAGCTGCTACACTACCTGCTTCAATAAATTTAGAAATTTGTCTTTCTTGCAAGACTTCTTTTGCTTTTTCATACATAATAGACCAATCGTTTGATAACATTTTTTTCTCCAATTCCATTAAAATGCATTTCAATTTTTCTTTTCATATTGTAATTGATATAAATTATAATAGTGTCCTCTTTTATCTAATAATTCCAAATGCGTACCTCTTTCAATAATTTTTCCTTTTTTTAAAACAATAATTTTGTCACAATGTTGAATAGTTGATAGCCGATGTGCAACAATCAACATTGTTCCTATATTCATCATTTTTTTCAATGAATCCTGAATTAAAGCCTCTGTTTCAGTATCTATATTAGATGTTGCTTCATCCAAAATCATAATATTAGGTTTATGAGAAACGACTCTAGCAAAGGAAATCAATTGACGCTCACCAGATGAAAAGTTTTTCCCTCGTTCCCTTACTATTTCATTATATTTATTTGGTAATTTATCAATAACTTTGTCAGCATTTACAAATCTACAGGCCTCTTTAACTATATCAGAAGTAATCTCCTTACTTCGCAAAGTAATATTAGACTCTACAGTACCAGAAAATAAAAATACATCTTGAAGCATTTGACCAATATGTTTTCGTAAAGAAGCAATTTGGTACTTTTTAATATCAAGACCATCAATGAAAATTTGGCCTTTTTGAATATCATAATTTCTAACAATCAAAGACAATATTGTTGTCTTTCCACTACCTGTAGCTCCCACAAAAGCAACATTTTCTTTAGCCTTTACTTTAAACGAGACATCTTTTAAAATCCAATCTTCGCCAACATAAGCAAACCAAACATTTTTAAATTCAATTTCTCCATCAAGATGATCAATTTCAATCGCATCTTCCGCATCTTCTAATTCAGATTTTATATTTAATACATCATATATTCTCTCTCCAGCAGCAAGAGCTGATTGTAACACATTGAATTGTTCTGCTAAATTTTGGATTGGAGTAAACAATTTCTCAATATAAGAATAAAAAATAACAATTAAACCTGATTCTAAAACAAAATTACTATCTATAATATCCTTTCCAGCAACATAAAATAGTAAAACAATCGTTAAAACATATACCGCATAAATAGATGGTCTAAAAATACCAAATAATAATATTTGTTTAGAATAACTTTTTTCTAAATCATCATTCACTTTTTTAAAGGATTGAATCTGCTTTTGTTCTTGATTAAAGATTTGGGTTAATTTAACACCAGAAATATTTTCAGATAAACTTGTATTGACACTTGTTATACCATGTCTTACTTTACGATAAATTTTTCTTGCTAATTTTCGAAAAATATAACTCAAAATACCAACAATTGGCGTTGTAATAAGCACCCAAAGAGTGAGTTTTACATTGATAAGAAACATACTTACAATTACACCAACAATTGTCAATACATTCTTAATCAGATTCACAATTGTAGAAGTATACATATCATTTAACGCATTGGTATCACTTGTAACTCTTGTTACAAGTTTACCCACAGGCGTTTCATTTAATTGATGAATGGATAAGCCCTCTAACTTTGTAAACACATCTTCACGCATTTGATAAATTATTTTATCTCCAGCTTTCGCAAGAATAATTGACTGATAATATTGAATGATACAAGCAATAATTAGAATAATTATATAAAGAACAATGATGATGATAATTTTTTTGATATCAATAACTTCTTTTGATAATATAGTTACCGCATCACCTAATAAAAGGGGGGTAATCAAATTCATTCCAACAGCTAGTATCATAACCACAAAAGCAATGATAAATTTATTTAATTCTAATCTTGTATATTTTAATAATAATTTATAAACGCCTTTTTCTATTTTTTTATTTTTATTATTATTTGAATTGTTAACTTCATTTTTCTTAAAATGATTGGTGTTGGGTTTAGAAGGCATAAAAAGTAAAACGAAAAGTAACATAATCACTAAAATCATTCATCTTCACCTCCTTCTAAATGTTGAAGATCAACAATTTCACGATACATCGGAACCTTATCATATAATTCATCGTTACTACCAATAGCTATAATTTTGCCATTATCCATTAAAATAATTTTATCTAAAGAGGCAATAGTGGAAACTCTATGCGCAATCATAATAATCGTTTTATCTTTAAAATCGCGATGTATAGTATCTAAAATATTAGCTTCTGTTTTAGTATCCACAGCCGAAACCGAATCATCAAGAATCAAAATTTTGGCATTCTTTGCCATCGCTCTTGCCATTGAAATTCGTTGCTTTTGACCACCGGATAGACTTACCCCTCTTTCACCTATCATTGTTTCATATTTGAGTGGAAACTCTTGAATATTATCATCAACACAAGCATATTTGGCAAATAAAATGGCTTGTTCTAAACTCAATGATTTCTGACTAAAAGCAATATTATTTAAAATGGTATCATTGAATAAAAAATTATCCTGTGGTACATATGAAATTAGATCTCTTACCTTTTGAATTGGTAATTGCATTATATCAATTCCATCAATATATAAACATCCTTCATCAACATTATATATTCGCGTCAATAGATCTACTAAAGTCGTTTTACCACAACCTGTTTTCCCAATAATTCCAATTTTTTCCTTCGGTCTAATGGTAAAAGAAATGTTCTCAAGAGAAGGATTTTGAGCACCTGGATAAGTGAAAGTCAAGTTTTTACATTCTATTAATCCTTCTAATTCATCCACCATTACACAATTTTTATCATCTTTAACACTAATGGGATAATCTAACAGTTCATTTATTCGTTTCAAACTAGCTCTACCTTGCGAATGAATATTGATTAAATTTGCAAGAGCCAAAGCAGGCCAAGTAAGTTGACCAAAATAGGAAATAAACTGAATCAATTGACCAGCAGTAAAAGGCATATCAGAACCACTAGTTGTAATAATCAAATGAGTCCCATAACCAATAATGATAACAACAATTGAACTGATTAGGGTCGAAAAAAGCACATCTAGTGATACTGCAAACTTAATAAAAGAAACGTTTTTATCCGAAAAATTTTTATTAATTTTTACAAACTCTCTTAATTCTAATTTTTCTTTTACATAAGCTTTGATTACAGCAATTCCAGAAAAATTTTCTTGTGTAAATTCGGATAATTTTTCAAAAGCCCTCTGCCTCGCGTCATATCGTTTATCAATCGCTTTGCCAATAATTCCACCACATACTCCTAATAAAACAAGAGGGATGGAGGCAATACATGTCATCAATAAATCTAATCGAATCATTTTATAAATAGCAAGTCCACCCAAAAAAAAGGCATCTATAAACATTATAATCCCATCACTAAAACAAGTTTTAATACTCATCAAATCATTTGTATACAGAGCCATTTGTGCACCTGTTTTATGAATTTGAAAGTAGTCTTGAGAAAGACTTTCCATCTTGATAAACATTTTTTCTCTTAATTTAGTCTCTACTTTTACACCTATATTTAAAACTGAAATTCTCCATAAGAATCTGCCAACAAACATACATAAGGTAATAAAAAGCATATTATATATAATCTTGAATAAAGCCTCATTAGTTAACGTTTGATTACTAATCAAATCAATTAAATTCCCATAATTTTCTGGAATTAACAATTGAATATAATCAACTAGTAATAATGCTAAAATTCCTACAATTAAAAGGTGAAAATATTTAAAATAATATTGATTAACATTTTTACCAAAAAGCATTTTACTTACTCCTTTTTTACTACTTGTTTATTATACATAAAATTGAACAATTTTGGATTTTTTTTGCATTTTTTAAATTATTTTATTTTTTTATCATTCTTTACTTTATTTTTTAAGAAAAATATAGTATAATAAATAAAAAGATACTAATTTCTAAATGATTTACTATTTTGAAAGGAAGATTTGTATGAGTGAATTAAACGTAAAATATCCCTCTGCTAATGTAAAAATCATCATAGACAATGGCATTGTAAACAAAGAATGGAGTTTTCTTAATCGAGAATTTAGATATATCGTTATAACCGATACTAATTTAACCAAATTTTATGCTAAACTTCTTTCAACTATTCCTAATTTGGAAACCATTTTAGCTATTAAACCAGGAGAAAAGGCAAAATCTATCAGTGTCTACGAAAAAATCATTCAATCCCTAGTGAAACTAAATATAACCAAAAACGATATTATCATTGCTTTTGGCGGTGGAGTTATCGGTGATTTAACAGCCTTTGTTGCTAGTACCTATTTAAGAGGAGTCAAATATATCCAAATACCAACTACCTTAGTTTCGCAAATCAATTCATCAATAGGCGGTAAATGTGGTATAGATATTATAAATAAAAATAGCATTGGTGCATTTTATCACCCCTTAACTATTATCATTGATCCGCAAGTATTACAAACACTTCCAAGTAGTGAGTTTGAAAATGGTATATCGGATATGATCAAATACGCAATGGTAAAAGATGAAAAAATGTATCAAGAAATTTCAAATAATGAAATAACCGCTAATTATGAAAACCTAACTGAACTTATTAAACGATGTGTAAGTATCAAAATTTCTTTAGGATTAAAAGCGGAACTACATCATGATGACAATAATTTATTGAACTATGGTCTTCTTTATGGTAATATTATTGATCGTCTTTCTCATACAAAATTACCCTATGGTAAAATGATTGCTACAGGAATGTATTATGAATTACAAGATCTTGATTTGAAAAATAATTTTAAAACTATTTTAGCTAAATATCACCTAGATTCTGATCTTTCTAAATGGAATATTGATTATTTAAAATATTTATCCCAAGAAAATTCTTCTTATGTTTGTGTCAATATTGATAAGATTGGTAAGGCAAAATTAATACATCATGAATTAGATATCTAATTTCGATAAAACTGCCAAAAAAAGTTGATTTTTTCCTTCTGTGAGCATTTGAAATTAAATTATTAAGATAAATAATAATTCAAATTATTTGAGAGACCAAATGTTAATTAAAAAAACTATATTTAATAAACAATTTATTAAATATAGTTTTTTGTTTTATTGTTTAACTTTTTTTATGCTGCAATATATAGTAGGAATCAAAAGAAGAGTTACAAAAGTACCAATGAACAAACCCCCAATTACAACAATTGCCATCGGTTGCATCAATTTACCACCTGCCCCAAGACCTAAAGAAAGTGGAATTAAAGCCAAAATTGTGGTAAGAGTAGTCATCAAAATTGGTCTTAATCGATGTGTACATCCCTTTATCACTGCAACAAAATGATTTTCTCCTTCTTCCATATGTAATCTTTTGATTTCATCTAACATAATAATTGCATTATTGACAATTACCCCCATCAACATAATAATGCCAATAAAGGAAACAACATTTAAAGTTGTTTTTGTCATAGCCAAAAAGAGAAAAGCACCTGTAAAAGATAAAGGAATCGAAGCCATAATAACAAGTGGTTTCAAAAGAGATTCAAATTGACAAGCCATTACCATAAACAATAAGAAAATAGAAACAATCAATGCAACAAAAAGTCCGCTAAATGCATCATCTAAATAGGATTGAACACCACTAGATTTTGCAAAATATCCATCATAATCTTTTAAAACATTACGCGTAACAGTATCAATGATTTTAGATGCAGAACCCGTATCTATTCCTGTAGTTTCTATATCTAAAGTTAAAAGGGGAAGTCCATCACTCTTTAAAATAACCGGTTTAATTTCTTCTTCATTCACAACAGCAATATCTTTAATTTTGATTGTTTGTTCTTTATTTAAACCTATTACAAAATTTTCCAATTCCTCTAGTGATCCAACGGATAACTGATTAAATTTAACCAAAACAGGTGTATCTATCCCATCTTGGACAATTGTTTCTATTTCATATCCTGCAAGACCAATTCTTAACATCTGAATTGTCTGTTCATAGTTTATGTCGTATTCTAAACATTTTCCTTGGTCAATTACAATTTTATATTCTTTTACTTTTTCAGTAAGATTATCTGTTATTCTTGTAAATCCTTTATGCAAGAGAAGATCTTCTTTGATCCTATTTGATATTTCTTTTAATTTTTCTTCATCTGCTCCTGTAATATCAATAGTCAAATTATTAAATCCACTTGTAATACTAGCAACAATTCCATCTACTTCTGATACACGAATTGAAACATCATCCCATTCTTTTACTAATTTTCTTATTTCATCCACTACTTTTGCTGTTTTAGGAGCACTATCAGTAAGTTGTATTCTTAATTGAGCAGATTTAGATATTGGAATTAACCCCAAATCACCAACAGAAACAGAGAGTGATTCAAGATCTTCAATGTGATCTTCAATTTTTTTTGCAATATCATTAGCACATAAATTTGCTTTTTCTAGATTATATTGCGTAGGAAAAGTAATATTAACCTCAATTACCCCCTCATCACAAGGTGGCAAAAATTCTATACCTCTTGTAAATATTAAGATGCCACTTGCAAGAAAAATCAAAACACTACATATTATAATAAAACACTTCCTATTCAAAGCTTTTTTCAAAAAATTGCTATATTTGACTTCAACTTTATCCATGAATCTTTTTTTATTGTCAACAGAATCTACTTTCCATCCCCTTTTTTTATAAAACAATACAAATAATGTTGGGATGATAAAAATTGCTACGATTAAAGAAAAAGTAAGCGATAAAACAACAGCCCAAGATAAATCGGTAAAAATTTCTTTCGTCAAACCTTTAGTAAACAGAATAGGAATAAAAACGCATATCGTGGTGAGAGTAGAAGCTAGCAAAGATCCTGCAACTTCCTTAGTACCAAAATAAGCAGCCTCTTCAATATGCTGTTTTCCTGTTTCTAACTTTTTGGTAATACTTTCAATAACAACGATACTATTATCAACAAGCATACCAATACCAATTGCCATCCCACCTAATGAAACCATATTTAAAGTTATATTCAATATGTTTAATACAATTAAAGCAAGCATAATACTGAGGGGCATTGTAATAGCAATAACGAAGGAACATTTGATACGGCGCAAAAATAAATAAATAATAACAATGGCCAAAATGCCTCCAATTAGAATTGATGTTAAAACATTTGAAATACTATCATCAATAAACTGAGCTTGATCATCTAATAAAATTCCTGAATTTTTATCTAAAATGAATTTTACATTCTTTACAATATTTGAAGTATTGCTTCCAGAATTAGCATATACCTCTAAAATCACTCCTTTTTCCCCATTATAATAAGAATAAGATGTATTTTCAAGATAGTTATTGATATTTGCTACTATCGGCTTAATTTGATATTCTCCATTTCCCATATCGATATATTCAGCAAGCCTAGTAGTATAATTACCATTTTCAATTTTATTATAATCCATTGTTCTTATAAAATGAATAAGATCGGCACTTAACTGTAACCCTAAACTATCATCAATTGTTAAAATTTGAGCAATTTTTAAAACATCATCATTTGTGATGGGAATAGTTTGATATTTGATTTGTAAAATTGCATTCCATTTTTCTTCATCTATCTTTAATATAATATCATTATATTTTACTACTGTTGCATCAATCCCAATTTCTATTAATAAATCTTGATACTCGTCATTTGTAAATGTCTCTTGATGATTTTGTTTAAATGCAACAATACAATTAATTTTTTCTTCTAGTATACTTTTATCAATATTTCGAAATAATTCAATACAATTCACACTTACTTCAATACCTAGCGATTGTTTTACAAGTTCTTGATATTTTTGAGGATTCCAATTTTCATCAGATGTTGAATCAATCAAAGTTTTAAATAATAATATTGTACTTTTAAGACGAATTACCTCATCAAGCGTATGTGATATTAAATAATTATATAAAAACTGGTTCAATTGACAAAGAGAAAAAAAGTCTTCTTCTTCAACTGTTGTCATTTCTGTAAATTTCGTAATTAGATTGTTAAATGTTTCAAAGTGTTCCCATTTATCATTTTCTAAATGCATTACAATTTTAATATTTGCTAAATCCTTAACCGAAGTGACCTTGCTTTCATTTCTAATGGCAATAGTATTCTCATTTTCAACTATACTGCCTAATGGAATATCCAATTGACCTTTACTTAATTCGTTTACAATTAACAAACTTATCACTTCTAAGCCCTGAATAGGCTCAATAACAACCTTATGTTCTTCTAAACCTTTTACTTCAACGTTACCAACACCATCAATGGCAA
>OHKU01001156.1_pt1 | contig 12549 bp, 11 predicted proteins | sample 1568911 | NCBI WGS metagenome assembly OHKU01 (sample SAMEA3879574, study PRJEB24766) | human gut metagenome | biome: human-associated habitat; feature: feces | place: USA | collected 1985/1987
AGGATTGCTGCGCAGCAGTCTCTCGTCGATAACCTCAAGAAGTATAAAAGAGGATTGCTTAATAAGGTTTTTTCAAATATCAATGGAAATATATACCCGACAGTCTATTTATCCGAAGTTGCTGATTTTTTACAGGGGCTTACATATAATCCAAGTGATGTTTCAGTTTCGGGGTATCTTGTTTTAAGGTCATCCAACATTCAAAATGGAGTGCTGTCTTTTGATGACTGCGTTTATGTAGATAAGAAAGTGGATGAGATCTTACAAGTAAAATGCGATGATGTCATTATGTGTGTACGAAATGGCAGCAAAAAGCTTGTTGGAAAAACTGCGCTAATTCCATACAATATGGCTATGACAACATGGGGCGCATTTATGATGATAATTCGTAGCAAGCTAAATGATACTTATGTCTTTCATTACTTAAATAGCCAGATGTTTTTTTCTCAAGTTTTTAAGGACACGAGTACAGCAACGATCAATCAGATAACCAAAGGAATCCTTAATGAATGCAAGTTGCCTCTTCCTCCCGAAACGGCAAGAAAACAAATTTCAAAAATGCTTTCTTCATTTGATGTAAAAATCCAAAATGCGGAAATGTGCTTGACTACATTGGTAGAACTAAAAAAGGCTCTTTTGCAACAACTCTTTATATAAAGAGCTGCTGCAATAATGCTGCTCGAATAGATTTTAGGGATTCATACTGAGAAAGTTCAGTTTGAAATCGACTTTCCAAGCAGTCAAGGAGCTTAGCTATTTTTAGCTGTGTCTCTCTTGAGGGAATAATAACCGGTATTCCCATCAAGAGATCATCCGTCATTGAAACTCTATCATGCCGAACACCTTGCGATCCGTTATCGTAGATATACCGATACCAAGCATCGCTCTTAAAATACCAAGCAAGATAGGATGGCTCTATATCTGCTTGCAACACCAGACAGGTATATAGTGGAGAAATGATGCCTCTTTCTTCTCGCTCATATCGGTTGAAAGGACCGTAAGGAGCTGTGTTAGATTTTCTCGGATTATAAACAAAGTCACCATGCTCAATAACATAATAATTTGATGTGTTTCCATCAACTGCTATGTCTTTGTCAAAAAAGTCCCGTTGAGGGATTAAACCATACTCTGCGGAGTTTGTAATGACATTTTTTATTTCTCCATTGCTGTTTCTACGAGAAACCTTTTTGAAAATAGTAGATAATTGTACTGTCTCAAAACCTGATGGGGAAAGCATAGACATATTACGGAATATTCTTTGCATGACACCTCTTTTATACTTCTTGAGGGCATCAACCAAAGAACGCTGTTTGTCAATTCTCTGCTCTATGGCATTAAGAAACAAAGCAATTCTATCCCGTTCTTTTGCTGTGGGGATATTTATAGGCATTGCAAAAAAAGTGTCATCCTTGATGCTCACCCTATCATGCCTTGCACCGCTGTCACCAGATATATAGATATACCGATGCCATGCCGACGAACGGAAGTACCATTCAAAATACAGAGGATTGATCTCCTGCTTTGCTCGGAAGCACAGGTACAATGGGGACACTATCCCTGCTTCTGGATATTTATAGCTGCTTATGGGACCGTAGGGCGCATCGGTAGATTTCCGGGGGTTATAAACAAAATCATTTGTCTCGATGATATAGTACCCATCTGTATTATCACTGTTTGCGATGTCCTTATCAAAATAGTCACGCTGCGGAATAAGCCCCTGTTTTGCCGAGTTGCAGATTACATTGGTTATTGCACCATCAGCATTTTTCTTGATATTTTTGGCAAAATAGTCCGAAAGGAGTGCTGGATTCCACGGCTCATCAAAGCCCGGAAAGCGAAGCTTCGGACGCTTTTCGAGACCGTTACTTGAGGTTTATAATGCCCTGATTATTTCTCCATCAGATAATATCTGTGGAGGTGGTCAATATGACTAATAATACACAATTTAAGACGCTGTTGAACACTTGGCTAAATCAAAAGAAGCCGATGATCACACCGTCAACCCATGCCAGCTTCACGCTAATAGCCGAAAATCACTTGATACCGCACTTCGGGAAACGGAAGATTGGCAGCATCACCGAGCAGGACATTCAAAGCTACATATCGTATCTCTATGAATCTGGGCGGTTGGACAAGTCTGGTGGTCTCACTGTGAAGACTATTCGAGATGTTATCCTGGTACTTCGCCTTGCTATGGAGTACGCCTACAAAGAGAGGGCGATCCCTCTGCTGAATTGGGACTTGATAGAGTACCCGAAAGAGCTGGGTGTCAAGAAGGTGGTTTCTCTGTCCAAGGATCAGGAGCAAGCTCTTATTCAGTGCATCTACATGGACCTGAACAGGAAGACCGCTGGCATTCTCATTGCACTGTTTACCGGGGTGCGGATCGGTGAACTTTGCGGCTTACAAATGAAGGACATCTCGCTGACGGATAAAACCATCAGCATCAGCAAAACCGTCCAGCGCATCTATGATAAGAAAAAGGGAGAGTCCTATCTGCACATAGGACCGCCGAAGACCAAGACATCAGCTCGTACAATTCCTGTTCCGTCGTTGCTCATGAACATTATCAAGAAATTCTATACGGAGAATCCCAACCATTACTTCTTGACTGGTAAGACCAAACCAACCGAGCCTCGCACATACAGGCAGTTCTTTTCTCGTTTCCTGAAACGCAACAGGCTGCAAAAGGTAAAGTTTCACGAGATCAGGCATACATTTGCAGTACGGGCAATCGAAATACCGGAGTTTGACATCAAATCTCTCTCCGAGATTTTGGGGCATAAGAATGTGTCCTTTACGCTGAATGTCTATGGCAGCGCAAATCTCCAACAAAAAGTCAAGTGCATGAACTTATTAAATGATCTTCTGTAAAAATCAGCGGGCGGGAACGGGATTTTACCGTTCCTGCTCGTGTTTCTTTGAAGTTTTTTTACGCTCTGCTGTCTGCTTCTGTTTTTTCTGCAAATGCTCACGAACAGATTGTACCTCTGTTTTTTCCCCCAATAATTCAGAAACATCACGCTTGCTGTCAAACAGGATAAGCGGATCAAATTTTTCTCCGTATGCCGCTTTAATCTTGGAAGTGGCAACTTGAATTTTATCAGGTTGTAAAGTGGCTCTCTGTTCTGCGAGTTCCATTGAATCTACATCTTTTGCCTGCTCCCTTAATTCCGAGAACTGCTTTAAGGCATCCTCGAACTCGGCAGCATATTTTTCTTCCTGCTTTGTCAGCCGCTTCAAATTTTCCTCCATAGCCGCAACACTCTTTTTGACTTCGGCGATTCCAGTATCCTCACTGCAATCAAATGAACTGAGGAGCATCGTCTTTTCGGATTTCAGTTCTTCCAAGTCTTCTGCCAGTTCGGCAATCTTTTTTGCCAAATCATTATGAGCAACAAACTGATAAAATGGTGTCTCTTTCTTTTCTGCAAGCAGCGTTTTCCGTTCTTTAGTCTTATTTTTAATCTGCTGTACCAGTAAGGTATAGCGCTCCAGATCGGGCTTCAACACATTCAGGCTTTTCGATAATTTGTGTTTTCCAAAACCGGCATAGCGAATCTGATAGCGAAAAATAACCATGTTTGCCCGTAAGGACTCCATTGCTTCCGCAAGCGCAGGAACAGATGCTTTAACTACCTGCATCAGCTTCTTGACTGTTGCTTTCAGCTCACGGAGCAACGCATTGTCTGCCTTAATCTGACGATTTAACTCACAGCGGTCAGAAACAATGCCCTTTTTCTCCAATGCTCTTGCAACTACACCCTCGTGAATGGTGGGCTGCTCGGTCAAGCCCCGATCTGCATGACTGCGGTGGTCGATGCGTTCTTCGTGTCCGGTAGTTTCCAAATGGCGGTTCGTCACATCAGCCCACGCTGCTCTCCATAAAACAAGTTGTTCTTCGCTGTTCCAACGTTCGGCAACGGGATTCTGTCTGCCGTATTTCGTGCTTTTGGGATATTTCGATACCCGTTCATAGCCTTTTGCTTCAGCAGCAGAAGCAGTCATATAAACCTTTTTCTTTCCTACCTTATATTGGTATTGCTTTTCCCATCCCTCTGTCTGTGCTGCCTTAAACTCATCCGCAGTAAAGCCTTGTTCCTCTCCATTTTTCACACAGAGATATTCTTTCTGCGTCTTATATTGCCAGTTCCCTTTTTCATCTAACGGGCGCACTGTCAGCATGATATGAGCATGGGGATTGTGACCGGGAGGGTATGGGTCATGGATTGCCACATCCGCACACATCCCATCAGCTACAAAGGTGTCAGAAATAAAATCGGACAGCAGCTTTTCCCACTGTGCTTCGCTCAGCTCAATCGGCAGAGCAACCACAAATTCACGGGCAAGACGGCTGTCTTTTGTCTTTTCATTTTCTTCCACGGCGTTCCAGAGAACGCTTCGATCCTGCCATTCTTGGGGCGCATATTCCGGCAGAAAGACCTGCTGCCAGACCAATCCCTTCTTGTGGGTGTAGTCATGCAACACCCCGTCATAATTATTGAGGATTTTAGAACAACTCAGGTAAGCGGAAGCTGCAACAGAACTTCTTCCGGTACCACGGCTGACTACTTTTGCTTCCAGATGATAGATTGCCATTTGTTTTTACCTTCCTTTCTTTCTGTTTCTCTTTTGAAAAGAGAAAATGGGTGTCGCCGAAAATGCGATCCCCATAACTGCGTAAAAGCTGCGGAACATATCCGAAGGATTTGTTCTTGGCAGAGTTTTCGCAGGCAGGCGGCGGGATGGAGTGGCAATATGCCACCTCATCGTTTTGCTGATAGCGCAAAATATAGAGCCGACTGCACAGGGAATGTTCGCTTGCGACATTGCCTGCCCCCTCTGGAGAACTGTCAGAAAGACAGTTCGTGAGGAGCGCACGAGCCTGACCGAAGGGAGGGATACCACCGCCTGCTTTGCAGGTGGTGAGTAAGTGCGCCCTTCGGGAAAAAGAAAAAGCGACCGATAGCCGGTCGCTCATAAAAATCATCGGATTGGTTTGAATACTTCGCATAAAAAATCCTCCAACTGTTCCAAAGTCATCTGTGTTGTCTGCGGTAATGCTTTCTCTAAAATCGCACCTTCCTGAATCAGCCGCCGTGTCCGTGCTTTTCGCTCTTTCTGTCGGTCACGCATCTCGGCTTCTTCCAATCTGTGCTTCGCCTGTAAAAGCTTCTTTTCATTTTCCGTCATAAATTTTATTCCTTTCTGCTGTATCCGGCTGAAAACAAAAAGAAGGCGGCTCATGAGATTTTATTCTCACAAGTCGCCTTCAGCGATATTTATTATGCTGTTTTCTGTTCTTGCCCGTTTTCTTTAACAGGCGGGGCATCAAGTAATATCGGTTCGTTCTTTTTTATTTGCTTCGCAACATTGCGTTCTTTCTGCATCCTGCGGTTTGCTTCCGTCCTGCAATCATCACAACAGTATTTTACATCTTTCCGTGTAGTGGTAAAAGTTTTTCCGCAGTTCTCGCAGACACATTCCCGCTTTCGGTTTTCCACTGCTTCCTGACGGTAAAATTTAGTACGGCACTTCGGACTGCAAAACAGAATATTTGACCGCTTGGATTCAAATTCTTTACCACAGCATTTACAGATTAGCTGAAACGGCTGACCAACTGCGTGTTCACCAGCCTTGATTTTTTGGTAGCGTTCCCGGCTCTTGATGCGGTGTCTGCGAAGCTGTTCCTGCCGCTTAATCTCCTCCGGTGTCAGCTCCGGTTCGGGCAGTTCAAACCGTCCGATAAATTTCAGATAAATCTCAACCTCCTGCACTCGATCCCCGTCAATCTTTTCCGGGGTGTGGACAATGATTTTTTCAATAAACTCATTGATCATTGGAGTAGTCAGTTCGGAAAAGTCGGTGTACTTCTTTGCCAGTGCAAGGAACTGCGCCGCACGGTCAGTATCTTCCTCAAAAGAGGACAGATGCGATTCTGCATCCGATACAGATGTGACAAGAGTTTTCTGCTCCGCTTCGTATTCTGCAAGCAGAGTATCAAAGCGCTCATCGGTAATGCGCCCAATGGCAAAAGATTCGTAGAGCTTTTTGATAATGGTATCAAGCTCGACAATACGCCTACGGTCTTTGTTCAACTTGCGTTTGGTATCCTTTGCGACTTCCGCCTGTCTGATTTGAGAAGCAGAACGTACCTTTTTCATAAACTCATCCTGATTGGCGATGGCAAAGGTGCTGGCTGTTCGGATGGTTTCCAAAACAAGCTCTCTGACCGCTTTTGTCCGAATATAGTGACCGCTGCAAGCATGAGTGCGCTTTTGATGTGCCAATGTGTAGGCGGAGCAATCATAAAAATCAGAGGGATAGGGATTGTTCTTCGTACCGCCTTTGGAACGGTGATTGGTCATTTTCGCTCCGCAGTCAGCACAGAACAGAAGTCCAGTCAGCGGATTGGCTTCGCCCAAAGTGTCGTGCCGTCGTGGTGTCTTGCGGAGCTTCTGTGCAAGCTCCCACATTTCCTTATCTACAATCGCTTCGTGGGTGTTCTCAAAAATTAGCCAGTCCTCCTGCGGATTCATAACCGGATTTTTGTCCTTGTAGGACTGCTTGTGAGAACGGAAATTGACCGTATGCCCCATATATTCGGGCTTGGAGAGAATCTGCCCAACGATATAACCACTCCAGTTATAAGGGTTGGGAAATTCCTCTTTACTTTTCCAGACGCCACGCCCCTGCTTTGCGGCGTAGACCGCAGGAGTTTCCACCTTATCGTCATAGAGGATACGGGCGATGTCATAAGGACCGTTTCCCTCGATGGTCAGCCGGAAAATACGGCGGACAACCGCAGCGGCTTCCTCGTCGATATACCAACTGTACTTATCACCCGGCATTTTCTTGTAGCCATAAATGGCACAGTTGGTGGTAGGCTTGCCGGATTCGCCTTTCACACGGATCGCTGTTTTCTGCTTGCGGCTCAAATCCCGAAGATACCACTCGTTCATAATGTTGAGGAACGGGGCAAACTCATTGCTGTTCTGATCGTCGCTGTCCACGCTGTTGGCAATCGCCACAAAGTGAACATGATGCTGACGGAAGAATACCTCCGTGTAAAAGCCTGTTTGCAGATAGTCACGTCCCGCCCTGCTCATATCTTTTACAATGACATGAGCAACTTTGCCCGCTTCGATGTCTGCAATAAGCTGTTTCCAAGCGGGACGCTCAAAATTTCCTCCACTCCAACCGTCATCGGTATAGTGCTGACAGTTCGTATAACCTTTCTGATGGGCATAGCTTTCGAGGTATTTTTTCTGATTGACAATACTGTTGCTATCACCAGTCTGGTCATCATCACGGGACAGTCTTTCATATAAAGCTGTGATTTTTCCTTCAGTCTGTTTTACGCTCATGATGCGCTCCTTTCAGACTGTCGGCTCATTTGTGGTGAATCTATTATACCACAAGTTCCGCAAGTTGTAACCGTTTCATTGCGAATCATCCGTAAAATTTTATCCTCCATCGTTTCCTTCTCTGTATCACTGAATACTACTTTAACTTTATAGGTGGTGCCGCCAATGCGGCGAGTCATATAAGAAAAATTACTGTTCTCGTTTTTTGCCATAGGCAGTTACCTCCGTGTTGAAATATTCATTGTTTTTTCGTATAATAGGTTTAGTTCCGGCACGGTGTAACCATTTGCATGGTTAAAATCGAGCAAAAGGTATTAACACCCTGCCGATGCAGAAATGCCCTCAAAAAAGCCTTGCGGCACAAGGCTTTCCGAGGGCAAAAGTGTTACATCTGTTGTTTTTTCCGATACTTACGTACCCTTGCTGCGGTCTGCTTACGGCGAGCTTCTTCGGCGCAGTGCTGTGAGCAGTACACCCGTTTTCCGTCAGTTGGGAACGGCTTGCTGCATTGTTTGCAATGAGTGGTCGGTATTTGCGTGAATACGGCTTCCAATCCTGCAGCTTCCGGCAGGACAGACTTGCGGAAATATCTGCATAGTGCGCTGTTGGTAAAGCAGATACCCAACATTGGACAGTCACAGTCCAATGGCAGGCAGCCGTACTCTTTGTCGTAGTTGGCACAGAGAGAAGTAACCAGCTTCTTGATCCGCTGCTTCTCCCTGCCCGTCAGCTCACGATAATTGTTTGACATAGGCGGTTTCCTCCTTTCATTCAGTGTCGAAAGTAATCTAATAACAAACAAAATAGATTACCTCCTCACTTATAGGAGAAATACAGGGTACTTAGCGGAACTGTTTTTATGGAGAATCCAAAAAAATTTCAAAAATATTTTTGAAGGGAGGTGTCTGCGGTGTTCGACGATCCCGAACGATATGAACATGACGGTTTTTATGAAGAAGATACTGACTATGAAGATGAATATGAAACGGACGATTCCGATTACATAGTCGATGACGAAGAAGATGAAAATGCCCTTTGGGACGATGAGGAAGAAGCCGCTGACGATCTTCCCGAAAAGAAACAAAGGAAACGGAAAAACCAAGTTGTTCTTGCTGACAATGATACGGATGGTGAAGAAAACGAATTATCCGAACAAGCCTTGCGGCAGATCGCAAAAGAAGAACAACTCATCGAAGAACTGGAAGCTGATGCAGAGGAACATCCCTTTGAGGATGGTACTGACGAGGAAGAGCCGGAGCGTAAGAAACTCAAACGGGAGCTGCGTGTAGAAGCTCTTGCACGATTGGAGGATTCCGCCAGAACACAGCGGGAGTTTGAAAATGTGATTGCATGGTGGGATAGGCTGGACGCTAATCGGGAGCGTAGGGAACGCTATCACGAACTCAGCCGCAGCGGCGATGATGTTCCTCTTGATTACGGGACATCTGCCAATGAACTCTTTTTTCCGGATACGCTAAATGATGTGCTGGAAAAGCAGCTCCGAAAGGGAGATTTTATTGATGCCATTTTCTACTGTCCTTACGACATCCATGAACTCGTAACGGAAGAATACCTATCCAAAATTCTCTGGGAATTAAATGAGGAACACAAGGAGCTGCTCTTTCTTTGCGCTGTCAGGCTGTTTAGCTCAATAAGGATCGCTAAAATACGGAATCAAAGCGACCGGAATATCCGCAAGGTGCGTAACACGATGCTCAAAAAGATACGAAAGAAACTGCTCCCTGCACTTTGGGACAAGGCAGAAAGGCAGCAGCCAATGACCTTATTGGAGAAAGATTTTTTAGAAGAAAATATGACGAAGATTGATTCTAAAGAAAAGAAATCGTATAATGGATAATATAAAACCGAGTTGTTCGGGTTACAATATGAAGTGAGGAATAGACTGATATGGAAAATATAAAAGCAGAAGAAGCAATGAGGGAATTAACACTAATGCTGTTATACCTCTCCCGCTTTACACAGGGAGAAAAGTTTCACGAAGCAACCGATTTTTATGCGTGGAAAGGCTACGATTTTGATATACTGAACGAATTGGACGATGCAGACTATATTCGGCAGGAAAATCATCCGTCCCGTTCCAAATCGGTATATATTACGGAAAGCGGTATGGAACAGGCAAAAGAGCTTTTATCCAAATATGGTATCAGTGATTGGAAACAGGGGTGAGAAAATGAAGAACCTTTTTGAACGAACCAGTTCTAACTGGGTGCGGTATAGTGAATATGAATGGAGGGCGTCAGAGGACGGAACTCTGTACCTCACGCCCACCAAGACAGCACAGCCGGGTATCTACGATCCGCTGGCAGAGTATCAGAAAATTGTATTGGATGCCATCAACATAGGACGCATGGGTATGAGCAAAAAGCCAGATGCCGCAATTCAGAAGGCTATCCAGCAATTTGCGGTGAAATACGGCTTGTTTGGACTGATGACTGCGTTACCTACCACGCCTAACTTTATGGAATATGAGGCGGTGTATCTGCCGAAAAACCACTTTATCAAAGAAGAAACTATGTCCACGGAAAAATATCTGGCACTGTTCTTTCCATTTGACAAGCTGGATGTGATCAAGCGTGGTATCGAGTCCATGTGGAACATCCAGAATGACCGTGTTATGATGGCACTGGCTTTGACTATGACAGACAAACCGATGGCAGTCAACATGAGCTTTCAGCGGGAATATGCGGAGCGGTATGACTGGATGAAGCAGCAGTTCATCGACTGGGCGTTTACCTATATCAACAGTTTCCTTTATTATGAGGATTATGATACACTGAACGATGAAACCAGGCAGATGATGCAGCAGAGCATGGCGGCTTTCGGCGGTATCGCTCCAACCTATCATATCGCTCTGTTGGATAAGCCAACCATCATTTGGGACTTTCATTCCCTGCTGCTGGGTGTTCAGATGATGTTCAGCTTTATGCTGACTGACAGTGAAAATCCAATTAAGCTTTGCAGGCATTGTACCAAAGCTTTTGTCGCAACCAGACCAAGTGCTGTATTTTGTAGCCCTCAGTGTAAGAACAAGCATAATGTGTATAAGAGCAGAGCGAGAAAGAACAGTTCTGATAGGGAGGCACAAGATAATGATTGATAGATGGATTGCTGAAGCAACAGAATGTGATTTCAAGGTTGCTCTGGAAATAAAGAAGCCGAAAAGCTGGCTAAAAAGCGTCAGTGCCTTTGCAAATGGTATTGGTGGTACTCTGCTTTTTGGCATTGATGATAAACGAAATGTGGTTGGTTTGACGGACGCACAGGCAGATGCGGAGGCAATCAGTCGCCTGATTAAAGAACGTATCTCGCCATATCCCAACTTTATTCTTGTGCCGGAACGAGAGGATGGTAAAAATATTCTGATACTGACAGTCTCCTCTGGATACTCTACGCCTTACTACTACAAAGCAGATGGTGTTATGGAGGCATATATTCGCATCGGAAATGAGAGTGTGATTGCTCCAAGTTTCGCCCTGAATCAGCTCATATTGAAAGGCATGAACCGAACCTATGACACTCTAAACTCTGAATATGATTTCAAGGACTACGCTTTTTCCAAGCTACGAGAGAGATACAGGGTCTGGACCGGTAACAGCATGGAAGATAAACTTTTTGATTCCTTCGATATAAGAAACGAATACGGAAAACTGACAAATGCAGGTGCTTTACTGGCAGATGATTCTCCAATCAGACATTCCCGGCTGTTCTGTACACGCTGGAATGGTTTGGATAAAAGCGGCGGTATGGTGGATGCTCTCGACAGTGCAGAATATTCCGGCAGCTTAATTATCCTGCTCAATGAAGGTGTCAGCTTTGTAAAACGGAACATGAAAACTCGTTGGAAGAAAACAGCAAACTCTCGTATTGAAATGCCGGATTATTGCGAACGAAGTGTTTTTGAAGCCCTTGTCAACGCTTTGATCCATCGTGATTACCTTATTTTAGGCAGCGAAGTTCATATTGACATATACGATGACCGTCTTACAATCTATTCTCCCGGCGGCATGGCTGATGGAACACGGATACAGGAAAGAGATATATCCAACATTTCCTCCACTCGCCGTAATCCCGTTCTCGCCGATATTTTCGGACGGTTGGGTTATATGGAACGGCAAGGAAGCGGCTTTAAGAAGATTACGGAATCTTACCATGCTGCTCATAACTATCGTAAAGAGCTGGAACCGGAGTTCTATTCCGATGTTACCTCATTCCAAGTCACGCTGTATAACTTGAATTATAGCACAACAACAAACTCCGCTAATGTTACGATTGAGGATGAAAGCGTTGCGATTACCACTGACTATGTTGCGATTGAGGCTGCGATTGATGGGTTAAACGCAAGCCAGACTACAATTAAGAAAGCAAAAAAGGTTTATAAAAACATGGGAACTGACGGTATCTTTGGTCGTTCCGACATTTCCTCTATTACAGGAGATTCCGTTACCGCTGCCGGCAATCTTATCAGCAAACTGAAAGCCGCAAGCTTAATCGTACCAGTAAAAGGATATGGAAAAGGCAAATATCGTTTTATCGAACCGCATAAGTAAAGTTTATGCCCGTTATCAGCCACATAGCCGATAACGGGCATTCGATTAAGCATATACAAGTTCAGTCAAAATGATTTCTTCCGCACGGTTACGGATACTGTTCATACGGCTTACCCATTCCATTTGGTCAGCAGTTTTAAGTGCTTCGGTTACGCCTTCCTGCTCTGCCATAGCGGAAACGATGTTTTCAATGCGCTCGTTGCAGGCTTGATCGATTTCAGCCAAATGCTTGAACAGCGTTCCCTCCAGCACATAGTTGTTGTTGAGGATTTTACGGTACTCTTTCAGATAGCTGCGGCGCATACGCCCATATTTGCCTATCTGATATTCGCCGTCATCCGGCAAAGTAATGTTGGGAATGAAATAATCGCCCACTTGACGGTATGTACCGCCCATTTCTTCAAAGATAGTTTTCATAAGATTCAGCTCCTTTTGTGTTGATTTCCAGCGGTTATAAGGCTTTTTGGACTCCTTTCTTACAACTGCTTTTCAATTCACCACAAATGAGCCGCAGTCATATGTATTAGATGGCAGAAACCACCCTTTACATATTAACTCTTGGTTGGAAATGGAATTGCTCTCGCCTTGCAATTCGTCCTCATGGGACAATCTCG
>OHKU01001169.1_pt1 | contig 12460 bp, 10 predicted proteins | sample 1568911 | NCBI WGS metagenome assembly OHKU01 (sample SAMEA3879574, study PRJEB24766) | human gut metagenome | biome: human-associated habitat; feature: feces | place: USA | collected 1985/1987
AATACTTGGTGCGAAGCAGTGCACGAACGCCTGCGCCAAGATCCGAGGTTCCTGCTTTTTTCTGCGTCGTTTCATCGAGACAGGAGAGCTTTTCCTTGACACCAAAGTAGCAAATGGCTTCAAACACCAGACAGCACGCGGCATAGATAAACGCGACGGAAGTCCATGCGCCCTGAACCTTTTCGCCGCCTCCGGCAGCGAGCAGCTTGGGAGTCAGAATAGCCAGCACCAAACCGGCGATGAAGGAGAAAATACCACGCAAAGAGCTGACCTTGTTGCGGTCTTCGCTTACCAGACTGAACCGGGGCAGCATGGCGTGATATGCGATGTTGTTGACCGTGTAGACCACGACAGTCAGCAGGAAATAGGATACGATGATCCATGCGATTTTTGCGCCCATCGCCATAGCGGTCGGAACATGAAAGACCAACAGTTCAATGATGACCAGTGGGATGATCGTTGCGCCGAACCACGGCCGTGCTTTGCCGCGCTTCGTTCTGGTCTTTTCGATGAGAACGCCGGCAAAAATGTCGCTGATACCATCAAAAATACGGCAGATCAGCATGATGGTGCCGACAAGGCCGGCCGAAACGAGGACACTGTCGGTGTAGTACAGCGTCAGGAAGGACGAGCAAAACGTCCAGACAAAGTTGGAGCCCAGATCACCGAAGGCGTATGCCAGACGCTCCAGACCCGTTGTTGTGCCAAAGACACGTTCTTTCTTTGTTTTCATGGGATTCCTCTCTTTCATTCAATTTCAATTTCGTCTAACGCTGCTTGCAGGCGCAGCCGAAGATCAGCGATCTCTTCTGCGCGTACGCCCTTGTCAGCGAAAAACTTTCCCATTGCCGCACCGTTCCAGACCTGCCCAAACGGTGTGTCCGGCCCATATTCCAGTGCGACCTTGGCGATGATGCGAAGGTCGCCGCCGATGATGCTGTTGACGGCATCACAAAGCAGGAGTTTGCCATACTTGAGCTTCTCATGGCGCATCCCAGACAGGTGTTTGCCAAGGAGGACATATTTGAATATGCCTGGGATGAGCCGTATATTGGCGAGACAAAGACTCTTGATGTGCACATCAGCAATATCAGAAAGAAGATAAAAAGGCTGACCGATGACGAGTACATAGAGACTGTGTGGGGCATAGGCTACAAAATGAAAGAGTAAAGGTAAACAAGCTTTACTCTTTTTTTACTTTTTGTTAGCGATGTATTAGGATTTTACATTTATATTATGATTAAAGGGTTGCTAAGGAATAAAAGAAAAGGAGATTTGATTGTGAGTGAAATATTATTGCAGACAAAGGCACTGACCAAGCAGTATGGACACCAGAAAGCGGTTGACAATGTGGATATCCACATCAAAAAGGGCGCAATCTATGGATTTATCGGCAGAAACGGTGCCGGCAAGACTACCTGTATGAGAATGATCGGTGGTCTGGCAAAGCCGACAAGCGGAGAGATATCCATGTTTGGATACGCTGGAAAGGATTTGTCAAAGGTACGCTCAAGAGTGGGCTGCCTGATTGAGGCACCGGGTGTATATCCGAACATGACGGCGAAGGAAAATATCGAGATGAAGTGCCGTCTCTTCGGCATCAGTAAAAAGGGCTATGCAGAGGGCATACTTGATAAGGTAGGTTTGTTAAATGTGGGAAAGAAAAAGACAAAGAATTTTTCACTTGGTATGAAGCAGAGGCTTGGAATCGGCATGGCGCTGGTTGGAGAGCCTGACCTTTTAGTGCTTGATGAGCCTATCAACGGACTTGATCCACAGGGAATTGCAGAGGTGCGTGATACGATTCAGAATCTGTGTGCACAGCAGGATATGACTGTGTTTATTTCAAGCCATATATTGGAGGAGCTTTCAAAGCTTGCCACAGATTACGGCATTATAAATAATGGAGCCCTGCTTCAGGAAATTACCAGAGAGGAGCTGCTTTCCAAGTGCAGTGAGAAGATTACACTGACAGTGGACAATCCAAATAAAGCAGTGCCTGTGCTCGATAAGATGGGCTTTGTGCACTACATGATAGTGGACAAAAATCATATAGATGTCTATGAGCGCCTGAATGATAGCGCCGCCTTAAATACAGCGCTGGTCACAGCAGGAGTTTCGGTGGCACAGCTAGCGGTCACAGGAATGGAGCTTGAGACATATTTCCTTAGTATCACAGGAGGTGCGACAAATGTTTAATGCGGTAAGAATGGATATTTACAGACTGATACATACAAAGTCAGCTTATGTTATACTGGTAATAGCTATGGCACTCGCAATAGCTATGAGCGGTATGACAGCTCTTGTCAGAAGCATGGCGACAGAGAGCATCGTGGAAACAACTGATGATGTCACTATGGTAAGTGAGTCAGACAGTGAGATAGCAGATGAATACGATACAGCATCAGCGGAATCGTCAAATGGACCAACGGCAACAGTCGGGCTTGAAATGGATGAATCCGACATGTCAGATGAGGTGCCGACCATAGCAGATATGGTTGAAAGCGATACAGCGGGTCTTGACCTGGCACTTTTACTTGCAATATTTACGGTGCTCTTTTCAACAGCAGACCTAAACAGCGGCTATATAAAGAGCGTAGGCGGACAGGTGAAGTGCCGTGGAGTGCTGCTGTTTTCAAAGATGATAGCGCTTTCGGTATTTACCTTTGTGGCCATGGCACTTGATGTGATTGTCCAGTGTATTGCGACACCGCTGTTTTTACATGGAGCAGAATTCGGAGATGCAGCAGACTTATTTAAGATGCTTGGCAGCCAGTATGTGGTCACACTTTTATTTGTATATTTTGTCATGGCAATGGCAATCATTATAAAAAACAATGTAATCAGCATGATTATCGCTGTGTGCATGTGTACAGGTATCTTTACACTGATTTTCAGTGGAATCAATATACTTATTGAAAAAATCGGAGTAAAGAACTTTGATATAAATGATTACCTTATTGTTAATCAGATTTCTAAGCTTGATCTGAGTGCGTCTGCAAAGACCTTAGGCGGTGCATTTGCGGTAGCCGCTGTGTGGGCAGTGGTGTCACTGATTGCAGTGTATGGTGTGTTTAAACGCAGGGATATATAATGTGTTTTGAATGAGGAATAAAACATGATTTGGAAAATACTGACTGTAATACTTGCAGTTTCGGTAGCTGTCTTAATAGCTGTGCTCGTAAAAATAAGGGCACAGCTTCGTGACATTAATGAACAGCTTGATTTTTTATGCGAAAAGGATACAAATATGCTCCTTTTAACCGATACCAACATGGCTGATATCGGAAGGCTTAAGGAGCGTATAAACAGATTTTTAGAGCAATGGCACAGGCAGCGTGAGGCAGCAGCGAAAAAGGAGCAGATGATATCTGACACGTACACAAACCTGTCGCACGATATCCGCACTCCGCTTACCTCGCTGGACGGCTATTTTCAGCTGCTTAGGGATGAGACTGACAAGAGCGCGCAGGAGCATTATATAGATATCATCCAGGAGCGCATCACAAGCCTCAAGGATATGCTCGAGGAGCTTTTCATGTTCACAAAGCTTAAAAATGACAGCTTTAAGCTAGAGCTGTCTAATTGCTGTGTCAGCAGACTTTTAAAGCAGACAGTGTTTTCTTATTATGAGGAGTGGAAAAAGCAGGGCATTGAGCCGTTGCTTGATATATGTGAGGATACGATATTTATCACTGCAAATGTGCAGGCGCTCAGGCGGGTGTTTCAGAATGTGATAAAAAATGCACTGGTGCATGGGCAGAAGAGCATCTGCATACAGATAAAGCAGCAGGATTCGTGCAATTGCAGGGCTTCAGATGACGAGCGTACTTCAAAAAATAGGATTGTCCATATTTTGGTTTCAAATGATGTAAAAAATCCTGATGATATAGACGTGGACAAGGTGTTTGAGCGTTTTTACAAAGCCGATGAGGCTAGGAGCATATCATCGAGCGGGCTTGGACTTTCGATTGCAAAGGAACTTGTGGAGAGAATGGGCGGGAGTATTGAAGCAAGGCTTGAGGGGAAGCGGTTTGTTGTGGAAATACAGTTTGAATGTGAATAGTTCACTTTTGTAATGTGATAAATAATATTGACACACATGAAACAAAATGATATACTGTCAAAGTGTTTGCGGGCATGGCGGAATTCTTGACAATTGAACTGCTAACGTTCAATTGTAGGCAGATGCGCTACTGTACGCGGCATATATATGCGGGCATGGCGGAATTGGCAGACGCGCTAGATTTAGGTTCTAGTGGGAGACCGTGCAGGTTCAAGTCCTGTTGCCCGTACTATTTACAAGGGTTTCAGAGGTTTTTATTACTTCTGAAATTCTTATTTTTTTATCATTTTTCCTATACGAAAGGATACCACAATGCAGGCTTACAAGGATTTAGTAAAAGCACTTCCTGGCTTAAAAGAGGATATGCCACGCGCATTTTACATGCTCGCAGAGCTCTTTGATTACGGTTCATTTGATATATGCAGAAGTGATGACAAATATATAATCCCATATATCATGAATGACGCGGTGGAATGCTATCTGACTGTGGAAAATGCAGTGTTAAAGGGCGATTATCAGAGTGAGGAAGAAATCATTTCGGCATCGTTGGTTTTAGGAAGTGAAAAAGGTTATGGACTCATTCTTCACCAGCAGGACAATGTGGTCACACTCTGGTTTGATAATTTGCATGTGCATGAGGCATGCTTTAAATACCATGAAATAGGACATTTCTGGGTAAAGGGACAGGAGCAGTGGCGCATGCTTGTATATATGGTAGGAACAATCGCTGATAAGTATATGTACATGGGAAGGGAATACTGCAACGAGACAGAATGCTTTATCCAGAGCCTTATTTACTTTGCACCGTTTCGCAGATGGACACCGGTACCCGGCGATTTGATGGAGTATCATTTTCCAGCCCGTGTAGAGGGAATAGACATTATGGAGGAGCTTTGCAGGGAGGTTTCGGACACTGATTATCTTAAGCTCATTGCACGTTACAGGGCAAATCCATGTGAGAAAACGGAAAAGCTTTTGAGCAGACATTTAGCCGATGCAAAAAGAGTACCGCTTTATCAGTATATTTATAAGCTTGTGATAAAGGCATCAAAGGATTATCCGGAGAGAAATTACGGAAATCAGATAAATGAACGCATAAAAGAAAAGCGTAAAGCGCTTGAAAAGGAGCTGCTTCAAAAGGGATACACCGGAAAATACCCTGTGTTTTCAAAGAAAAATACGACTGTGCGTGTAATGGAGGAACAGCCCTACGTCACAGCAATTCTCGAGTGGGATGATTACAAATATAAGCAGCAGCTCATGGTTTCTGAGTGCAGTGCCAAAAAGTATGATGGAATAAATGCGGGATTTTTTAAAGGAATAGGCAGACACGGACGCATTGTGCAGGTGTAGATACACATAAAACAAAAGCCACAGAGCAATCCGTGGCTTTCATAATACGCTTATTACAAGGATGGGCTTGAGAAGACTCGAACTTCCGACCTCACGCTTATCAGGCGTGCGCTCTAACCGGCTGAGCTACAAGCCCTTGTGTTTTGCACAAAACGTATACTACAATATTTTTGGTGAGAAGTCAAGAGTTTTTTAGAGGTTTTCTCCATCTGTTTTATTTTTCGGATATTCGTTTGAGTGTGCACTAATGACCTCATTAATCCAGTCTACACACTGTTTTTTACCGTCATCTGTAAATGGAAAGGTATTGTCAGTTTTTTTGCTGTCATCGGTCAGGTCAAAAATATACGGCCCCGGCCATATCCATGCATGAAATATTGGCTCACCCTTTTCCTCGGGTGTATCCTCGGTGGCTTCCTTGATGACAGGCTCCTCACGCTTTATGAGAAAGCGCATGCCGTTCATCCAGCCGGTAAAGGTTGTTTTTTTATAGTAGTTGAGATTGAGTGCATCGTCGTATGTAAGCATAGGTGGCTCCTTGATATATAATGATATGTAATTATACACCAAATATCCGTTTAATGCCAGAATAACGCCGGTACTTAACAATTCAAAGTAATCATACACTAAAAATTAATATTTTAATGCGAAAATAAAAATGAATAAAAATGTATAAATAATGCTTATAAGCTACATAAATTACCCTTATTAATGAGTATTATAAAAAATGACTAATTTTTATGCAGAAATGAAAATTATATAGGAAAATATATCCAATTGACAAAGTATGATTTCTGTGTATAATAAAAAGGAATTGTTCGCGTCAGAACGACAGTTGTATCAGACAGCAAGATTAGGGAGTGTGTAATGACAATGAGGTCATTCGCACTTTTTTGCGTATTAGACAAAATACTTTGACGTGGTGCAGTGATAATGCTTTAAAAAATAAAAATAATGCATTATCGATACAAATCCAAGAGGGAGAGAAAAATATGGGTAAGTACATTGTAAAGAGAGTTATTCTCGCGATTTTTACAATCTTCATTATCAGTCTTATTACATTCTTTGCCATGAATGCAATTCCGGGTGGTCCATTCAATTCGGAGAAGGCAAAGAGTCCGGCGGTAATGAAAGAGCTTGAGGCACGCTACGGACTGGATCAGCCACTTATAGTCCAGTACAAGAACTACATGGCAGGCGTGCTGCACGGAGATTTCGGTGTTAGTCTTAAGACAGACCGTCCGATCTCAGATATCATCGGGGAGAGCTTCCCGATTTCAGCGAAGCTTGGACTTTTAGCGGCGCTCACTGCGATAGTATTCGGAGTGGTGCTCGGTTCGATAGCAGCGCTGATGCGAAACAGGTGGCCGGATCGAGTTATAGTATTCTTCGTCACACTGATTACGTCGATGCCGTCATTTGTCATCGCTACGTTATTACTTTATTTCTTCTGTATAAAGCTTGGTGTGGTGCAGGCCTTCAGCTCAGGAAGCAACATGATATTACTTCCGGTGCTGTCACTGTCACTTTCACCGATGGCATATATTACAAGACTTACAAAGACTTCAATGCTTGATGCACTCGGACAGGATTACATCCGTACGGCAAAGGCCAAGGGTGTACATCAGTACAAGATTATATTTGTACATGCGCTTCGTAATGCGCTCATTCCGGTCATCACATATGTGGGACCTATGATTGGTGGTATCCTCACAGGTTCAATGGTTATTGAGAGTATTTTCAATATCGGAGGACTCGGTTCCAAGTTCGTAAGCTGTATCACAAACCGTGATTACACAATGATTATGGCTACAACGCTTTTCCTAGCTGTCATCATGGTAGGCGCGAACCTCATTACAGATATTGTATACAAAGTGATTGATCCACGTATTAAGCTTGATTAAGGAGAGATAAAGATGAAAGATAATATGAAGAGAGCACCTTTCTCCACACAGATTGACCTTAGCAAGTTCGATATGAAGGATTTTGCCAAGGCATCAGATGAAGAGAAACGCCAGCAGGAGGTTATGGGTGAGTCAACTACCTTCTTTAAGGATGGTCTTAAGAGACTCCGCAAAAATCCACTGGCTATGGGTTCTATTATAGTTTTGGTTTTACTTATTTTGGTTATTCTTCTGGCACCAAAGATTGTGCCTTACGGCTATGCAGATATCGTTAAGGGTGCACAGAACTTAGGACCTTTCCAGTACAGCGATGCTGAGCAGGCACAGATTGATGCAGGTGAGAAGCTGTTCCCACACATTTTTGGCACAGATGAGCTCGGAAGAGACTATTTTATCCGTGTTGTTTACGGAGCTCGTGTATCGCTGGGAGTCGGTGTGTTTGCATCACTGCTTGTGCTTATAATCGGTATCATTTACGGTTCCGTATCAGGCTTCTGCGGTGGCAAGGTAGATATGGTTATGATGAGAATAGTAGATATCATTTATTCATTGCCGGATATGCTGCTCATCATTTTACTCGCAGTTGTATTAAATGAGGTGCTGACACCTGTAATAAAGGGTACAGTGCTTTCAAAGCTCGGTGTCAACATGATTGCACTTTTCATAGTGTTTGGATTGCTTTACTGGGTAGGAATGGCAAGACTTATAAGAGGTCAGATTCTTACCATCAAGCAGAATGAGTACATTCTCGCAGCAAAGTGTATCGGAACATCATCAGCCCGCACTATCAGAAAACACATTTTACCGAACTGTCTGTCTGTAATCATCATTACTACAGCGCTTCAGATACCATCAGCCATCTTTACTGAGAGTTATCTGTCATTTATCGGACTTGGTGTTTCGGCTCCTATGCCTTCACTTGGTTCGTTGGCAAATACAGCGCGTGGTGGACTCCAGAGTTACCCATTGCGTCTTATTTTTCCGGCGCTTACGATTTGTATCATTGTTCTTACATTGAATCTTATCGGCGACGGCTTAAGAGATGCATTTGACCCTAAATTATCGAAATAGTAAGGAGTGAGTAAGATGGAAGATAATAAGTTTGTTCTTGAAGTATCTGATCTGCACACTACCTTCAAGACCGATAACGGAGACGTATCAGCTGTAAACGGTGTCAGCTTTAAGCTTGAGCCGGGAAAGACTCTTGGAATCGTAGGAGAGTCGGGCTCAGGAAAGTCAGTTACAGCATATTCAATCATGCAGATTCTTGCTGAGAATGGTGCCATAACAGGCGGCTCAGTAAAATATAAGGGTGAGGATATCACCAAATGGAACAAAAAGAAAATGGCAGATTTCAGAGGAAAATGCTGCTCAATCATTTTCCAGGATCCTATGACATCGCTTAATCCGGTATTTACGGTAGGCTACCAGCTTGAAGAGGCAGTGCTTCTTCACACAGACCGTACAAAGAAGGAAGCAAAAGAGCGTGCTATAGAGATGCTCACACTTGTAGGAGTAAATGAGCCTGAGAAGCGTGTAAATCAGTACCCTCATGAGCTTTCTGGTGGTATGAGACAGCGTGTCATGATAGCTATGGCATTAGCCTGTGAGCCGGATATCCTTATTGCAGATGAGCCGACAACAGCTCTTGATGTGACTATCCAGGCACAGATTCTTGAGCTTATGCAGTCACTGCAGGAAAAGCTCGGCATGGCAATCATCATGGTTACACATGATCTGGGTGTCATTGCTTCAATGTGTGATGAGATCATAGTTATGTACGGTGGCCGTGTGTGTGAGAGAGGAACAGCAGATGCCATATTCTACAGCCCGGCACATGAGTACACAAAGGGACTGCTTCGTTCAATCCCTACAAAGACCAATTCAAAAACCAGGCTTGTTCCTATCGGAGGCACACCAATCAATATGCTCAACATGCCAAAGGGCTGTGCATTCTGCCCTCGCTGTGATGCCGCTATGAAGATATGTCTCACCGAAAAGCCGGAGGAAATCTGGGTTGGAGAAGATCATCTCGCATCATGCTGGATGAATATAAAGAATATGATGGAGGAGGGAAAATCAAATGAGTAATGAGACAAATAACAACGAGTACCTGCTCAAGGTAGACCATTTGAAGCAGTATTTCCCTGTTCATGACGGATTTAAAAAGATGGAGTTAAAGGCAGTTGATGATGTGTCATTTGCCATAAAGCCGGGTGAGACGCTCGGACTTGTTGGTGAGTCAGGCTGTGGAAAGACAACCGTAGGACGTACTCTTTTACGTCTGTATCAGCCTACAGCAGGACGCATTGAGTTCGACGGCAATGTATTGTTTGACAGTGAGAAGAAGATAGATGTGGATATGCATCCTTACCGTAAGCAGATGCAGATGGTATTCCAGGATCCGTATTCATCACTCAACCCTCGTATGACGGTTGAGGATATCATTGGAGAGCCTCTCGATGTGCACAAGCTTTACAGTAGCAAGAAAGAGCGCCATGAGATGATTATGGATCTCATGGAGACAGTTGGATTAAACGCAGACCATGCCACACGTTATGCACATGAGTTTTCGGGTGGACAGAGACAGCGTATCGGAATAGCAAGAGCGCTTGCAGTAGATCCGAAGTTTATCGTATGTGATGAGCCGGTATCGGCACTTGATGTTTCAATTCAGGCCCAGGTAGTCAACATGTTTGAGGATCTGCAGAAGGAGAGAGGGTTATCATACCTGTTTATAGCGCACGATCTGCTTGTAGTGCAGCATATCTCTGATAGAATAGCTGTTATGTACTTAGGTCATATGATGGAGCTTGCAGATGCGGATGAGCTGATGGACAATCCAATCCATCCGTACACACAGTCGTTGCTTTCAGCGGTTCCGATCCCGGATCCTGAGACTGCCAGACACAGCAAGCGAATCGTGCTTGAGGGAGATGTTCCTTCGCCTCTTCGCATGCCTAGCGGCTGTCCATTCCGTTCGCGTTGTAAATATGCGACAGAACAGTGTGCAGCAGCACGTCCGGAGCTTACAGACAGAGGAAACGGACATATGGTTGCATGCTTCAACCGCTAATATAAGGTTTTTACCGGCATATAGCTTAAGCCACATGTGCCGGTTCTAACATAAATTTATTTTTCATATTAATTAATTAGGAGGAAGAAAGATGAAAAAGAGATTAGTAGCACTTACTCTTGTTGCAGCTATGGCACTTGGCATGACTGCTTGTGGAAGCAAGAGCGAGGGCAAAATATCTACTAACGACACATCTGCTAACGGCACTTCTCATACTGCTGTATCAGCAGGCGTAGACTGGACAAGCTATGACGAGTTAGTAGATTCTATCCGTACAGAAGCAGATCTTGCAAAGCGTGCAGAGATGATGCACCAGGCAGAGGATATGCTTATGGATACATGGTGTGTTATTCCACTTTACTACTACAATGACCAGTATATGCTCAAGGATTATGTCACAGACGTATACTCAACAGTAGAGGGTATGAAATACTTCTACAATGCAAAGAACACAAAGAATGCCGGAAAGTTAAACATCTTCATGGCATCAGAGCCTGATCATATCGATCCTGCATTAAACAGTACTGTTGACGGCGGATGTCTTGCAGTAAACAGCTTTGAGGGTCTTATGCGTTACAACGCTGAGGGCAAGCTTGAGCCTGCATGTGCAGAGAGCTATGAGGTTTCTGAGGATGGCCTCACATACACATTCACAATGCGTGACGGTCTTAAGTGGTCAAATGGTGATGAGCTTACTGCAAAGGATTTCGAGTGGTCTTGGAGGAGAGCAGCAGATCCTAAGACAGCTGGAGATTACAGCTACCTTTGCGCAGTATTCGCAGGATATGATGATACAAAGGGTCTTGCTGCTGATGATGTAGTTGCTTCTGATGATGGAAAGACTCTTACAGTCAAGCTTAAGGCAGTTACACCATACTTCCTTGACTTATGTGCATTCCCATTCTTCTTCCCTGTAAACCAGAAGTCAGTAGAGGGAAATGATGACTGGGCAAACGATGCAAGCGACAAGTTCGTTACAAACGGTGCATTCACACTCAAGGAGTGGAAGCATGATTCAAGCATGACATATGTTAAGAATCCTAACTACTGGGATGCTGACAATGTAACAGTTGATGAGATGAACGTAATGCTTACATCTGATGATGTTTCAGCTTACACAGCTTACCAGAACGGTGACCTTGATTTTATTGATTCAATTCCTACAGCAGAGATTGAGGCAGCTAAGAAGACAAGCGAGTTCTACACAGTTGACAACCTTGGAACATACTACGTAGGCTTCAACATTAACTCTAAGCTCTACTCAGAACTTGGATTAGATGCTGACCAGGCTAAGGTATTCAGAAAAGCAATCTGTCTTCTTATCGATCGTCAGTACATTATCGATACAATCGCCCAGGGCGGACAGAAGATTGCCACAACATTTATCCCAGAGGGCGTTACAGATGGTAACGGTGGCGAGTTCAAGAACAAGGACTATTACGGCACAGATTACGATAAGAACTTTGAGGAGGCTAAAGAGCTTCTTGCTTCTATCGGATTATTAGATGAGAGCACAGGCCAGGTAAACCAGACTGTCGAGTTCTCATACCTTGTAAACAACTCAGAGTCAAATGTAAAGATTGGTGAGGCTATTCAGGCAGATCTTTCAAAGGTAGGTATCAACTTAAAGGTTGAGCAGCAGGAGTGGAACGTATTCCTTAACAGCCGTAAGGACGGACAGTTTGATTTCGCCCGTGAGGGATGGCTTATGGATTACAACGATCCAATCAACATGCTTGAGATGTTCACAACAAAATCAGGTAACAACGATATGCAGTTCGGTCGTTAATCTGATTTTGCTATCATAACAAAGCCGCTCGTGCCATTTGCACGACGATGCGAATAACATGCAGAGTATATAGGAAGTCATACAGCTATTGTATGGCTTCCTTTTTTGCGATTAAAGTAGGCTTTTCAGAGCGAAAAAAGGCTCTTTAAAAAAATATGATAATGGTGTAGAATTGTTATTATATAGTTTTAGAATGATGTTTGAGGGTGTGTGATGATTTTAGGACTAAGTGATACGGAAAAGAAATTTAAGACAGCGATGGATACGGCAGG
>OHKU01001176.1_pt1 | contig 12376 bp, 12 predicted proteins | sample 1568911 | NCBI WGS metagenome assembly OHKU01 (sample SAMEA3879574, study PRJEB24766) | human gut metagenome | biome: human-associated habitat; feature: feces | place: USA | collected 1985/1987
GAACAGATAGTCTAAATTGAGGTGACTATGAAAAAGAAATTAATATATATAATAATAATAATTGTATTTATTGCATTAATTGGACTAACAATATATAAGTATAAGGTTTATGAAAAAAACAAAAACAATTATTTCTTTTCGGATACTATACCAGAAAAAACTAAAAATAATATAGTTTATAGCGAGAAAAAAGATCAGGAAATTTATAAAGAATATATAATAACTAATGATTTAAAAGATGTGGAATATAGATATATAGATAATAATAAAAGTATAACGGGAAAAATATATATAGATGAGAATAAAAATTTATATATAACAGATATAGTAAATAAGAAAATATATAAACCATCTGATTATAAATTTAAAACTTTACACAAAAGAGAAAATGATTATAATGAAGTTAATGTTTACTTAATATCTGAGGATAATAATTTGTTTTTATTAACTTTATCAAGTGGTGAAATTAAAACTTCAAAAGTAAAACCTATATTTGAATCAAAAAAAGTTTATAATTTTGTGAATCTTTCTTACAAATCAGATATATATAAAAACGGAAGTTCATTATTTGTATTAGCAGATGACGGCAATATATATGATGTAAAAACTGAAATTAGATATAATAGTGATATTATATCTATGTATGATAAATTTTACGTATTAAAAGATAAAACAATGATTGATATGTGGGGAAGAACATATGTAGATAGTAATAAAAATCCATATAAAATAAAGTATGTATTTTCTGCAACTAAAAACAAAATAATAGATAAAGAAACAATTATGATAATAACTAGTGATAATAAATTGTTATATATTATTTATGGTGATAACAATGTACATGAATTTAATAAAAAAATAAAAGATGTTAAATTTGATGGAAATAAAATTGCTAGAAAGTCAAAATTAAAAATTATATTTGAAAATGATTATAAGATTGAATTTGATGCAGCATGTAATAAATATTTTTGTATAAATGAGATAGAAGAGTAAAAGATTAGAGTTTCTAATCTTTTCTTTTAGTAAAAAAAATGATATTATATATATGTAAAATAAGGGAGGATTTATATGTTAAGAGGGATAAAATTAGATAGTAATAAGGAAATATCTATTACTAGTGAGATAGTTGATGCATCTTTTCCAAATAAAGTATATATTCCTTTAATAAATAATGGTGTTATTTGTGAATCTTTAACCAAAAAAGGTAGAAAAGTAAAAAAGGGTACAATAGTAGGTATTAGAAAAGATTTAGATTTTCCTATACTCTCATCTGTTAGTGGTACAGTTTTAGATATAAAAAAATGTTTATATTTAAATGGTGAAGAAGTACCATGTGTAGTAATAGAAAATGATAAAAAAGAAAGAGTAATAAAAAAAGTAATAAAAGAAGATATTACAGATTATACAAAAGAAGAATATGTAGAATTATTAAAAAAGTGTGCAGTTACAGGTATGGGTGGAGGAGATTTTCCAACATATTTAAAATATAAAAGCCCTATTAGTATACTTATTGTTAATATAGTTGAATGTGAACCATACATAACTGCAGATTTAATGCTTACAAAATTAAAAGCAGATATTATTTTAGAAAGCATAGATGCAATAATGAAAATAAATAACATTAGAAAATGTTTTATTGCATATAAAAAAACAAATCGCATAGTAGAAAATGCACTAAAAGAATATATATCAAGCTATAATAATATTGTTTTATCTCCAGTAAAAGAAATGTATCCTATGGGATGGGAAAGACACTTAGTTAAATATATATTAAATTTAGATTATGATAAGTATCCAGGTGAAGTAGGAGTTGTAGTAAATAATGTATCCACAATATTTGCAATATATAAAGCACTAAAATTTCAAAGAAATATTACACATAGAATAGTTACAATATCAGGTAATGGTTTTAGTGAACCAGTTAATGTACTTGCAAAAGTTGGAACTGATATGTCTGAAATAATAAAAAAAATAGGTAAATATGGAGGAGAAGTTAAATTTATTGCAGGTGGACCAATGATGGGTAAAGCCATTAGAAATGATAATGTCATAGTCACTAATAATTTAGGGGCAGTTACAATAATGCATGATATAAAAGAAGATGTACATGAATGCATGGGCTGTGGTAAATGCATAAATGTATGTCCTGCTAACTTATGTCCAGTATTCATACTAAAAAACCTAAATAATATAGATAAACTAAAAGAATTAAAAGTAGAAAAATGCATTGAATGTGGAGCATGTTCTTACATTTGTCCATCTAAATTAGGACTAAGAGATGCAGTTAAAATGGCAAAAAAGAAGGTGAAAAACAAATGAAATTTAAATTTGATAATGGACCTCATATGAAAAACGAAGATAATACTAACAAAATGATGTTAAGAGTTTTAATTGCTTTAATACCCATAGTATGTTTTACTATATTTAAAAATGTATTTGTAGTATATAATACTACTGATGCAAAAATATTAGAATTAATTCATCCAATACTTATAATAATTTCATCCATTCTTACATCTTTACTATCAGAATACTTATACATAAGATTTATAAAAAAAGATAAAATTTCTTTTAAAAACTTAAGCAAATCATTTGCAATTATACCTGGCTTATTACTTGCATTATGTCTTCCTTTAAATACACCAATTCATATAGTTGTATTTGGCAGTTTTTGTGCAACTATAATAGGTAAAATGATATTTGGTGGTTTTGGACAAAACATATTTAATCCAGCATTAATTGGATACCTACTAATAAGTGCATCATACTCATCCAAATTAGGAAACTATTTAAACTTATACGAATTAGATACAATAGGAGGGTCTACACCACTTACAAACCTTGCTAATTTAAACTACTATGGAAGCTATGATACAATTGTAGGAAAATACGGTTCTTTATTAAATTTCTTTACTGGTACAATACCGGGAGGACTTGGAGAAGTATCAAAAGTACTTATTCTAATTGCATTTATTTATTTAGTTTTAACAAAGACAATAAAATGGAGAATACCAGTTACATATGTAGGTACAGTATTTTTTATGACATTAATAATAGGAAATGCTACTAACTATGGACTATGGTATCCAACATTTCATATATTAAGTGGTGGATTATTATTTGGTGCAGTATTTATGGCAACAGATCCAGTTACTAGTCCAATTACAAAAGTAGGTCAATTATTATATGGAATCTGTTTAGGAATATTAACTGTATTATTAAGGTTTTTAACTCCATATCCAGAAGGAGTAATGACAAGTATATTATTTATGAATATGTTTACAACTTTATTTGATAAAATTGGATTAAAAGTAAAATATAACTTTGAAAAAATATTTATACCTATAGCAATACTTATCTTTATATTACTTATGTCAGTTATAAAAATATCTAGTAATGTTCGTAATACATTTAAAGAAGGTAATAAAGAATTAGAAAATGTTAAAATATTAGATACTAAAAAAGAAAATAATCAAACAAAATACACAATCTCATCAAAAGGTTGGGGTTTAATAAAAGCAGAAGTTATAGTTGAAGATAAAAATATTAAATCAATAGTAATAATAGATAGTAGTGGAGAAACACAATGGAGCGAAATAGAAAATGCAAACTACATATATAAAATAATATCAAATCAAAATGATATAGATAATTTAGATGCAGTAAGCGGAAGTACAAAAACATCTAATGGACTAAAAAATATAGTAAAGAAAGTGAACGAGGAAATAAAAAATGAAAAATAATTTAAAATCAATAATCGTATTAACATTAGTAGCACTCATATCTTCACTTGCAATTTACTTGGTATGGAGGTTTCTATGAAAAAAATATTTAATTATTTATTTAAAGATAACCCAGTATTTACATTAGTGCTTGGACTTTGTTCCCTTCTTGCTGTAACTACTACATTTGAAAAATCATACATGATGGGCATAGTTGTATTAATTGTATTGCTTATATCAAATACAGTTGTATCCATTATAAGAAAATTTGTTAATGATGAAGTTAGAATACCGGTTTACATAATTATAATTTCAACTATCGTAACAATAATACAAATGATATTAAACAAATATAGTAAACCACTATACGATGCATTTGGTATATATTTACCACTTGTAATAGTAAATTGTGTTATATTAGGAAGAGCACTATCTTTCGCATCAAACCAAAAATTAATACCTAGTATAAAAGATGCTTTTAAAAACGGTATTGGCTACACCATTGCTATATCAATAATTGGCTTACTTAGAGAATTACTAGGAAATGGAACAATAACTATAATGGATAAAATCTCATCAATTACTGGTTATAGAGAAATAGTAAAAGTATTTAATGAGCCAATAAATAAATTATTCTTAACAAGTGGAGGTGCATTCATACTGTTAGGTATAATTATTGCAGTAATAAATGGATTAAGAGGTGAAGAAGAATGAATTTAATTTCTATATTTATAACAGCACTTATAAGTGAAAATATAATACTAACTAAATTCTTGGGAATATGTTCATTCTTAGGAACTTCAAATAAAGAAAAAAATGCAATTGGCATGGGTTTATCAACTACATTTGTAATAATAATATCTACAATAATTACATATCTAATAAATAAATATATCTTAATCCCTACTAATTCAGAATACTTACAAACAATAACATTCATATTAGTTATTGCATGCTTCGTACAAATAACCGAAATTATAATTAAAAGATATTTTAAAGATTTATATAAATCACTAGGTATATATTTACCGCTAATAACTACTAATTGTGCTGTATTTGGCATAATACTTACAAATATAAGTATGAAATATGATTTAATCACATCATTAGTTTATTCACTTGCAAGTTCACTTGGATATATAATTGTAATATATACCTTCTCATTAATGAGGGAAAAAATAGAAAATAATGATATAATAAAATCATTAAAAGGAATACCAATCGCACTTATTATAGCAGGCATAATGGCAATTATATTTGGGAGGTTATCATGATTCCTTATATATTTCTTGCATTACTTATGACTCTTACAATAATACTATATAAAATAAATAAAAATAAATGTTCATGTTGTAAAAATTGTGAGGTGAAAATATGCAAGGAATAATTTATTTTACTATTATTGCATTTATTCTATCAATAATAATAGTAACACTTAATAATCTATTAAATAAAAGAAATAAAAAAGAAGAAGAAATATTAAAGATGTTACCTAGCTATAATTGTGGTTCTTGTGGGTATTTAGGATGTTCTGATATGGCATCTGAGATACTAAAAGATAGTAGTGCATTAGAAAAGTGCAAAATAGCAAAAAATAAAGAAGAAATATTAAAAATATTAAAGGAGAAGTAATGAATAGATATGAAAGAAACAATGTAGTAATAGTTATAGTTTGTGCTCTTTTTCTATTAGGAATAAGTGCAATAATATATTTCTTTTTCTTCTATGACAAGAAAAATAATAATGAAAATGATTCCAAAGAAAAATTATTTATTGATATAAAAGATGAAGATGTAATAAAGGGATTTGAAAAACTTATAGACGATAAGAAATTATACAATATTGATAAATTAGACAAAAATATAGATGACTTTAATACACTTTCATCTAAAATAAAATTAAATATTGGTTTTTACTCAGTATATGAAAATGAAACAGATCCACATACAAATGGAATAGAGTTAAAAAAGATAGAAAGTTATTTTAAAAACACATTTAAAAGTACAATATACTTTGATGCGAACGATATATATTGTGATGATGATAATGAATTATTATATTCATACAACAAATTAACAGAATATAACGAAAAACACAAAAGTCATGAATATGCTAATACCATATCAAACATATATAATAAAGTAATAGAAGTAAAAAAGAGAAATAATACATATGTAATAACTAATATAAAATTATGGGGAAATAAAATAGATGATTCATATATAATGTACGGAAGTTATAAAGATGCCCTTAATAATACAAATGAATTATTTAAAGTAAAATCAAGTGAAAATATAAAAGAGTATTCAAAAAATGAATTAGAAAATAATTTAGAATTATATAAAGAAAAAATGACTAAATATACATATACTTTTGAAAAAGAAAATGACAAATATTTATTAGTAAGTTATAAGTATAAAAGATAAATTTAAGTATATAATATTAATAACAGTATACGTCTTAGTATGCTGTTATATTTTTTGCACTTTTTTAGCACTCAACACTTGACATTGCTAAAATATAGTGATACAATCTCTATGTACCTAAAAGAGGTGATAATTATTATAGGAAAAAGACAAAGCGAAATACTTAAAATAATAGTTGAAGAATATATAAAAACTGCTAAACCAGTTGGATCAAAATCTATATGCGATATTCTTAATTGTTCTTCTGCTACAGTAAGAAATGAAATGTCTTACTTAGAAGATGTAGGTTATTTATTAAAAACACACACCTCAAGTGGGAGAATCCCAAGCGAAGAAGGATATAGATATTATGTTGATAATTTAATGAAACCAAAAGAACTAACAGGTGAAGAAGTACTTACTCTTCAAACTATATTAAATAATCAATCACTAGTATTAAGTGATGTTATTAAAAAAAGTATGGAAATAATATCAGAAATGACTAATTACACTTCTTTAGTATTAGGTAATTCTACTATGGAAAATCGACTTAAGAAAGTAGAAGTAATTCCAATAAATGAAGATTCAGTAATTGCAATAATAGTAACAGATAGAGGACATATCGAAAATAAAACAATTTCTATAAATGAAAATGTTAAAGTAGAAGAAATAAGAAAAATGGTTGAATTAATAAATAACTTACTTATTGGTACCCCAATAGACGAAGTTAATAAAAAATTAGAATTTGAAATTAAACCAATCATAGGTAAATACATTAAACAACAAGAAATGATATATGATATGTTCTATAATGCTTTTAATGAGATAGCAAACAAAAAAGAAGAGTATCATTTTTCAGGTAAATCCAATATACTTAAACAACCAGAATTTGATGATGCATCCAAAATGAGAAATATAATTGATAAACTAGATAATAAAAATATAATATCAGATATAGAAGAAACTCATAATGGTATTAATGTATATATTGGAAATGAATCAAAAATAGATAGCGATGTAACAGTAATCAAAACAAAATTTAACGTTAATGGTGAAGAAGGAACCCTTGCTATAATTGGTCCAAAAAGAATGGAATATGATAAAGTAGTCGGTATGCTTGATTACATTAAAAGTGAAATAGAAAAAAGTAGAGGTGAATAAATTGGAACAAGTTAAAAATAAAAAAGACAAAAAAGATGCGAAAGTTCATAAAGAAAATATAGAAGAAACTTTAAACAAGAAAATAAAAGAATTAGAAGAAAAAATGCTTTACAAAGATGCTGAACTTATAAATTATAGAAAAAGAAAAGATGATGAAGTTTCAAACATGTTAAAGTATGCAAATTCAGATATTATTCTTGAGTTATTGTCAATAGTAGATGATTTAGAAAGAGCAATTAAAATAGATGATGAAGTTTTAGATGATGAGTTATCTAAATTCTTAAGTGGATTTAAGATAATTTATTCAAAGTTAGTAAACTTATTAAATAATTTTGAAGTAAAAGAAATAGATACCTTAAACAAAGAATTTGATCCAGCTTTCCATCAAGCAGTGATGACTAAAAAGATTGAAAACGTTAAAACAGGTACTGTTATTGATGTACTTCAAAAAGGATATATGTATAAAGATAGAGTTATTAGACCTTCAATGGTTATAGTAGCCGAATAAAAGAAAGGATGATATATATGAGTAAAATAATAGGAATTGATTTAGGAACAACAAATAGTTGTGTATGTGTACTTGAAGCTGGGGAAGCAAAAGTTATACCAAACCCAGAAGGAGGTAGAACAACCCCATCAGTAGTTGCATTTAAAAATGGTGAGAAAATAGTAGGAGATGCTGCTAAAAGACAAATGGTAACAAATCCTAATACTATCTCATCAATTAAAAGATTAATGGGAACTGATAAGAAAGTAGAAGCAGAGGGTAAGAAATATACTCCAGAAGAGATAAGTGCTATGATACTTTCTTATATGAAAGATTATGCAGAAAGCTATCTTGGTGAAAAAGTTACTAAAGCAGTTATAACTGTTCCAGCATACTTTAATGATTCACAAAGACAAGCAACAAAAAATGCTGGTAAAATTGCTGGTTTGGAAGTAGAAAGAATAATAAATGAACCAACAGCAGCAGCACTAGCATATGGACTTGATAAACAAGATAAATCACAAACAGTTTTAGTATATGACTTAGGTGGAGGAACATTCGATGTATCTATACTAGAACTTGGTGATGGTGTATTTGAAGTTAAATCTACAGCAGGTAATAATAAACTTGGTGGGGATGATTTTGATGAAAGAATCATGAATTATTTAGTTGAAACATTTAAAAAAGAAAACGGTATAGATTTATCTAAAGATAAGATGGCAATGCAAAGATTAAAAGATGCAGCAGAAAAAGCAAAGAAAGATTTAAGTGGTGTAACAACTACTCAAATAAGTTTACCATTCATATCTCAAGGTGAATCTGGACCACTTCACCTAGAAGTGTCTTTGACAAGAGCTAAATTTGAAGATTTAATTCGTGATTTAGTTGATTCAACTCTAGAACCAGTAAGAAAAGCAATGAAAGATGCTAAATTAAGTAATAAAGACCTTGATAAGATAATATTAGTTGGTGGATCAACACGTATACCAATGGTACAAGAACTTATTAAAAAAGAATTAGGTCAAGAACCACACAAAGGTGTTAACCCTGATGAAGTAGTTGCAATGGGAGCTGCTATTCAAGGTGGTGTATTAACAGGTGAAGTTAACGATATAGTATTACTAGATGTAACACCATTATCTTTAGGTATTGAAACATTAGGTGGAGTTAATACAGTTCTAATCGAAAGAAATACAACAATACCTACAAGTAAGAGTCAAATATTCTCAACAGCAGCAGATAATCAACCAGCAGTAGATATTCACATAGTACAAGGTGAAAGACCAATGGCAGCTGATAATAAAACATTAGGAAGATTCCAACTTACTAATATCCCACCAGCACCACGTGGAATACCTCAAATAGAAGTTACATTTGATATAGATGCTAATGGAATAGTTAATGTTAAAGCAAAAGATTTAGGAACAAATAAAGAACAATCTATAACAATAACTGCATCAACAAATTTATCTGATGAAGAAATTGATAAGATGGTTAAAGAAGCAGAAGCAAATAAAGAAGCCGATAATAAAAGAAAAGAAGAAGCAGATGCAAGAAATGATGCAGAACAATTAATTTTTGCTACTGAAAAAGCAATTAAAGACTTAGGCGATAAAGTAGATGAAAAAGATAAAAAAGAAGCAGAAAACTTAATTGAAGAATTAAAGAAGAACTTAGATGCTAATGATATGGAAAAAGTAAAAGAAACAAAAGAAAAATTAAATGAAAAAGCAATGGCTTTAGCAACTAAAGTTTATGAAGAAGCAGCAAAGAAATCTCAAGAAGAAAATAAAGAAGAAACAAAAAATGACAAAAAAGATGATGATGTTATAGACGCTGAATTTGTAGATAAAAAATAGAATAAAATATGAAAGGAAAAGGAGTAAACTATAATTTATTATAATTTACTTCTTTATTTGGTTAATATGGATAGAGAAAAAATTGAAGAAAAATATAAGTGGAAATTAGAAGATTTATATGAAAATAAAGAAGAATATGATAAAGATTTAATAAAATTATCTGAATTAGTAGATGAATTCGAAAAATACAAAGGAAAAATATTAGAAAATGATAATACATTACTTGAAACATTACTTCTAGATGAAAAAATAGATATGCTAACAAATAAATTATATGTATATGCAAATATGAAATTACATGAAGATACTAGAGTAGGAGTAAATCAGGAATTAGCAGGTAACTTAGATATAACACTTGCTAATATAAATGAAAGAATATCTTTCTTTGTCCCAGAATTATTAGAAAAAGATTATTCTTATGTAGAGAAATTAATAGAAAAAAACGATAAATTAGAAAGATTTAAATTCTTACTAGAGGTAATATTTAATGAAAAAGATCACATTTTATCCAAAGAAATAGAAGCATTAATGTCAAGAACAGGAAATATATTATCTATTCCTGATAATGTATTTTCAAATTTAAATGATGCAGATTTAGTATTTGGTGAAATTAAAGATGAAAATGGAAAAAATGTAGAATTAACAAAAGCAAACTATTACATATATAGTTTATCTAAAGATAGACGAGTAAGGAAAGAGGCATTTGAAACATTATATAAAAAATATAAAGAATTAAATAATACATTTGCAACTATAATGAATTCGAATTTACAAGTAACTACATTTCTAACAAAAACAAGAAAATATTCTTCACCATTAAATTTATATTTAGATAGTAATAAAATAGATGAAAATATATATTATGATTTAATAAAAACAGTTAATAAAAACTTAGACAAAATGTATAAATATATGAAACTAAGAAAAGATGTACTAAAATTAGATGAATTACATATGTACGATATGTCAGTTAAATTAACAGAAGATAGCGAAAAAGAATATACATTTGAAGATGCAAAAAAAATTGTATTAGATGCCCTAGCACCCCTAGGAACAAATTACATAAAAGATCTTGAAAATGCATTTAATTCAAATTGGTGTGATGTATATGAAAATAGAGGTAAACATAGTGGTGCCTATTCATGGGGATGTTATAATGCACACCCATATGTACTTTTAAATTTCCAAGGTAAATATAATGATGCATCAACACTAGCACACGAAATGGGTCATGCAATGCATAGATACTATTCTAATTTAAATCAAGATTATTATTATAGCGATAATGCAATATTTGTTGCAGAAATCGCATCAACAGTTAATGAAACATTATTAAGTTTATATATGCTTAATAATGTAGATGATGTAAATGAAAAGAAAAATATCATTAATGAAATGCTTGATGATATTAAAAATACTATATATAGACAAACAATGTTTGCAGAATTTGAATTAGATGTACATAATAGATGTTATAATGGTGAAGTATTAACAGCAGAAAAATTTAATAATATATATTTTGATTTAATAAAGAAATACCATGGTAAAGATGTTAAGTATGACGAATATATTAAATATGAATGGTCAAGGATTCCACACTTTTATACACCATTTTATGTATATCAATATGCAACTGGATTATCTATCGCACTTTTAATTGCAAACAAAATATATAATGGTGATAAAGATATGCTAAATAAATATTTAGAATTTTTAAAGAGTGGATCTAATGATTACCCAACTAAATTAGTTGAAAAAATGGGTATTAATATAAAAGATGCTGTAAATGAAGCATTAAATAAATTTGAAGAGTTAATAAATCAATATAAAAACTTAGAATAAAGGTGATGCAGTATGAATAAAAAAGATTATTACGAAGTCTTAGGAGTTTCTAAGACTGCAACTGATGATGAGATAAAAAGCGCATTTAGAAAATTAGCAAAAAAATATCATCCTGATTTACAACAAAATGGTGATAAAAAAAGTGCAGAAGAAACTATGAAAAAAATAAATGAAGCATATGATGTTTTAAGTAATAAAGAAAAAAGAAGAAAATATGATGAGGAACTTAAAATAAAAAGAGATAGTGAAAAAACATATAATCAACCAAAGCAAGAATCATATAATACTAGTAGAACAAACCAAACATATGCAAGTTATACACAGCCAAATACAAATAATAGAGCGAGAGAAGATACAGAAGACTATAGAGAAAAACAAGAAGAAATAAAAAGAAATATACAAAGACAATATGAAGAACAATATCAAAAAGCATATGAAAATTATTTGAGAAATTTAGGTTATAGAATAAAGTATAGATGGACATGGAAAAGAATAAAAGAATTAATAAAAACAATTATCATAATTGCAGTAATCCTAGCAGTTATATGGTTTTTCCCGCCAACACATAAATTATTAATAGAAATATATGAATCAAATACTATAGTAAAAACAGCTGTAGATATAATATATAGTATATTTGTTGGAGCATGGAGAGCAATTTGTTCAATTTTTAAGACATAAAATATTGAAATAAAGCGAAAAAAGTTGTATAATAACCAAATAAATTTAAACAGCAAGACTAAAAGGAGATGTTGAAAATGTATAGAGACCATAACTGTGGAGAATTAACAATAAAAAATGTTGGAGAAAAAGTTACAATAGCTGGATGGGTACAAAGGATTAGAAATCTTGGATCAATGATATTTATAGATTTAAGAGATCAATTTGGAATTACTCAAA
>OHKU01001181.1_pt1 | contig 12346 bp, 8 predicted proteins | sample 1568911 | NCBI WGS metagenome assembly OHKU01 (sample SAMEA3879574, study PRJEB24766) | human gut metagenome | biome: human-associated habitat; feature: feces | place: USA | collected 1985/1987
ATTAAAAATATCTTCTTTGGCTTTATATAACACTTCTGCAGTATTCCATATTTCTATTATATCATTTTTATCAATATTTAATATTATTTTTTCGACTTGTTCATATTCTTCTATTTTTTCTTGAATAGTAATTGCTTTGCCTATACTTCCATTACAAAGTTCAAGCATGTTTTTATTTAACACTTTTTCTTTTTGCCTTTGTACTATATAATTTTCTATTTTTTCATTAGACAAGCTTTCAAAATATATTTTTGTACATCTCGATTTTATTGTTGTAAGCAATTTATTTTCATTTGACACTATCAGAATTATTACTACATATTCTGGTGGTTCTTCCAATGTCTTTAATAAGCAATTTTGAGCTTCTATTGTCATCAGTTCACTATTATTAATTATATATACTTTTTTCCCTGAATTTATTGGCTTCTCTATTACCTTTTCTTGTAATTGTCTTATTTGTTCTATCTTAATACTCTTACCATCTTCTGCATCTATCTGCATAAAATCAGGATTGTTATTTCCCAAAAATTCTATACATGGCTTACAATTCCCACATGGTTTTTCCTCATCAGAAACACAAAATAACATATTAGCAAATGTTTTTGCAAACATTGCCTTTCCAATTCCTTCTGTGCCCACAAACATATAACTGTGTAAAATATTGTTTTCATTTATTGAGTTTTTAAGCATATTTTTTACTTTATCATTTCCTACTAAATCTTCAAATTTCAACTATTTTCCTCGCTTATTTTATTTTACCAAATAAATTAAAAGGCCAAAATCTAATCCATACTTTACTTTCTATTCTTTCCAATGGAATACAGCCAAACCTTCTGCTATCTGAAGAATGTTTTCTATTGTCTCCCATTGCAAATACACAATTATCTGGAACAATTATGTCTGTATATGCTCCATTTTCTGCTTCTGTTACAACACTTTCCTCTAAGTAATCTTCCTTAAGTTCTTCCCCATTTATATACACTTTTCCATCTTTTATTTGAACATGTTCTCCTGGAAGTGCTATAACTCTTTTAATATAGCTGTCCTTTCCTAATTCTAATACATAGTATACAAATTTAGAAAAAAACGTAGTTGGTCTTCCACTGTAATCTGCTATAGGATTAGTTAAATCAACTTCTTCTATTGTTTTATATCTTGGCATGTTTGGAGCCTCAAATGTTATTATATCTCCTCTATTTGGCATTACCTTTTTTGTTCTGACCCATCTATTTAATATAAGTCTTTGATTTTGAACTAATGTTGGAAACATTGATGTTTGCTTAACTATTGTAGGTGTTCCTACATAATATCTAATTATTAAGGCAAGTATAAATGCTATTATTATACAGATTATCCATTCTAAAATATCTTTTGTTTTACTATCTAGCTTCATTTACAGCGCTCTCTCCTTTACTTTATCAGTATTAATTTTACTATTTATTTGTATCATTTGCAATACCTTTATTTTACTTTTTCGCTGGTATTCTTATTATAACTTCTGTTCCTTTTCCTAATTCACTTCTAATATCTATACTTCCTTTATTTTGATCCAATATTTCTTTTGCAATTGATAATCCAAGTCCAGTTCCTCCCATTTCTCTTGTTCTTGCCTTATCTGCCCTATAAAACCTGTCAAATATTCTAGTTAAATCTTGCTCCGAAATTCCAATACCATTATCAATTATTTTTATATATGCATCATTATACACAAATCCAACATAAATTTTAATTTTACCATTTTCAGGAGTATATTTTATTGCATTAGATAATATATTTAAAACCACTCTTTCTATTCCATATTTATCTGCACTAACTGGTGGCACATTTGCAGTTACAAAACATTCTACATTTTGATGTTTTTTCTCTATTTCAAATTTTAATCTTTCTTGACATTTTTTTGTTAGCTCTCCTAAATCAAATTCAGTTTCTTCTAATTTAACTTTTTTGCTATCATATTTAGAAAGAGTTAGCAAGTCTGTAACAAGTCTTGCCATTCTTCTTGCTTCTGAACTTATTACACCTAAGAATTTTTGTTGTGTATCTTTGTCATATTCTCCCTCCAATAAAGTATCCGCATACCCCATAATAGATGTAATTGGCGTTTTTAATTCATGAGATACATCTGCTACAAATTCTTTTCTCATATTATCTAGTTTAACATGCTCTGTAATATCCTGTATAACCACAATTAACCCTGCTTGCCTATTATTCTCGTCTTGAAATGGCACAAAAAATAGATTTACACATTTATCTTCTATTGTTAATCTATGTTCTGATGAAGTCCAATTTTCCAGATATATTATTTTTTCTAAGTTTATATTAAGTTTAAGTTTATTAAATATCTTTTCAAATGAATTGTCTTTTTGCTCTAATTTTAATAAATTCATTGCTGCTGTGTTAATATGTATTATTTTTCCTTCCATATTAAATGCAATTACTCCATCTGTCATATGCAACAATATAGTTTCTATTTGTTTTTTTTGCCTTTCTATTTCATTTATATTTTGTTTTAATTCATTTGTCATTAATGTAAATGCATTAACTAGTTCTCCAATTTGGGTATCTGTTCCATTTTCACTTTCTAATTTTACATCTTCGCCAGCTGTTATTTTTTCTACACTTTTTATCAATTTTGTTATTGGCTTTGTTATAGATTTAGAAATAAAAATTCCCATTATTAATATAATAATAAAAAATGTACCCAAGCTCACAGCCGAAATAGATTTTAAATTTTCAATTTGATTTGTCAAATTTTGTTGCAGTTCTACTTGATTTTGCATATTTTTCAAATTCTCCAAAATCGATATGCTGTAACAAGATATCCCTACTATAAATGCTATTCCTATTATTAAAAATATTAATAGTATCCTAAATTGAATATTTTTTGTCATTTTGGTTTACATTCCTTTCTGTCTTTATATAGGTTTATTTTTAATATGATAAATTATAAAACGCAGTAAAGATTGAGTTGCTCTTTACTGCGTTTTTATCTATTTTGAAGCTATATAATAACCTACTCCTCTTTTTGTAATTAATATTTTAGGACTTGATGTATCTTTTTCTATTTTTTCTCTTATTCTTCTTACAGTAACATCAACTGTTCTTATATCTCCATAATATTCATATCCCCAAACTTTTTCCAATAAAGTTTCTCTTGTTACTACTTGTCCTGGCTGGTTTGCCAAATATTTTAAGACTTCAAACTCTCGTATAGTTAAATCTATTACTGTTCCTCTTACTTTTACCTCAAATTTTTCCAAATCTAATGATAAATCTCCTACTTCTATTTTAGAATTTTCGTTTTCCTTATATTTTTCTTCAGAAACATTTAATGAAACTTCTGATTTTCTTAAATTAGCTTTTACCCTTGCTATTAGTTCCCTTATACTAAATGGTTTAGTTATATAATCATCTGCTCCCAATTCTAATCCTAATATTTTGTCTATTTCTTCATCCTTTGCTGATAACATTATTATTGGTACATTTAGTGTATGTCTTATTCTTTTGCAAACTGTTAATCCATCCACTCTTGGTAACATTATATCTAATAAAATTAAATCCGGCTTTTTTTCCAGTGCAAGCTGTATTGCTGTCTCTCCGTCATTTGCTTCTAATGTATCATATCCTTCTTTTTGTAAATTATATACTAAAATTTCAACAATTGGCTTTTCATCGTCTACTACTAATATTGTTCTTTTGTCTTTTTTTTCAATATCTTCCACGAGAAAATTCCACCTTTCTTCACTTCCATTTATATATATTTTATATCACATAACTGGCTTTTTAACAAGTTCTTTTTTTAATTTTGTTTATTTATTGGTTACTATTTTTTCTTCCTTGTTTTTCTTTTAGGTTTTGTAACCTCTTTTTCTTTTTCTGGTTCCCACTTTTCTCCTATTTTTGGTTTATTCCAAGAAATATAGTTGCATGTTTCTGGGTTATGTTCGCAAATATAATACTTTTTCTTTCTTTTTGTTTTTCTTACTTGTACTTTTGCTCCACATACCGGACATGGAACATCAATGTTTTCTACTATTGGTTTTGCATTTTTGCATTCTGGATAACCCGGACAAGCTAAAAATTTGCCATATCTACCATATTTTATTACCATCATTCTTCCACATTTTTCGCATGGAATATCTGTTACTTCATCTGCTATTGTAACATGTTCTAATTCTTTTTCTGCCTTATCCAATTGCTCTTTAAATGGTGGATAAAATTCTCTTAATATTTGTTTCCAATTTTCTTTTCCTTCTGCAACAGCATCAAATTCTTCTTCTATTTTAGCTGTAAATTCCACATCTATTATATTTGGAAAGTTTTCTACCAATAATTTATTTACAACCTTGCCTAATTCTGTTGGCATTAGCTGTTTTTGTTCTTTTTCTATATATCTTCTTTCTAATATTGTTGTAATTGTTGGAGAATATGTACTTGGTCTACCTATGCCTTTTTCCTCCAAAGCTTTTACAAGGCTTGCTTCTGTATATCTTGGTGGAGGTGCTGTAAAACTCTGTTTTGAATTCAATTTTTGTTTTATAACTGTTGCACCTATTTCTAATTCTGGTAAAGATAGTTCAACCTCTTCTTTTTCATTTTCTAGAACTTCAACATATAGAGTCATAAATCCCTTAAATTTCAAGTTTTGTCCTGAAGCTCTAAAATTATATGTATTTACATCTATATTAGCAGATACAGTATTATAAATTGCTGCTGACATTTGACTTGCTATAAATCTATTGTATATTAATTTATATAATTTATATTGTTCTGGTGTCAAATACTGTTTTATAGTTTCTGGCTCTAAGTCTATATATGTTGGTCTTATTGCCTCATGTGCATCTTGAGAATTTTGTTTTGTTTTATAATATCTATTCTCGTAGTAATTTTCTCCATAAGTTTTTACTATATGTTCTTTTGCATATGCTCTTGCCTCTTCAGATATTCTTGTAGAGTCTGTTCTCATATATGTTATTAATCCTACTGTTCCCTTTGCTCCAACATTAACTCCTTCGTATAATCCTTGTGCTATGCTCATTGTTCTTTTAAGAGTAAATCCTAATTTTCGTGAAGCTTCTTGTTGCATTGTGCTTGTTGTAAAAGGTGGAGCTGGTGTTCTTTTCTTCTCACCTTTTTTTACATCTGTTACTATATATTGCCCTTTTTCTATTTGCTTTATTATATTATCTACATCTTCTTTAGAATGTAATTCAAGTTTTTTTCCTTCTTTACCATAAAAATTTGCTTCAAATGTTTTTTCTGTTTTCGGTTCTAATAACTGTGCTGTTATATTCCAATATTCTTCTGGTATAAACTTTTCTATTTCTTCTTCTCTATCAACTATTAACTTAACCGCTACAGACTGAACTCTACCTGCTGATAACCCTCTTTTAACCTTTTTCCATAGTATTGGACTTATTTTGTATCCTACTATTCTGTCTAATACCCTTCTCGCCTGCTGTGCATCTGTTAGGTCTTTGTCTATTTTTCTCGGACTTTTTATAGATTTTTGTATCGCCTCTTTTGTTATTTCATTAAATGTAACTCTGCACACTTCATCTTCTGGTATTTCCAATATATATGCTAAGTGCCATGCTATTGCTTCTCCTTCACGGTCAGGGTCAGTTGCCAGATACACATATTTTGCATTTTTTGCTTCTTTTTTTAATGTTTTTATTAAAGCTCCCTTTCCTCTTATATTTATATATTCTGGAGTAAAATCATTTTCTATATCTATTGCTAACTTAGATTTTGGCAAATCTCTAATATGTCCCATAGACGCTAATACTTTTACATTGCCACCCAAAAACTTTTTAATTGTAGTTGCTTTTGCTGGTGACTCAACAATAATTAATTTGTCTGCCATTTTTAATTTTATGCCCCCTTTTATTAATCTGGAAAATTTTTCTTGTTACTTATCTATATAATAATAGCCCAATTTTTTCCTTTTGGCAAGTAAATTTTAAATTTGTATCATTTTATTTTTAATTTACTCTTAACATTCATCCTTCCTTTTTGATCTATTTTTATAATTATTTCTCCCTGTAAATCTGTTCTATAAATCCTGCACTTAATGTTTTCTAAATTTTTAATTGTTTGTTGATTTGGATGACCAAAAGTGTTATTTTTTCCAACTCCTATTAATGCTATCTTAGGTCTAACCGCTTTTATGAATTCTGGTATTGACGATGTTTTTGAACCATGATGAGCTACTTTTAATATATCTGCTCTTATTTCTGCTTTTTCTGTTTTTAATATTTGCTGTTCTGCTAACTTCTCAATATCTCCTGTAAATAACATTTTAAAATTATTGTAATTAAACTGTGCTACTATTGAATTATTGTTTAACGGATTTTCTGATAATAGTCTACTTGTTGGGAATAATATTTTAAATTCTGAATATCTTCCAATTTTTATTTTATCCCCTTTCTTTACTTCTATTAACCTAATTTTTTTATGTATCATCAACTTTTTAAATCTTTCATAATTTTCACTATGTTCTGCTTGCTCGGAAATAATTATATTTTTAACCTTCACTTTTTCCATTATAGTAAGTATGCCTCCGCAATGGTCAGTATCAAAATGTGATATTAAAACATAATCAACTTTCAAAATCCTCCTATCTAGCAAATATGGTAAAAGTACTTTTTCGCCCACATCAAAGCTATCACTGCCTCCTCCATCTACTAGCACCGTTTTTTTGTCTGGAGTTATTATTAATGTACTATCCCCTTGTCCTACATCTATAAAAAATATTCTTAATTTTTGTGGAAATATATATATTATAAAATTAATTAGAATTAAAACAATTAACAAACATATTATAATTTTGCATTTATTATTTTTTTTGCTTTTTATGCAATATAGTATAATTGCATAATAGGATATAACATTAAACATGTATGGTGTTACAACTAAAATATTAGAAAATGGTAATTTGGAGCATATCTGTGATATTTTAATTAATATACTTAATATTGGTTTTATAAATATTGCAATAAGCCTTGTTAGTGGTTTTACTGTAATTGATGTTATTATAAATAAAAATCCATTTATTACAATTATTCCTAAAATTGGAGAAGCCATTATGTTTGAAATTATAAATGTAAGAGATACTGTGTTAAAATGATACATCATAATTGGAATAATTATAATGTTAGCATATATAGAAACTAATGCCATTTGTTTTATATAATTTACTACTTTACTATTTGATTTTTTCTCTTGTATTCTTTTTATAAAAATAATTATCCCAATTGTCCCTCCATATGATAATTGAAATCCCAAATCTAACAAACTATATGGATTAAATATTAGCGTAATTAATGCTGCTACAGAAATATTTGTATATACATCTGATTTTCTATATACTATGCCTGAAAATAGTGTCAAAACCGCCATTATACAAGCTCTTGTAACAGATGGTGTAAAGTTTGTTATTGCCATAAAAACAAGTAAAAAAAATATACAAACTATTTTTCCATTTTTCTTTCCAATAATAGAATTTTGTAATACATATGTTAGTCCAAGAATTATGTATGATACATGAGCCCCAGATACAGCAAGCATATGTGATAAATTGCTTGTTTTAAAACTCTCTTGTATGTCTTCACTTAATTTGTCCTTATCGCCCAATAATATTGCTAACAACAAATTGCCTTCTTCATCTGTTAATGTTCCATTTATTGTATCTTTAATATATTTTTGTATATTGTGTATAAAACTACCATTACTTGATTTTAATATTTTAGCTTTTTCTAGTTCTACAGTTCCTATAATTTTTTTAGTTTTTAAATATTGCTTATAATTATATCCTTTATAATTTCTTGCTTCTTCTGGCTTTTTAAATTCTCCTTCTATGTATAGTGAATCTCCATATTTTATGCTTGGAATATCTTGTGACATTTTTATATTTATTAATATTTTTTTATTATTCCTTACAATTTTAGCAGTACAAACTTTTTTATACTCTTTTTCTTGTATGTCTGAGATAATTGTTACCATTTCTTTTATTGGCATATCACTTATTTTGCTATACTTGTTTTCTAAAATACTAACATAACCAATGGATATTATTAAACATATTAAAATCACTATTATCTTTTTATTTTTTGTTATTAATAAAATTATAGCAGCTATTGGTATACTTAAAAAAGCTATACTTCCAAAGTATAGCCTCATTATTATTCCTATTATATAGCTTATCGAGGCAACACAAAATAATCTTTTAATATTTATCACTCCTAAAGTGTATGCCCCCTATTTAATTTAAAATATTCTTCTAGCTGCTGTGTATCTGTCATAATATCCACCATCTAGTAAAGTAGAAATTTTAACACAATATCCTGTTCCTGAAGAAGCATGTATAAAATTTCCACCTCCTATATATATTCCAACATGTCCTATGCCATCATATGTTGGATAATCCAAGAAAAATACCAAATCTCCTGGTTTCAATTTGCTTTTTAACTCACTTTTATTAATGTTCAATTCTGTCCCATAACGTGATTGTGATGTTGCTCCATGTGGCAACGAAATTCCAAAATGCTTGTACACATACATTGTAAATCCTGAGCAGTCAAAAGAATTTGGTCCAGCTGCTCCATAAACATATGGGCAGTTTAAATATTGTTTTGCATATGCCACAACATCTTCGCCTTTAGTTGAAGATGTTGTTTCTGTATTATCATTTGCTGTTTCTGGTATATTTGTTGTAGTTCTTACCTCTGCACTTCTAGACGTTGTTTCCTTTTTTTGTTCTGATACAAGCCTTTTAGCAATATACCCTACATCTTCTGAACTTTTAACCTTATACCAATCTCCTTCTTCTCCTATTAGTGTAATTTCTGTGTTTAACGCAAGTACCTTTATTATATCACTATCTGTTGTAGCACTTTTTCTCATGTTAACTGCTGTATCATTTACATATGCTGTCTTTTCTTCGTATTTTACATTATTATTTTCTTCATTCTTAGTTGTAGTTTCTTCATTATTATTTGTTTGATTATTCTTTGTACTTGTTTCTGTTGATATTATGTCTTTTCTTATCCAACCGCTTATTTGATTTGTTTGTATATATGCCCAAGTAGTTGTTGTATTAATAACCTCTATTTGTGTTTCTTGTTTTAGTGAACCTATATTTTCTGAATAAATAAGTGGTAAAATTTTTATACTTGTATCTTTTGAAATTTTATTACTTATTGTTTCTGTCTGCTGTTCATTAGATTCTTGTGGTTTTTCCTTATTATTAGTAGTAGGTGTTTCTACATTTGTTTTTTCTGGTTCTTGCTCTTTTTTTGCATAATCCTTGCTTATATAGCCTGTCATTCCCAAATATTTAACTTTATACCAATTTCCTTCTTCTGCAAGAAGTTCACACTTATAACCTGTTTGAAATGCCATTATAACTTCTGAATCTGTAGATGCTTCTCTTCTAAAATTCAAATTATCTGTTGTTACCTCTACTGTTGTTGCTTTTGATATGTTTGTTGTAAAAAACATAGTAAATAATATTATTAGTACCATTAATATAGTCATTTTGAAGATTTTCATATAAAAACTCTCTCTCCTTCAATTATTTTAACACGTATAGTATATAATTAAAAACCAAAAAAGTCAAATGAAAAATAGACTTTTCTAAGATTAAGGGATTGGTTAAACTTAGATTTAAAATTGTTATACAGGCGATTAAAATCGACCCTACATTTTTCTACTTTAGACTAAAGAAAATATTATTAATAAAATTAATTTTATTTGTAATTGAGTCTGAAAAAAGTTGATGAAATTTTAAAATAGTACAAAAAAGCAAGGTGTTGCAATTTCTTGTAACCCTTGCCTTTTCTATATTCCATAGTTTATATTATTCAATAACTTCTGAAACAACACCTGAACCAACTGTTCTACCACCTTCACGGATAGCAAATCTTAGTCCTTTTTCAATAGCTATTGGTGTGATAAGTTCGATTGTCATATCTACGTTATCTCCTGGCATAACCATTTCTGTTCCAGCTGCTAATTCGATAACACCTGTAACGTCTGTTGTTCTGAAATAGAATTGTGGTCTATATCCATTGAAGAATGGTGTATGACGTCCACCTTCTTCTTTTGTTAGAACGTATACTTGTGCTTTGAATTTTGTATGTGGATGAATTGTTCCTGGTTTTGCAAGAACTTGACCACGTTCAACTTCTGTTCTTTGGATACCTCTTAATAATGCACCAATATTGTCTCCAGCTTCTGCTTGATCCAATATTTTTCTGAACATTTCAACACCTGTAATTGTTGTTTTCTTAGGTTCTTTTGAAAGACCTACTATTTCAACTTCATCTTGTAATTTAACTGTTCCTCTTTCAACTCTACCTGTAACAACTGTTCCTCTACCACTGATAGTCATAACGTCTTCAATTGGCATTAAGAATGGTTGGTCTACTGGTCTGTCTGGTGTTGGTATATAGCTATCAACTGCATCCATTAATTCTTTCATTGGAGCATATACTGGATCATTAGGATCTGTTGATGTGCTCTCTAATACTTTTAATGAAGAACCTTTTATAATTGGAATTTCATCTCCTGGGAAATCATAGCTTGATAATAAGTCTCTAACTTCCATTTCTACTAATTCTAATAATTCTGGATCATCAACCATATCGCATTTATTTAAGTAAACAACGATATATTTAACACCAACTTGTCTAGCAAGTAATATATGCTCTCTTGTTTGAGGCATTGGTCCATCAGCTGCAGAAACAACTAATATAGCACCATCCATTTGTGCAGCACCTGTAATCATGTTTTTAACATAATCAGCATGTCCTGGACAGTCAACGTGTGCATAGTGTCTTTTATCTGTTTCATATTCTACGTGAGCTGTGTTAATTGTAATTCCTCTTTCTTTTTCTTCTGGAGCACTATCGATTTGATCATATGCTTCATATTTTGCTTTTCCTAATAAGCCTAAATATTTTGTAATAGCTGCTGTTGTTGTTGTTTTACCATGGTCAACGTGACCAATTGTACCAATGTTAACATGTGGTTTTGTTCTTTCAAATTTTGCTTTAGCCATTTAAATTTCCTCCTTAATTTTAGTGTTAGAATTTTTCTAACCTTTTTATATTTTTAAAATTAATAACTAATTTTTAACACTTGCATTTTATAACAAATTTGAGAAAAATGCAAGTATTTTAACTATTTTTAATTTAGTCTTTTTTTGCTCTTGAAGATACTATTGTCTCCAATATTGATTTTGGAACTTCTTCATAATGTGATGGCTCCATAGAGTATGTTCCTCTTCCTTGTGTTTTAGAACGTAAATCTGTTGCATATCCAAACATTTCTGATAATGGAATAAAGCTTCTTATTACTTGGTTTCCGCTTTGTGCTTCCATACCTTCCATTCTACCACGTCTTGAATTAACGTCTCCTATAACATCTCCCATATATTCTTCTGGAACTGTTATTTCAACTTTCATTATTGGTTCTAGAATAACTGATTTAGCTTGCTTACAGCCTTCTTTGAATGCCATTGAAGCAGCTATTTTAAATGCCATTTCTGAAGAGTCAACTTCATGGTAAGAACCATCTACCAAAGTTGCTTTAAAGTCTATAACTGGGTATCCAGCTAATATACCACTTTCAGCAGCTTCTCTAATTCCCTCTTCAATAGGTTTGATGTATTCTTTTGGAACAACACCACCAACAAACAGAACCACATAACAAACATTGATTGCTGCATCGTTGCTGAATAGTTGGAAATGACTAGTCCGAAGCCGGACATCACCAGAACAAAAAGAACCGCGAAAAAGTAAATCAACAGAAAATGCCCGACAGGTACTATGCCATAAATTAACCAGGCTAATATGAAACACACCGTCAGCACCAGAAAACCAATCAGCCAATAAGGCAGGAGCTTTGCCAAAATAAAAACAAACTTCGGAACCGGAGTCACATTGATTTGCTCTATTGTCCCGACTTCCTTCTCGCTAACCACATTCAACGCAGGCAGGAAACCACAAATCAAAGTCAACAACATGACCATCAATGCCGGAATCATATAGAGCTTATAGTTTAGATTCGGATTAAATAATCCCTGCGTATCAACCTGTATGGAAGGGAAAGTGCCGGAAACGGTAGCTGCTTCGGGATGTTCCGAACGTAGTTCGGCTGCATAATCATTAATGATAGAAGACAAATAAGAACTGCCCAGACCACCTTTCGTTCCATTCACGGCATTGGCCGCTATCAATACATGAGCATCCTCTCCATTCATCCAATCCCGTTCCAGATGCCGCGGAATTTCCATCACAATATCCGCCGTTCCAATTTCAATATTCCGTAGGCCTTCTTCATA
>OHKU01001189.1_pt1 | contig 12242 bp, 10 predicted proteins | sample 1568911 | NCBI WGS metagenome assembly OHKU01 (sample SAMEA3879574, study PRJEB24766) | human gut metagenome | biome: human-associated habitat; feature: feces | place: USA | collected 1985/1987
CGCTCATGGTAACCTGACCGTTTTTACGTACATACACAGCACCTCCTTGGGTGGCTGTATTGCCGCTGATTTTCGCATTATCGGACATATATAAGCAGTTACCGACTTCTCCGTCAGTGCTGGCAAATATATACACTCCGCCACCTGATGTCGTCCATTTGGTGGGAGCAATGTTGTTACTAATCTGTGCATTGCCGGACATGTTCATGACGCTTTTGTCCGACAACAGTACACCGCCAGCAGAAGCAGAGACCATGTTGTCGCTGATTACACCACCATACATGTTAAATGTGCTACCGATCGCAGCGACGCCACCACCCCAACTTGCAGCATTGCCTCTGATTGCACCGCCATACATATTAAATGTGCTATTATGCACATACACACCGGCTCCATTATAACTGCCTTGGAGCTTATTACCACAAATAGTTCCACCGTACATGGTAAAAGTGGCGTTATTATCCACTTTCACACCTAAATCCGACCTTCCCACGCTGTGAGTGATAACTCCACCTGTAACGGAGATGCGGTTCTCCGTATTCTCCTCGCACGGCACCCATCGAGTGAACAGACCTTCCTTGCTTGTGGTGAAATAGTGCATACTCTCACTACTATTGCAGTCACAGAGAGTAAATTGTCCCTTATCTATCTCAATGACAACAAAATCCCCGTTTGCCGCAATGCTGTGACCATTCAGACAAAGCACCACGTTATTGTTCGGTTTCCATGTTTCCATTGTCACGATATCCTGAGTCAGGTAGTAATATCCTTCCGTTGCAGCTTGCAGTGCTGCTTCACTGTCTATGGACTTCCACTCTGTCACAATGCTATGCTTATACTTATCTGTGCATGTCGCGCCGCAGATGGGATGGTCAACATGCTGACCTTCCGCCACCGTCATCGGAACCGTCATCGGTGTATTCAACGCTTCAGAAATAGCATGAAGTCGTGTCATATCCAGTTCTGCGATCTGCTCCTTGGTCAGTGACTCCATAGCCTCGTCGATGGCTTCCAGCTGCGCACCGACACTTTCTGCATTTTCCACCGTCACTTCGTCCGGCAGAGCATCGATGAGTGCCTGTACCTTCTGCACTGCTGCCTTCTTCTCATCGTCTGCCGAGGTATCCTGCGTGCCGGCATCACTATCGCTGACACTTTCCACTGAGGGTTCCACAGTATCGGGGGCTTCGCCCGCAGTGGAATCTTCCGTACCGGGAGTTGCCGCAGTGGTGCTCTTATCAGCCGGAGTCTCTTCCCCCGGTGCCGCAGCTGCTTCTGCTTCCTCTTGCTCTGCCGCAGAGTCTGTTTCCTGCTGTTCTTCCTGTTCTGCCACCGCATCAGCCTCCTGTGCGAATGCTGTCATGGGCAGTGTTGAGAAGCAGAGAATAAATGCCAGTAACATGCTCAATACTCGTTTTTTAGCGTTTTACCTCTTTCCGATGGGCATAGTGATACCCATTATCTTAAAGATAACGTACCACACTTTCTCTCAGCGGAACCAGGGGCTGCATGAATCGACCCAAATATGTCATGAATCGACCGAAGAGGACTTTAAATGGCTCAATGCGGTTCAATAGCAAGTATTCCTTGAAAAAGTCTTTCCGGTATTATATTCTATTATTATGTCCTATAAAAATCAGTTACAAAGTATACACACAGAAAGGTTTCTATATGTGGATTGCAGATCATTGGAAAGATTATGAAGTGCTGGATACGTCCAGCGGAGAAAAGTTAGAGCGTTGGGGAGATTATATTCTCGTCCGTCCGGATCCCCAGGTCATCTGGAAGACACCCCACGATCATAAGGGTTGGAAGCAGAAAAACGGTCATTACCACAGAAGTGCCAAGGGCGGCGGAGAATGGGAGTTCTTCCATCTGCCGGATGAATGGGCGATTCATTACACCCTGCCTTTTCAGAAGGAAGCCTGCGGTAAGACTGATCCTCTGACCTTCCATCTGAAGCCCTTCAGTTTCAAACATACCGGTCTGTTCCCGGAGCAGGCTGTGAACTGGGACTGGTTCTCCGGTCTGATCCATGAGGCAGGCCACCCCGTGAAAGTACTGAACCTCTTCGCTTACACCGGCGGTGCTACTGTATCCGCTGCGGCTGCGGGAGCTGCTGTGACCCATGTGGATGCGTCCAAGGGTATGGTCGGCTGGGCGAAGGAGAACGCTGCTGCCAGCGGGCTTGCCGATGCTCCTATCCGCTGGCTGGTGGACGACTGCATGAAGTTCGTAGAGCGTGAGATCCGCCGTGGCAACAAATACGACGGCATCATCATGGATCCCCCTTCCTACGGCAGAGGTCCTAAGGGCGAGATCTGGAAAATAGAAGATAATATCTGGGATTTCGTAGGACTGACCGCACAGCTTTTATCCGATGATGCGCTGTTCTTCCTGATCAATTCGTACACTACAGGATTGCAGCCCGCCGTGCTGTCCTATATGATGAATTCCACCCTGACGAAAAAGTTCGGCGGTCATGTGGAAGCCGAAGAGATCGGCCTCCCTGTCACCGAGAGTGGGCTGGTACTGCCTTGCGGCGCTTCCGGGCGCTGGCAGCGTGACTAAATTATACGCATAACATGCAATCGCAAAAAGGAGCCCCCTTGTGAGGCTCCTTTCTTCTATAGCACATATTTTCTTAACACCGGGATCTTGCGCAGCACCCATGCGGTTGCCGTTGCCAGTGCCAGCACTACCAGGCAGATTGCAACCAGCAACAAAATCAATACCGCTTGTCCCGCGGCTACAGACTGCACACCGCATTGTTCCAACACCGTAAAGGGTGTGATCTTCACGAATTTATACAACAAGTTCACATACACCGGATGTACCAGGTATACGGCGAAGCTCAAGGCTCCCGCCTCCTGCCAGGGGATCCGATGTATTCTGTCCTTCTCCCGGGCAGCCAAAGCCGCGCCATCTCCTCCCCCATTCCATCCTGCAGCGAACAGAAGCACTGCAAGCAGTACTGTAAACGGATAATTGTATGCCATCTGAATGGAGAATCCCGCAAGTGTTCTGCTCAGGATCATTCCCAGAGCCAGAACCGCTACTGCAGCTGTCAGCCATACATTCCTTCCCTTGTCCACACATACTTCTCTCACCGCGAAGAAATATCCACACAGATAATACAGGAAATACACACCGCCATCCGGCAATACCGGAATACTGTTGACATCCAGTACCTTATTCAGAAACGGTGCCACACTGCTTCCTAAGAAGATCACTGCCATCATTGCTACAACACCGGCAGCACCCGCAACACTTTTTTCAGAAGCGGCGTGATCAGATATAAAAACAAGATCAGATACAGATACCACATATGGGACCATGTATGTCCCATCAGAGTCATCTTCAGTGCCTCCGGGATCATCCTGATCCGGAAGGTCCGCTCCGCCACTACCAACTCGGAAGCTGCATACGGAACGCCGAATAGGAGGATCGCCAGCGCAATCCTCCTGCAATATTTTTTAATCATGACCGGATAAGTCAATGTACGTTCCGGATTCAGGAACAAATATCCCGAGATCAATAAAAATATAGGAACACACCAGGTCACCAGATCCATAACTGACAGCAATAATGACCGGTATTCCGGCACTATCGACGCATCTGTCACATCTGTCGCACCTGTCAGTACATGCATCAGCACCACTGCACAGGTTGCCAGTACCCGGAGCACGTCCAGGAACTGCTTCCTGGGTCCGGATAAGCCGTTTGTCATGTCTCTCCCATCTCCTCCATCAGGCGCATGCCTGCAGTATCTGTCACAGGAAGGGAGAATACTATGCTTTGTGCCTTACTCTCCAGTCCTGCTTTTTCCATTATAGCACGCATGATGGAATTTTTCTGCTCACTTTTTACCACAATGAACAACATTTCTTTTTCCGGCACCAGTGTCACGCCCAGAAACTGCTGTGCATTCTCTGTTCCGGTACCCTTGGCATGGATGACTGTACCGCCTGCCGCATGTACTTCTCTCGCTGCATCCATGACCAGCTCCGTATATCCATGATTGGCTATCACTACCAGAAGCTCATTCTTCGTCTCTTTCAATGTGGACTCCTCTCCTTTTACGAATTTCTGCCCGCAGGTCAGGTAATTCAATGCTTTCTTGCCGCCGACACTGCTCACGGGAATGATAAATGCGATTCCCATTCCTGGGAGATCGATCTGCATTTTCTTACGCAGAGCAGGCTTGATCTGCCGCCAGGCAGCATCTGTGACAAGATGGAACAATACGCTCTTCTCCATGCCGTCCAGTCCAAAATAATCTAAGATCTCATTCGCCGCGGTTCCCATGCCGACGGTAACACTGCCGACCTGTGCGCCGTTTTCTTTATAGCATTCCACGAATTTCCTCGTCAGCTGACGATTGGTGATGGTGACCATCATATATAATTCACTCATGGGCACACCTCCTACAGTTCAATGATGGCATTCTCATCCAAAGCACCAAATGCATCCGCCGCACCGGCAAATACGCCTGCACCGCTCTTCTGCTGCTTTAACTGATATACCATTCCCAATATCTGGATCGTGATCAGCGGTGTCATGGCTACCATGGCCACCACACCGAAAGCATCTGCGACTAAATTGCCGCCCACCGCCACACAGGCACCCTGCGCTAACGGCAGTAAAAAGGTAGCTGTCATGGGACCGCTTGCCACACCGCCGGAGTCGAAGGCGATCGCTGTGAATATCTTCGGTACAAAAAAGGATAGTCCTATCGCCACGCCGTAGCCCGGGATCAAAAACCATAGAATCGGAATCCCCGTCAGCACGCGGATCATCGCCAGTGCTACGGATAAGGATACGCCCACGGACAGAGAAACCCCCATGGATCTGGCAGAGATGGCACCGTCCGTCAGCTCCTCTACCTGATGATTCAGTACATAGACCGCGGGCTCCGCTTTTACGATAAAGTAACCGATCAGTGCTCCCACCGGCACCAGTACCCACCTGTAGGATCTGGCTGCCATGACCTGACCGAGGTAATTACCGGCAGGCATAAAGCCCACATTTGCCCCTGTCAGAAACAGTACCAGACCAATATAAGTATAGATCAGACCGATCAGAATCTTCGCCAGTGTCTTCCCCGACAGCCGCAGGGCAAATATCTGGAACAGACCGAAAAACAATACAATGGGAAGTAATGAGAGTGCGATCTCTTTCACATAATCCGGAATCCCATGGGCAAAAAGCTGCGCCAGTTCCACGGAATCAGCGATCTCCGGGATTGCCACCGGCTGGTAATCCGCATTGGTCGGCTTATAGATCAGCCCCAGCACCATGACCGCCAGGATCGGGCCGATGGAGCACAGTGCTACCAGACCGAAGCTGTCGTCTGCCGCATGATGGTCATTACGGATGGACGCAATACCGACACCAAGTGCCATGATAAAAGGAACGGTCATGGGTCCCGTGGTCACACCTCCGGAATCAAACGCCACTGCCCGGAAATTCTCCGGTACGAGAAATGCAAGAACGAACACTGCTATGTAGAAAAAAGTTAACAACGGCGGCAGTGCCACACCGATCAGCATACGCAGAAGGGCAATGACCAGGAAGATTCCCACGCCCACTGCCACTGCCAGGATCAGCGTCATGTTCGGCACTGAAGGCACCTGTGTCGCCAGCACCTGCAAGTCAGGCTCGGAAATGGTGATCACCACTCCCAACAGAAAAGATAACACTACGATCAGCAGAATATTTTTACTCTGGGTCATTCTGGCACCCACTTTTTCTCCCATGGGGGTCATGGACATCTCCGCACCCAGGGTGAAAAACATCATACCGGCCATGACCATCACCGCCCCCACCAGAAAGCACAGCAGGATACTGGAGGTAATGGGGGCTATGGTAAAGCTTAATACGATCACGATCCCTACTACCGGCAGGACCGCCTTCAAGGATTCTGCAAATTTTTGCCGGATCTTTGGATTCAATAACTTCAATATTGGTCTTTCCTTTCTTTAGGTTTTCTTTATCTTAACATGAAGCAAAGACCCGATCCTACCGTTTTTCGTGAATTTATAAAATTTTCACGGGTTCTTAACGCAATCTTTATGCAGACAGCTCCCGGTCCTGCCCAGACTGCTTTTTCACAAATTTATAGGCCCAGACATCCACCACGATCACAAACAGGAAAAAGAAAACGAAGATCCAGTCCGCATCCAGAGACAATGCGGAATCATAGATACCGTGTTCGATCATCGGCATGAACACGCTGAGTTTCAGGTAGCGTTTCCTGCGTTTTGTATCGCCTGCGAGTTCTGCCTCCTTCGCCACACCGAAGAAATATCCCATGATCACGCCATCGATGGCATGGGAAGGCACGGACAACAGGGCTCTGGTCACTGCCGTCCCAATGTCACCGTCCATACAATACAGAACATTTTCAATGGCTGCAAATCCTAATGCCGAAGTCACGCAGTACACGATGGCATCGAATTTATAATTGAATGCCGGATGCTTCCATGCCGCCCATTTGGCCGCCTTCATCTTGCAAACTTCCTCGATCAGTGCCACCCCGATAAAATTATCCAGGATCACGTAGCACAGCGTATCTGCATCCACAAATACCAGAAATACTTCATCCAGAATGATTTCCAGTATCATGGCTGGGATCACGGACAACACGCCGAACAGGAAAATCTTCCACAATAATCCCCTCGGCTCCTTCTCCACCTTATCCTGTCTGTAGATCCATACCACCAGTGCGATGGCCGGCAGTAATGCCAATCCTGTCAGAAACATAACCTACTCCTCTCCTGTCCACATAGACGGTCCGCCCTTTCAGGACCGCCACCATACTACATTTTAATCTAATGTTTTTCCTGATGTCAACCTAACGAAAGTATATGTTCCTATTTTTTGTGTCTTAGCTTTTCCGGAGGATACCTGCCTGCCTTTTGCCACAGCTTTAGGGGAAAATATACCGATTGTCATATATCCTTAACTACTTCTTTACACCTTGCATTGCAAAGTAATGGTACTATAGTTATAATAAATTTACAAAACAACTAACAATATTTCATGGAGGATCACACCGTGTTCCGATCATTTTCCGATAAAAAATCACCGCGGAAAAGCTTCCGCTTAAAACCACCCTTTACCAGGCACGCCATCAGTATCCTGATCTGTGCTGCCTGCATGCTGTGCGCCACACTTGCCTCTTTTTTATATCAGCATATTGTCCCGGACAACCATGCCAATGTAGCACTGTTCTACATTCTGGCACTGGTGATCATCGCCAGATGGACGGTGGGCTACGGCTACGGCATTGTCTGCACCCTTTTTTCCGTAATAGCGATCAATTATCTGTTCACCTATCCGTATTATAAGCTTAATTTCACACTGACCGGCTACCCTATCACCTTCCTGCTGATGAGCGGGATCACTCTGATCCTGTGTACCATGACCTCCCATATGACCATCCAGTCCGAGATGATCGCAGAGCGGGAAAAGCGGCTGGCAGAGGCCGAAATGGAAAAGATGCGTGCGAATCTTCTGCGCGCCATCTCCCACGATCTGCGCACGCCGCTCACCGGCATCATCGGCAACAGCTCCCTGTTTCTGGAAAGTCAGAACGATCTAAGCTCCACCGAACAGCGTACGATCATGACCAATATCTACGAGGATTCCAACTGGCTGTTGAATATGGTGGAAAATCTGCTGTCCGTCACCCGTATCCAGGGAGACAGCTTAAGCATCAATACCACAGAGGAGCCGGTGGAGGAAGTGGTGGGAGAAGCTTTGGAGAAGCTGAAAAAACGCTATCCCGATGCCGCCATCCGGGTCAGGATCCCCGAGGAATTTCTGATGATACCCATGGATGCGGTGCTGATCGAGCAGGTCACCATCAATCTGCTGGAAAATGCCATCGTTCATTCCGGAAGTATCCTGCCCATTGATTTCATCGTGGAGGATCATCCTGAGCATGTCTCTTTTATTGTGAGAGACTACGGAAAAGGACTGTCGGAAGAAAAATTACAGAATCTGTTCGAGACGGGTACCTACAACAATTCCCGGAGCTCGGATTCCCGCAAAGGCATGGGTATCGGTCTGTCCATCTGCAAGACCATCATCACCGCCCATCACGGAACGCTGAGTGGCAGGAATCATGCGGATGGTGCGGAATTCTGTTTCACACTTCCCAAGGCTGGAGCTAGCGCTACGGAAAAATAAGTATACTCAGCCACATAAGACAGAACTGTTGAAAATACCGGAAAGGATATGGATCACAGATATGAATAAGATCAAAGTTCTCTTAATCGAAGACGATAGAAGTATCAGTAATTTCATCACCGCTACCATGGACCGGGAGGGCTACAAGATCATGCATGCCTTAAACGGCAGAGAGGGACTTAGTCTCAGCACTTCTTTCTGCCCCAATGTGATCCTGTTAGATTTAGGGCTGCCGGACATGGACGGGCTGGAGGTATTACAGAAACTCCGTTCCTGGAGCGATGTTCCGGTGATCATCATATCTGCCCGCACCAAGGAGCAGGAGAAAGTCTCCGCTCTGGATCTGGGGGCGGATGATTATATCACAAAACCTTTCGGCACCGGAGAGCTCATGGCAAGGATCCGCACTTCTCTGCGGCACAGCCACGCCCAGACTCCCGGTCATGTATATAAGGCACTGGATCTGGAGATTGATTTCGAGAAACGACTGATCCGCCTGCGGGGCGAAGAGGTGCACCTGACCCAGATCGAATACCAGCTGCTCACACTTTTAGCGGAAAATTCCGGCAGAGTTCTGACATACAGCTATATCATGAATGCCATCTGGGGTCCCTATATGGACAATAATAATCAGATCCTCCGGGTCAACATGGCGAACATCCGCAGAAAGCTGGAACGGAATCCTGCCCAGCCCCAGTATGTATTCACGGAGATCGGCGTAGGCTATCGGATGCGTGAGAATGAGAACGGTGGGACTGTATAAACAGAAATACAATTCCCGACACTGCCTCCAGCAAAATGAGTACCGTCCCTCTGTCCAGTGCCTTCCAGACGCTGTCCAGGGTATCCATCCGGCCCAGAATGTCTATGTAAAAGAAATCCAGATAGATGACCGCCGGTGAGATCACACATCCCGGATGCAGTACCGTCCGCTCCATGAGCAGACGGTACATTTCCACTGCCAGAAATATTACATTCAGGGCATAGCCCGCACAAAGCTGATTGTTCAAAAACGGTCCCAGGGAGCTGAGTTCCATACCAAGGGGAACACTTCCTGCCCGAACCATTTCGAAGCTTAAATACATGATTCCAACACTCCACAATAGCATCGCAAGGGATGCTATTCCAAGTCCTCTGCTTAATTGACTGGAGGGAATCATTTTCACATCCTCTTCCTTTCCGAAATACCGGTATACAAGCCCCAGCATCGTCAGCGTCCCCGCCATGGAGATTCCGGCCACCAGGCAGGCAATATCTCTTCCCCCAAACAACCCTCTTCCGGAAAATAAACAGATCCCGATGACACAGTTATAGATCAAAAGCCCCAGCACGATCAGATACAGGATCCTCTTTTCACGTTTCCGCTGCTCCTGGAGCTTTGCCAGTCTCACGACTTCCGTCACAGCCTCCTCCCGGTCTCCCGCCCGCTCTCCGGTCACAATGTCCTGAATCGGCAGTTCCAACAGATGGGACAGGGACTCCAATACGCCGATATCCGGAAAACTTTCTCCATTCTCCCACCGGGATACCGCTTTGTTGGTCACCCCTAACATCCTTCCCAGTTCACTCTGGGTATAATTTTTGCGCTGTCTGGCTTCCCGGATCAGATTTCCAGTTTTCTTTTTATCCATACTAATCCCTATACCTTTCTGTACTCTGCAAACTCTTAGGTGCTTTAGCACCTTTGCTTTAGCACCGTATGCCGGCCGATCTGTACCCTTATGGTAACAATCCTTTGGAAAATGCGCAATCCATTGTAACGAGACTGCCTGTTTTCCGTGATTTTTGCGCAAAAAATTCCCCTCGGCGAGGGGGGAGTGTACCGAGGGGGATAGAGAGAAAAGTATTTTTGAAAGAGGCGGGTTCCTTTTTCAGTTATTATAATAGCGTAATTAATTTATATTTACTGCTGTTTTTATAGCTTGTTTTGGTTGAAAATACTGTTTTTTTGTGGTATTCTGACTGCAGCACTGGGATACACCGGAAATGAGGGAACGCTATGGATATCACAACGAAAAAAGGCAGACGGGGCAGAAAAGATATTGACCGGATTATCGTGGAAAAGGGCCGCAGAGGTGATTTTTCCCCCCTGCAGCCCGATCATTATCACAGCTTTTATGAAATTTTCTATCTCTGGTCCGGAAGCTGCCGCTTCCTGCTAAAAGATACGGTCTACCAGTTGGAGGCCGGAGATCTGGTCTTCATTGCTCCGGGGGAACTGCATCACTCTCTGTATTCCGCCGGAGAGATCTGCGAGATCGTGATGATCTATTTCAAAGAAGAATATCTGCATTTATCGGACCGGTCTGCCGACAGCCTCACTTCCATATCCGGGCAGGGGCTGCAGCTGCATTCCTTCATGGGCAGCGTTCCTACGGTATACCGGGAATATCTGCACTCTCTGCTAACCCGGATGCTCACTGAGAATTCCCGGTTCGATGAATACTCTGAGCATTTTGAGCGATGCTATTTGGAAGAGCTTCTGCTCATGCTGATGCGGTATTCCGTCATGAATGAGAAGGAGCCGGATCTGCTGAACTCCCGGGATGCGGACATCCTGCTTGCCACGAAATACATTTACAACAATTTCCGCAAGCCACTGACACTGGAAGAGGTCTCCTCCGTGGCTTCCTTAAGCCCCACTTACTTCAGCAAGAAATTCAAATTGATCACCGGCATGGGCTTCAAGGAATATTTAAACTATGTACGGCTCAAACACGCCCAGACGGCGCTTCTTACCACCAACAGTTCCATCACGGATATTGCTCTGGAATACGGCTTCAACGACAGCAACTATTTTAAGGACCTGTTCAAAAAAGTTTACGGAAAGTCTCCTCGGGAATATCGGAAAAATCCTGATTGACGCCAGATCTACCGTGCGTCTTCCTCAAGGAATCTTCTCCAGAAGTCCTCTTCCTCTGCATGCGGAACTTCTTCCCCCTCTGCGAAGCTCTGTAAATAATTTAACACCTTCTGGTACTGGGAAGGATCCGTAAATTCCATACGCCACAGATCCTCTCCTTCCTGTCCTTCGGTGAATTTCTTACACCAGATGCCATCTTCGCTAAAGCAGGTGATATACCAGGTCTTAGGGTCACTGCCCTCTTCTGTGGTTTTCACACTCTGGGCCAGGATACTATCCACCTCATCCGGCTCTTCTGCTGTCTCCGACATACCTGTCAGTTTCTCTTCCAGCCGTTCTACCTTTTCCTTTTCGATTTTTTCCTCCAGTGCCGCCCGGGTGGCATCCTGCACACTGTCGAATTTCTCTAAGAAATGATCCCACTCCTTGATCGTAAATTCTTGATTGCCGATCTGGAACTTGGTATCCGTGTCTCCGTTCTGAAGCTTGTCGTAGATCTCCTGCATCTTCTCTTTGATCTGTGCCATGAGACTTAAATCCTCTTTTCCCGGCTCTCCGGCCGTCCCGGAAGGATCCGTTCCCGCTGCCTTGTCCGTGTCGGCGGTCTCCGATGCTTCCTCACTGTTATCCACATCATCGCCGTTCTCCATGTCATCCAGTTCTTTCTTCATCTGCTGGATCTTGTTATCCTTTGCCAGCGCCTCCAGGATCCGTTTCACATCCTCCGGCCTGAACATGCCGATGGCCTTGGACAGGGCATCAATGTTGTCTCGGTTCACCAGCAGGCTTCCGCCGCCGGACAACGGAATATTAATGCAATCCTCTTTATTGGTGGTATCCCCCAGTGTCAGGCGGTTGTGCTCATAATCACAGACGAAGGTCACCCCGTTGTATTCAATGACGCCGTCCTCAGCCATTTCTCCATAGGGCACCTTGTCCTTTCCCTCGATATGGCGAGCCAGCTGTACGCCGCGGGTCACCGGAGTCTTCACGGTGTTGTCTTCTTTTGCCAATTCCTCAATGCTCTCCGCGAAACGGGATTCTGCTGTCTCCGTCGCACTTCCCTGCGCACTCTGTACATCCCCTGCATTTACTCGCTTCTGTGCCTCATACACAAATGTCCTTCCGTAGCCGATTCCTGTTATTGCCATAGTACTCTCCCTCTCTGAGCAGTGATTGCTGC
>OHKU01001192.1_pt1 | contig 12226 bp, 11 predicted proteins | sample 1568911 | NCBI WGS metagenome assembly OHKU01 (sample SAMEA3879574, study PRJEB24766) | human gut metagenome | biome: human-associated habitat; feature: feces | place: USA | collected 1985/1987
AGGACCCGCTGGCGGAGCTGGTGAAGATCGACCCCAAGGCCATCGGCGTGGGGCAGTACCAGCACGATATGCCGCAAAAGCGGCTGGACGAGGCACTATGCGGCGTGGTGGAGGACTGCGTCAACGCCGTGGGTGTTGACCTGAACACCGCCAGCGCCAGCCTGCTGGGCTATGTATCCGGGCTGAACGGCACCACGGCGAAGAACATCGTGGCGTACCGGGAGGCCAACGGCGCCTTCCCGGACCGGAAGCGCCTTTTGAAGGTTCCGAAGCTGGGGCCCAAGGCCTATGAGCAGTGCGCGGGCTTTTTGCGGGTGCCGGAGAGCAAAAACGTGCTGGACAACACCGGCGTACACCCGGAGAGCTATGGGGCGGCGGAGAAGCTGCTGGCCCTGTGCGGCTGCGGCGACGAAGACGTGCGCCGGGGCGCGGTGGACGGATTGATGCGGAAGGTGCAGGCCATGGGTGAGGCAAAGGTAGCCGAAGAGATCGGCGTGGGCGTGCCCACACTGCGGGACGTGGTGAAGGAGCTGATGAAGCCCGGACGTGACCTGCGGAGCGACCTGCCGGCACCCATTCTCCGCACCGATGTGCTGGACATGAAGGACCTGAAGCCCGGCATGGTGCTCACCGGCACGGTGCGGAACGTGATCGACTTCGGCGTATTCGTGGACATCGGCGTGCATCAGGATGGGCTGGTACACATCTCGCAGGTGTGCAGCAGGTTCATCAAGCACCCCTCCGAGGTGGTGGCCGTGGGCGACATCGTGAAGGTGCTGGTGCTGGACGTGGACGAGAAAAAGCATCGCATCAGCCTGTCCATGAAACAGGTGAAGGAGTAAAAAAGAAACCGCCCCCGGGGCGGTTTCTTTTTTATTTGTCTTTTACTCGATGACGGGGAGCTTTTTGACCACGGCGGCGCAGCGGGGGCACAGGTCGGGGTGCTCGCTGTCGCTGCCCACGGTGGGCAGGACCTTCCAGCAGCGGGCGCACTTGGCACCGTTGGCGGGGCGAACGGCCACCTTCTGCTCCGCGTCCACGTCCACGCGGACCTGGGAGACGATAAACAGGTCGGCCACCTGGGCGGCGTCCATGGATGCCAGGAAGCCATCCTCCGGCGTAACGGCCAGATCCACCTCAGCCTCCAGGCTCTTGCCGATGGTCTTGTCGGCACGGGCGGTCTCCAGCGCGCCGTTGACGGCGGTGCGGAGGGCAGCGATACGGGCCCAACGGGCCATCTCGTCCTCGGAGAGGGCGTAGCCGTTGTAGGGCAGCACCATCTCGTTGAACAGGACGTTGCGCGCGTCATCGCTGGAGCGATGGGGCATGGCCAGCCAGATCTCATCGCAGGTAAAGGCCAGGATGGGGGCAAACAGACGGGTCATGGCGTCCAGGATCAGGAACAGGGCGGTCTGGGCGCTGCGGCGGGAGAGGCTCTCTGCCTCGTCGCAGTACAGGCGGTCCTTGAGAATATCGAAGTAGAAGGAGCTCAGGTCCACCACGCAGAAGTCGTTGATCATGTGGGACACCACATGGAACTCGTAGTTGTCATAAGCGGCATAAGCCTTGGTCAGCAGGTCGTTCAGGCGGGTGATAGCCCACTTGTCCAGGGGCAGCATCTCGCCCGGCTCCACCAGATGATCGGCGTCGAAGCCGGTCAGGTTATCCAGACAGAACTTGGCGGTATTGCGGAACTTCAGGTAGTTCTGGCTCAGCTGCTTGAAGATCTCGTCGGAGCAGCGGACGTCCACATGGTAGTCGGAGCTGCCGGCCCACAGACGCAGCAGATCGGCGCCGTACTTGTTGAAGATCTCGGCGGGATCCATGCCGTTGCCCAGAGACTTGTGCATGGCCTTGCCCTCGCCGTCCACGGTCCAGCCGTGGGTGACGCACTCCTTGAACGGTGCGCCGCGGCCCAGAGCGCCCACGGCCACCAGCAGGGAGGACTGGAACCAGCCGCGATACTGATCCAGGCCCTCGATGTACATGGTGGCAGGCCAGAAGCCCTGGTCCCGCTCCATGGCGGCGTAGTGGGTGGAGCCGGAGTCGAACCAGCCGTCCAGGGTGTCGGTCTCCTTCTCGAAGCCGGCGTTCTTGCCGCAGTGGGGGCAGGTGAAGCCCTCCGGCAGCATATCCTCCGCCTCCATCTCGAACCAGGCGTTGGAGCCCTTCTTTTCAAAGATATTGGCGATGGCGTCGATGGTCTTGTCGGTGCAGATGGGCTTGCCGCAGTCCTTGCAGTAGAACACCGGGATCGGCAGGCCCCAGCGGCGCTGACGGGAGATGCACCAGTCGGCGCGTTCGCGGATCATGGCCTTCATGCGGTCAATGCCCCACGCGGGCAGCCAGCGCACATCGTCGCAGGCGGCGCAGGCCTCGTCCAGAAGCAGCAGGCCATCCTGAACGGAGCGGTCCAGATACCGGTTCAGCTCGTCGTCAGTGGCATTCTTATTTACGCCAAGCACCTCATAATAATCTCTCTTAGCCAATTCCCCAATGCTCCTTAAATCAAAATTAACTCTGCATCAATCATGACGCAGGCGCAGTTGTTTTCTGCGGCTGCGTCATGAGTTTTTACAGTATACACATAGTTTATGCTTTATTTCTTATCATCGTCAACAACTTCATAGTCGGCGTCTATAACGGTATCCTCACCGTCGGCCTGCTGCGGCTCGGCGCCTGCGGTATTGGCGTCCGCCTGTTGGGCTGATTGCTGGTATACCTTCCCAAACACCTCATAGGACACTTCCGTGAGTTTATCCGTGGAATTCTTTATAGCGTCCTTATCCGTCGCGCCGAGCGCGCCGCGGACATTGGCAATTTCAGACTCGACACGGGATTTGTCTTCAGGGCTTACCTTATCGCCAAGCTCCTTCAGCGTCTTTTCGGTGTTGTAGATCAGGCTGTCGGCATGATTCCTCAACTCAACTTCATCTTTACGCTCCTTATCCTCTTTGGCGAATTCCTCCGCCTCGCGGACAGCCTTTTTAATCTCGTCCTCACTGAGGTTGGTGGAGGCGGTTATAGTAACCTTCTGCTCATTGCCCGTTCCAAGATCCTTTGCCGAAACATGCACTATGCCGTTTGCGTCGATATCAAACTTAACCTCAATCTGGGGAACTCCACGCGGAGCGGGAGCTATGCCCGCAAGCTGGAAACGTCCAAGGGTTTTATTGTATTGGGCAAGTTCGCGTTCGCCCTGAAGAACGTGTACCTCTACGCTTGTCTGTCCGTCGGCGGCCGTTGAGAATATCTGGCTCTTTTGCGTAGGTATGGTGGTGTTGCGGTCGATAAGCCTTGTAAACACGCCGCCTACGGTTTCAATGCCAAGCGACAGGGGGGTAACGTCTAGAAGAACGATGTCCTTAACCTCTCCCGCGAGAACGCCGGCCTGTATCGCCGCGCCGATTGCAACGCATTCGTCGGGATTAATGCCCTTGAACGGATCTTTACCTGTGACGCTCTTAACCATCTCCTGTACCGCCGGTATACGCGACGAACCGCCAACCAGTATGACCTTATCGATCTTGTCGGGTGTAATCCCGGCGTCCTTAAGCGCCTGATGCATGCACTTTTTTGTGCTCTCCACGAGATCCGCAGTCATGGCGTTGAACGTCGCCCTTGTTATGGTCATATCCAGGTGTTTCGGACCGCTTGCGTCAGCTGTGATAAACGGGAGGTTAATGTTGGTTGAAACCACGCTGGAAAGTTCTATCTTCGCCTTTTCAGCAGCTTCCTTTAGCCTCTGAAGCGTGCTTCTGTCCTTGCTGAGGTCTATTCCATTCTCCTTTTTAAACACATCGCAGATATAATCGATAAGTTTTTTGTCAAAATCATCTCCGCCCAGCCTGTTATTGCCGTTTGTCGCCAGCACTTCAAATACGCCGTCGCCTATTTCAAGCAGGGAAACGTCGAAAGTACCGCCGCCAAGGTCATAGACCAGGATGCGCTGATTGACGCCCTTGTCAAGTCCATAGGCGAGGGATGCGGCCGTAGGCTCGTTGATGATGCGGAGAACCTCAAGCCCTGCGATCCTTCCCGCGTCCTTTGTCGCCTGCCTTTGACTGTCGCTGAAGTAGGCGGGTACCGTGATTACGGCCTGAGTAACGGTTTCACCAAGATACGATTCAGCGTCCTGCTTAAGCTTTTGCAGAATCATTGCCGATATTTCCTGGGGAGTATAATCCTTTCCGTCAATATGCTTTTTATAATCGCTGCCCATTTCGCGTTTTATCGACGCTATAGTGTGTTCGGGGTTGGTTATTGACTGACGTTTTGCAATTTGTCCAACCATTCTTTCCCCGCCTTTAAACGCGACGACGGAAGGCGTTGTACGCGAACCCTCAGAGTTTGGTATTACAACGGGTTCTCCACCCTCAAGAACCGCCACGCAGGAATTTGTGGTTCCCAAATCGATTCCAATAATTTTAGACATATTTTTGTTCCTCCTAAATTTCCTTTAGATTTATTTAATCTGTTTATTCAGCTACTTTAACCATACTATGACGTATGATCTTGTTATTAACCTTATATCCCTTTCGGTATACTTCAATTATTCTTCCCTTTTCAAAGCCTTCGCGCGCTTCCTGCGCTATGGCTTCATGAAATTCGGGGTCAAACTCTTCTTTACAAGATATTTCTTCCAATCCGATCTTGTGCAGTTCGTCCAAAAGTCTTTTATAGACGAGCGTTATGCCGTCGAGAAATCCCTTTTCGACCCCATCGCTGCTGCCAAGCGCCCTTTCAAAATCATCAAGTACAGGAAGCATGCACTTTATTACGCTGGCCTTGCCATCCTCCATGCTCTCTGCCACCGCCGCCGCGTTTCGCCTTCTGTAGTTGCTGAAATCAGCCTGAGAACGCAGCCGTGCGGCCGTCTCTGATTCGCAGGTCTCCCTTAATTCGGCCTTCTCCTTTTGCAGCGCTTCTATATGCGCCTTTAGCTCCTCAAACTCGCTGGCCGTCATGGTGACGCTGCCTGTATCGTCATAACCGTCCGTTTCCTTAATCTCTATTGTATCTTCTGAAACTGGTACGGGTTTGGGATCCTTTTTCTTCTTGTCAGCCACTTTATTTTTCATCCTCCTCAAACATATTAGTCAAAACCTCGCTGAGACTCCTTCTCATGTAACGTAGTATTGCCAAAACTCTGGTATAATCCATTCGCGTGGGGCCGATTATTCCCATTGAACCCAATGGCATGTTCCCAATCCGGTAGGTGGCCGTTACAACGCTGCATTCCTTCATCGCCGGGTCGTTGTTCTCCTTTCCGATGGTTACAGAAAATTCGAGTTTTGTAGCGTCAGAAAGCAGCTTATACAGCACGTCCCTGCCTTCGAGGGTGGATAACAGCTTTTTTGCTTTATCCAGGTCGCTATACTCAGGATAGTTAAGCATATTTGTAGTTCCCGAAAGTTCCACATTATGGGCCCCATCAAGAATATTACGCTGTACAGTATCAATAAGTGAATTAAGAAACTGCCTGTGCTCACTGTACTCATCCGAGATGCCACGCATGAGCTCAGCGTCTATGTCTACAACTCGGCAATTATACAGCCTTGAGGTAAGCCTATGGGAAACTCTGTCGAGCATATCCGGACTCATCCCATATGGTAAGCGTATCAGCGCGTTTTTGGTTATACCGGTGTCCGTAACGATTACAACAATCGCGGTGCCTTCATTTAAGGGCACAATCTGTATATGCCTTAATCGTATAGCGTGAAGCTGGGGGGAAAGAACCATTGACGTATACAATGTCATTTCCGAAAGCACAGCGGCAGTTTGCTTGACAACGGATTCAACGCCATCCAGGGTCTTTGAAAAGTACTTTTTAATATATTTGGCTTCTTCGTCGGTAAGCCGAGCATGGTTGAATATGTTATCAACATATAATCTGAACGCTTTATCGGAAGGTATACGTCCTGCGGAGGTATGGGGCTGCTCAAGGTAACCCAGCTCCTCTAGGTCGGACATCTCATTTCGGATTGTGGCGGATGAAAGGCCTATGCCGTCCCTTCTTGAGATTGTCCTAGAGCCAACGGGCGCCGCTGTCAATATGTAATCATCGATTATTGCCTGAAGTATACGCATCTTTCTTGAATCAAGCGGCATATTAAACATCTCCCGGGTCCAGTCTCTTGATTAGCACTCTAAAAAGTTGAGTGCTAATCAACGAATATAAAATAACACCGCTATAATGCTTTGTCAACAATACATTGTGACAAGAGGGTAACTTTAGTTTGAAAAGTAATGAATCTGTGCTAAAATCAAATTAAAAGCGCCGGCATATAATTTAATATGTTGACTTGCGAAGATTTTGCCATTATAATACCTTTGTGTTTTAGATAGCTCCTTATTCGCATCGGCACGTTGTTCGATGATATTAAGAGGGGAGGGATAAGGAAATGGAAATTCGTGTAGGTGAAAACGAGTCTTTGGAAAGCGCACTGAAGCGGTTCAAGCGCAAATGCGCCCGTTCGGGCGTTCTGGCCGAGGTACGCAGGCGCGAGCATTATGAAAAGCCCAGCGTTAAACGCAAGAAAAAGGCCGAAGCTGCTAGAAAGCGTAAATAATAAGCGCGACGTGTTGTTCAGGGATGGAAGGCGGAATACCCTCTTAAATTGTCATCCCGATGGAAAGTATACGGAAATCGTGCTTAAAGATGCGCTTAGGCTATGAACAACACATTTGTTTGTATTAAAACCCGATCTCGCGGTCGGGTTTTTATCGTTAATACGAAGAGCTAATAGTTGTTAAATTTCACGCCGTTAATAGCGTTTTATTATTGATAAAAAATTCCTGAATATTATATTAAACTAGCTATTGATAACGCCCCGATTTATGATATCATTAATGTATTACCGTTGTCTCCAACAGATGGGGGCAAAGTTTTAAGTTACGATCAATTAAGGCTAATCAAAGATGTTAATAAACTACAGGTGGTTTATTTATATAAATCATTGATAATTGCCTTGGTTTGGCTTATAGTTTAGTGTTACATAACTTACATACATGAAAGAGTAATATTGCTGTAAATATTAGAAAAGGTGCTTATTACATGGAATTCAGCAACGCTTGCAGGTTGAAAAGACCACTTTGAGTTGCTTTTATCCAATAGAGATATACCTGCTGTCCAAAACAAGATCTGTATGTATATGACTGTTATGAGGGCGGCTATAATCATTAAATACTATTGAATCTGGGATAATGGAGCACAATATGAATGGACTGTTTAAAATAAAAAACTACATTTGGCACGATTCGGAGCTTGATATGGTGTCATTAATGGATTTGAACCCATCTTTGGCACGCATGTCCGGCAAGAATCATGATATAAGCCAAAATAACCTTATAAAGCTTAAATGTATATATAACCATCTGGGCGTAGAATCCACGTTTATTTAGTTTTTTGAACGGGGTAACAAATGCTGACTTCATATAAATTATTACATCAGCGCCTAGTAAAATCTATAGGCAGCGCTCCCCAAATTTCGACGAATTAATGATTAATATAGTAAGCAAGGATTATAGAAGCGTCTTCAATGGGTAATTGATGGACAAATAAGGCTATGCTTCCTAAGACATGTACAACGTCAGGTTTGAGAAGGGCATGGGATATAAAGTTATTGGACACACAGGAGCGTATGACTAGCAGCGCTGTTTCAAGCGACGAGAACATAGAAATGGCCAAAATCCTACCCTCCAGTCGTGTTTACCCTTGCCAACTGAGGGTAGCATATCTATAAGAAAGAGATGAGTTTATATACGCAGCGGAATGCATTGATGATACTAAGCTCGAATTTAGGTTAATTAGTCTGCAGATCTACTATTTGCCCATTCATACGGTTGTTGTCAGGGAAATACGTTCCTTCCACTACTCCGGATTCGATCATATACTTAAGTTTACCCGCGTCAATTTTAAAACATTAAATAGACGCATGCATGGATAAAAGATATCATACCCATGTTATTTGAACCCAACACGCGCCGTAGAGCGCCTGAAATCTCTCTACAGTCGCTTACAGCTTATCAGTATAGCGTCAGCGGCGTAAAGCAAAACCGCGCACAGTATGAACATGCTTATCATAATACTGGCGTCAAAATAACAGATCCTTTGATTCCACCCGTTTACAAACGCCATACCTATATATAAGTCGATTACCGTTGGATTAAATTATGAAAACCATTTTGCCTCAATGGACTACCCAATTATTTTTCTGTTCAGTAGTTTTTTAATATCATCTAAATGACATTGGCATATGACACGATAGTGTAGCCAGCCGCCATCACCGCATGGGTACTTATTATCAATATATTGTTTTGTATATACTGACAAATCATCATAGACCTCTTTAAACTATTCATTATTAAGCCTTAACATTACGCTGAAAGCCCCGGTTTCAGGAAAAATATCACAGATATGTTTTCTCCCCTTCGAGTGTTTAATCCCCCACCCATAATGGTTCCCATATGGAAAGCGGATTTTTGCCTGGGTCTCAAGTTCGTTAACGAGGTACTCGTTTAATTCTTTAAATAGGTTTGAACCTGCGCCACAATAGTATATCATATCTTAGATTCCGGGAGGAAAGCGCTTATCAAGCATTCGGCTATACATAAAACACCTCTTCATCAACCGTAATAACATATGATTTAGCATCTTGTATTATATTTCATTTGCTTTGCAGCCTGCGAACCCATCTACGGCTCAGATTAATATCAACGGTCATTATACCATACTTAAGGCCGCCGCTTAGATGATCAATAACAGATTTATGGGTTATTAAAAGACGATATCTCAATCAGGTTCCCGTCCGGATCGGCGACATAGCTGGTACGTTGTCCCCAGGGCTCGTCTGTAGGGGGGAATACCGGCGTCGCTCCCGCGGCGACAATCCTTTCATACTCTTTATCCACATCTGAAAAGGCCGGCAGGCTAAAGGCTAATTCCATAGTGCCATTGAGTCCTTTTACATATCCATAGTTTCTGGAGGTCATGCCTTCAAAGTCCTGCCTACTGAACATAATAAGCCGTATTCCGTCGGAATAGAGTTCGGCGTTTGCGCTGCCGTTCCATTGTGTTTTCATATGCATTACGTCACGGTAGAAAGCTACCATCCTGCTCATATCGGTAACAAATAAGCCAACTGCATCAAGTTTTAACATTTAATCATACCTCCACATAATCAAAATCAATAATCCACTGAAAACCTTATTGGCTTTAAGCTTCCCTGACCGGGATCCTCAATACGGTTTTCAAACGTTCTACCTTTGTCCTCAGGGGATTCGAGATATAAATCTCATGGTGGCGGCGTCCAGACGCGAAATCCTCGGTAAGACCATTTAGCGCAATAAACGAGTTTATCAGTTTAATCGTGGCCGGCTCATCGTCATAGCTGCCACAATGCATGCATTGAACGCAAAGCCCTTCCGAATAGGTCTGAAGCCTGGCCTTTGAGGTATCAAGGCCCTTTTTTTGCCGAACTTCATCGCAAGCCCAGTCGAATACGCCATAGGTTACGAATTCAGGCTGGCGTATCATTGCTGTCCAGCAAAGCTTGTCCTTACGGCCGCAGTCAAGCATGCATGAGCCGTCCGCTATCGTCCAAAGCCCCTCAAGGGGTGGCATAACGTACTCTATATACCCTTCGGGTACGCTGCGGCCCATTTTGCTCATCTTGATCGTGTATGCTATGCCATACAACACTTCAACCGCTTGCTTATACTCTCCTCCTTCGGTGTTTGGGTCTCCCTGTCCGTCTACCATAATGAAGCTCATCTGTGGGACCAATACCTTCACCGGCTTGTTCTTGGGCAGATATAAATCCTTGTACTCCTTTTTATAATCAAATTTTTCCAAGCATAACCCCTCCTCATGCCTTTTTCAATAGAATATCACGGTATTATGGACAGCTATGTGTCATGTTTTTCATATCTGGACAATATTTTTTTTGAAAGGTCTATGATTTCATACCTGATGGATGCGGGTTCCATTAGTTCAATCCTATCTCCAAACGAAAAAACCCATCCAATCAGGTTTTGCTTGTCCACAAAATCAAACTGAAACAGAAGCTGCCCATCTTCGCGTTCGCAAAAGCAATCGACGCCAAATTCTTCAATCAGCCGCCATTTCATCTGCGGATGTACGATAGCGACAGCGTGTATAGAAGCGCCTTTAAAGTATCCAAGTCCAGCTTGAAACGCGGGCCGCTCCCTAGGTGTATAGGCTTCTTCCATACAAGAAAGGCGGTTTATTCGGTTCAATTTAAACAGCCGAAAATCATTTCTTTTTAGGCAATATCCCCACACGTACCACGACGACCACTGAAAAACCAGAAGATAGGGTTCTATAGTACGTCGGCTATCGCCGGCTGGCGCATGGTAGTCAAAGCGGACTTTTTGTTTGGCGTTTATAGCCCTTTGTATCAGCTCGATTTTGGGGGCCAGCGAGAGTTTGTACCATGACGATAGGTCAACCATGATACTGCGCCCGTTTAAAAGCGCCGCCTGCCCAGCTGACAGCTTTTCCATAAGCTGTTGATACCTGTTGGTGCTTGCTATGCTGTCCAAGCCCTGCAAACCCGTTAATAGCGCCTGTAAGTCGCTTGAGGTCAAGAGGGTTTTATTAATCGCATAGCCCTCCATAATGGATATGCCTCCATTCCTGCCTCTGGTTGTTACGAGAGGGATTCCAGCCTTGCAGATAGCTTCTATGTCGCGGTTAATGGTTCTGCGCGACACCTCAAAGCGCTCCGCAAGTTCAGGAGAGGTGATGGTTTCCCTTTGCAGAAGAAGGGCCAATATTCCTATTAATCGGTCTAACTTGATGACGGCCGCCTCCATTTCCTAATACCATTATAACTTAAAACCATGGTTTGCGGGCATACGTTTTAAACCGGATTTGTAACGGCCGTTCCATTGCGCCTTTATTGCGACAGCAAAACCTTTTTAGCAGTCATATCGTTCAATATCCAACTTGATGACCGGTATGGCGCGTTGAAATTCTATATAAAAAGGGCTGCCTCAGCTGAAAGCCATGGTAGCCCTTTTATTTTTGGAATCAATCTATATGCCGAGCAAGCCGCTCCGTTTGGGGGCGTCAACAGGGGAAATCCACTACATTTACAGTAACGGAGAGGCTTGGTTATTGGAGGGATTAGGGTCATATGAAGAGCGGCAATGGCAGTGATTGCGGTTACTTTACGTATCGAATAACCTTTTAGGGAAACGGAAAACAGGAGGCGCTGTATCCTACTGGGGGCGGCTGCGACACAGTTTACACCGAAGTGGACGCATTTTATATTATGGGCAGAGAGAGCCAAGTTACACTTGCATCTATTTTTTGAAATACGGTATTCCCATGTCTGCGATCCCGCTGGGAAATGACTAAACTGATACGCCCTTATCTTAATCTTAAGTGGATAGGGCGTTCATCTATATGTGCGCGATATGCGTACTTGCGATAGCGTATAAGGTTAATCACTTCCTGTTATCAGGCTAAGGCTGCTTAGCTTACGCGCTTTTTAAGCGGGATAATCCATGCGAACGGTTTCACCATGTTTGCGTATCAGAGCGCGGTAAAAAGTGAGGTCTCGTGGTTTTAGCAAATATAAAAGGAGGACAGATATTTGCCTATCCTCCGATAATCTTATCTATCCGTATCATAATAGAATATCTGATAGATATTCTGTTACGTGTCGGAAGACCCTTTATTTTTTGCAAACGCCGTTGCAGGGGCTGCCTGTTGGGTTAGTTATAGGTTAACTTTCTTTAGTATAAGTAACGAGTTGAGTCCAGAGACCCTGGTTACCGACGCATCAACCGCTGACATTATCGCCATGTCCAACACGTCGTTTGAGGACAAAGAGATAATTATACTGCCTGACATATCTATATCGTTAAGTCCGGGGAGCGTACGTGTGATGACACTCTCCGGAATATTGGTACCGCCCCTGCGGATGGCGAGAGTAATTTCGGTGGAATTTGATATTCCCACGTGTAGAGAGTAGTTGATTTCATAATCACCAGATTGATGTACGCTCACTCTGCTTTCCGTTTCATAAGTAATGTTACTGCTCGCCATGTTATAGGTCATGGGCACCCGTAACGGACTGCCGCCGGTAAGATTAAAGCCGTCTGGGGTGTTGTTATAAATTCCCCCATAAGCAGAAAACGCGGCCGGTCCGGCGGGACCGGTGGGGCCCTGGGGCCCTTGCGGGCCTGTCGCGCC
>OHKU01001216.1_pt1 | contig 12037 bp, 12 predicted proteins | sample 1568911 | NCBI WGS metagenome assembly OHKU01 (sample SAMEA3879574, study PRJEB24766) | human gut metagenome | biome: human-associated habitat; feature: feces | place: USA | collected 1985/1987
TATGTTAAAAAAGCTATTAATAATATTTTTAATTTTAATATTAACTGTACCAACAATTTCTATAGGAGTTTCAGGAGATCTAAATGACTATGAACCTAAATTAAATGAAGAAGATGTTAGTGGCTTTAATTCTGCCATAAAAATAGGTGGATTAATATTAAGAGTAATAAGGATAATAGGAATTATAGGAGCTGTAATTGGAATTGCAATATTGGGAATAAAAACGATGATAGGAAGTTTAGAGGAAAAGGCAGAATATAAAGAAAAAATATTACCATTTATAATAGGATGCTTTATAATTGTAAGCTCTACATTCATAGTTGGACAAGTATATAAAGCTTTAAATGCTCGAAAAATAACTAATCATAAACCACCACCAATAGCTTTACCAATACCAATAGAAGATTAGTAATGCATTAAAAGGAGAAGTATTATGAAAAATGTATTAGTAAAAATAGCAATATTAACATTTATAATATTAATAATTTTAACACTACATTACAAATCATATTGCATTAATGGAATATTTAAATCTGCTCAAGATTTTTTAAAAAAAGGAGATGAGCCAGAACAAACTATTGATGTAGATGCATTAAATGAAACATCAAAAAAAGTATTTAATGTGTTTTTGGTTGCAGGAACAATAATTGCGGTGCTTGTAGGAGCAGTACTAGGAATAAAAATAATGGTAGCAACAGTGGAAGAAAAAGCAAAAATAAAAGAATTGATGGTTCCATATATTGTAGGATGTATTGTAATGTTCTCTGCATTTACAATATGGAAAGTTGTAGTTACAATAGGAAATCAATCCTTGGATCCTTGGAATTTAAACACCGATACACGGTGGAGGTGGTGAAGAAAATAATATTTTGAATGAAGCACCAATACACGGTGGAGGTGGTGGATCATTTTGAATGAAGCACCGATACACGGTGGAGAGGCTGGTAAACGACCATAAAGTTGTTAATATATGGCAACAATACGGATGTTTCTACTTTAAAAGCTAACAATGTTTTTAATATTTCTTAACGATGTTAAGAATTTTAAATATAAATATTAAAAAATAAAAGAGGAGGGAAAAATATGAAAAATAAAATGAAATTAATATCAATGGTTGTTGTTATTATGATTATGATATTCACACTTCTTTCAGTAGTATATGAAGTAAAAGCAGATTTTAATCCAGGAAACATAATAAACAAAGTTGGAACTGAAGCTAATACAGTGGATGTGGATACAACATCGTTAAACTCTAAAGCAGGAAAAATATTAGCATATATAAGAAATATTGCTGTTATAGCAGGTGTTATAATAATAACAATCTTAGGTGTTAAGTATATGACAGGAAGCTTGGAAGAAAAAGCAGAATACAAAAAATCTTTTATTCCATTAATAGTTGGTATAATAGTAATTATGGCAGCAACAGCAATAGCAACAACAATTTTCTCGATAGCATCATAATAAATAACATAACAAATAAAAATGGTTCAGACGAAGTATGTACGACTTCATCTGAACTATTTTTTATAAATATGCATTTTCATAATATATTTTAATATAATTATTTACAAAATACTACTAAATTTGATATAATATAATTAAGTTAGACACGAAGGAGGAATTTAAAATATTATGTACGAAATACCAAGAAATGTAAGTGGCGAACGGAAGAATATTATATATTTTTACTAGGAAATCTTTTGCATATGCAATTGCTTTTGGAGTTGTAGGTTTGGCATTCTATTATGTAATAGGTGTACTGCTAAAGTACAAAATGGCTGGAATAATAACTGCAATAGCTGTTGCAGCAATAGGATATGCAATTGCAACATTTAAAATGCCCAATATATCTAAATTTGAAATTACCAAAAAAACAGCAGGAGAAAATTTGGATGATATTATATTAAGATGGCTAAAATTTAAATCAAAAAATAACAGAATATATGTGTTATATACAGAGGAGGAAAAAAAGAATGGAGATATATAATATATTAATAATTATTGCATTTGTTTTATTTATGATAATAATATGCTTAGCATTTGCCTACTGGTATATAACATATAAGAAGAAAAATGATATAGTAAATAATAAAAAATCAACAAAAATAAAATCAGAAGCACAACAAACAAATTCATATACTAAAGTTTCAATTTTATGCAATTTGATAAAATACAAGATAATATGATAGTACAAGATAACGGAAGTAAATATTTAATGGTTCTTGCATGTGAGGGAGTGAATTATGACTTGATGTCCGAAGTAGAAAAAACAGGTGTGGAGTCAGGATTTCTTCAATTTTTGAATACATTAAGATTTCCTATTCAGTTATATGTACAAACGAGAACAATAAATATAGAGAGCAGTATTATAGGCTATAAACAAAGACTAAATGAAACAAAAGAAAAACTAGAAAAAAAGAGAAATGAATATAATAGGATAAATAAAGAACCAGATATGTATCCGCAAAAGAATAAAGAGGAAGTTACAAGAGAAATGGCAAGGCTACAAAATTTGTATGATTATGGAGCAGATGTAATAAAAAACATAGAAAAAACAAGCCAAAATAAAAATGTCTTGAAAAAACATTATTATGTAGTAATACCTTATTATGTGGATGACATAAGCATGGAAAATTTAAATGAAGAAGAAAAACTAAATAGAGTGTTTTCTGAGTTATATATGAGAGCACAATCACTTACGAGAGCATTATTTGTGTGTAGTGTAAAGTCAAAAGTGATGACATCTACAGATTTAGCTGAATTACTATATGTTGCATATAACAGAGATGAATCAGATGTATACAAATTAGATACAATGCTTAATACAAATTATGATGTTTTATACACTACGGCTCCAGATGTTATTGATAAAAGGATAAAAGCACTAGACGAACAACTACAAAAAGACGCACTAAAACTTGCAAATGAAAAGATACAAGAAGTAAAAAGTGAAAAAGAAAAACTACTAGAAAAGAAGGAAAAAAGCTTTGACGAAATATTAATAGAAATTGCGAAAGATTTGTTAAAAAAGAATAAAGTGCGTATAGGAAAAGGTGTTGCAGAAAAAGCTATTGAAAAAATAGATGAAGAAAGCAAAACAAAACCAAAGAAGAAGGAGGCAAAATAAATGAAAAAAAGACAAAAAGAAGTTCAAATGCAAGAGCAATTTAAAGAACAAGAACCAGAATATAAAATTCTTAAAAAACATACTTTAAAAGAAATGATTGCTCCAGCTGGAATAGATGCATCTCATTTGGATTACTTAGGAATTATTTCAAATACTACAAGATATGCAAGAAGCTTTTATGTATCTAGCCTCCCACGTATGTGCACTTTCCCGGAATTATTTAGAGACATGTACTTATTTGGAGATATAAATACCTCTGTATACATAAATCCTATTCCGGAGGAAAGGTCTCAAAATGAACTAAATAGAGTTATAAACGAAATAGAAACAGAAAGAATTGTTGCAGAAGATAGAGGAAATATAAATAGAGAGAGTTCGCTTTCTCAAAAAAGATTTGATGCAGAAGCATTAAGAGATCAAATAGCTTCAGGATTTAACAAATTATATGAGGCATCAATAATCTCAACAATATTTGCATATAATTTGCAATCATTAGATGCATATACACAATTGCTTTCTTCTGAAATGTCAAAAAATTTAATTGGAATTAAATCGGCATGGGCAATGCAAGAGGAAGCGTTTCAATCAAATGTACCATTAATGAAAAATAGCATAAAAAGAACACATACATTTGACAGAAGATCTATGGCAACAGTATTTCCATTTACAACATCAGAAATAGGACATCTAACAGGTATACCATTAGGAGTTAATAAGCAAACTGGTGTACCAATATTATTTGATAATTTTAGTAGAGAATTAACAAATTACAATATGGTTATATTTGCAAAATCTGGTGCTGGAAAATCTGTTACTATGAAAACATTAATATCAAGGTCATGTGTATTAATGAATGTAGAAAGTTTAGCATTAGATGCAGAAGGAGAATATAGAGCAGTAGCGGAAGCACTTGGAGGAATAAATGTTGTATTAAGTCCTAGTTCAAAAACTATAATAAACTTATTTGATATAGAAACAGAAACAGTAAAAGATGAAATTACAGGTAAAGAAAGAACAGTACTAAATGTAGAAAATAAAATAGAAGATGTAACACAGGCATTAGTAACAATGGCAAAAGGAAGTACTAGAAGCACAGAAGTAAATGAGCTTACAAAACAAATAATAGCAGAGGCAGTAGCAGATGAATACACACGATGTGGAATTACATATGATCCAAACAGTTTGTATAAAGAATCAACAGGACATTTACTATACAAAGAAAAAAAAGAAATGCCAACAATAGGTTCTTGGTATAAAGCGCTACAGAAAAAAGCAGAACAGAACGTAGATGAAAATTACAGATTTCAATATAGCTATTTACTAAAAGTTATGAAGCAATATGTAAGGGAATTAAATGGACAGATGGCATATTTTGATGGACAATCTACATTTGAACTATTAGAGGGTGTACCATTTATTAATCTAGATATATCACAATTAGAAGAAAGGTTTGCAAGACCACTTGCACAACAAATTTTATTATCTTGGATATGGGAAAAATTTGTTAAAAAGAACAGCGAAGATAGAAAAAAAGCTACACAAAAAAGGGTAATAGTAGATGAGGCTTGGATGTTATTACCATTTCCAGAAGCAGTAGATTTTTTAAATAAGATGGCAAGGCGTGCAAGAAAAAGAAATGTTTCATTAGCAATTATATCTCAAAGGTTTCAAGACTTTTATGAAAAACCAGAAGCACAAGCAGTACTTACATCATCAGATACAAAACTATTTTTAGCACAAGATAAATCAGAAATACAATACTTAAAACAAGTATTTAAATTAAGCGAAGGAGAAGCAAACTTTTTAGTAACTTGTACAATAGGAGAAGGATTATTTAAGGTAGGAGCAGATACTGCAATAATACAAATAACACCAACGAAAAAAGAATTTGAATTTGTAGAAACAAATTTAAATAAAATCGCAGAAAACAATAAAATATAAAAATAAAAGGGTGAAGAAATGAAAAAAATTACTAAAAACTTATCAATTATTTTGGTAATAGTTCTGTTGTTTAATTTTATAATACCAACATACTCAAATGCAGATTTTCGGAGGGGCGTTATTTAAACCAATATTTCAATTTGTCTGCGGAATAGGCGATATTGCAATAGAAATAATGCAAGATATTTTTCTTACACATAAAACGGACATATATGTAGGTTCGTATCAATATATTATAAGATATTCACCAGGTATCATATTTAGTGGTAAAATTCCAGCTTTTGATATCAATTTTATAAATCCACAAGCTTCAGAAGATACAAAACAATATTGCTATACAAATAAAAAAATTGATAGCTATATAGAAGATAAAGGAGATGAAGCAATAATAAAATATGCAATGGACAAGTTTAAATGTCCAGAAGAACTGATGAGAGCAGCATTAGATAGAATAAAAACGAAGGATGATTCGGCAAGTACTCAGTGGGGGGAGAAAACGTTTAGCGATGCTCAAAGCTGTTTAAATTATTTGTTGAGTATGGGGGTAGATAGGTTTGAAACTGTAATTGATAATAATGGTAGAACAGGATTCCTACCAATGACAATTGAGGTTGTATCGAAGTTTTTTGAAGAATCAGCAGATAACAAGGTTACAGTTAATTTAGGATTTTTGGCATCCAATAGGTATGATATTAATGCTTTGCTACCAGACACAATATACATTGATTTAGATGATGGAACACAAGAATCTTTTGAAGGAACATTTTATGTAGAATTCAACTATGTAAAGAGTTTAACAGATGGCAAAACATCTGTTGCAAAACAATTGCAACCAACCATTGCCAAATGGTATAAAACAACAAGATTGATTGCTATAGTAGGTTTGCTTTCTGTATTAGTATATGTTGGAATAAGAATAATATTAAGTAGTACAGGACAAGATAAAGCTAAATACAAAAAAATGTTTATGGATTGGTTAACAGCGTTGTGTCTATTGTTTATTTTGCATTATATAATGGCATTTATACTAGAAATATCATCTATGCTAACAAAAATATTTTTAAATAATGTAATGGACAACCAAAATAAAGATATTTTAATGTCAAGTTTGCGCAGTTCTATAGAATTGGATCAAACATTTAGAGGTACTGCAAGCCTAACCATAATGTATATTGCATTGGTTATATTAACAGCGACATTTACATTACAATACCTAAAAAGGGTAATATATATGGCATTTTTAACAATGATTGCACCATTAATAGCATTAACATATCCATTAGATAAAATAAAAGATGGCGAAGCACAGGCATTTAAAATGTGGCTTAGAGAATATATATTTAATTCACTTCTACAGGTAGTTCACTTATTTGTATATTGTTTACTAGTTGGTTCATCTATGGATTTTATTTTAGTGAACCCAATATATGGAATAGTAGCGATAACATTTATAGTACCTGCAGAGAAATTCATAAGAAAAATGTTTGGATTTGACAAAGCGGAAACAGTAGGAACATTAGGTGCAGCAGCAGGTGGAGCAGCAGTAATGAGCATGGTAAATAAGATGAGACAAGCTGGAGGACATAAAGGACAACAAGGGCAACAAGGGCAACAAGAATCGAAAGAACAAGGAGAAACAAGAACAGCAACACGTAAACCTAATTGGGGCACTGCTGGAACGGGAACTCAAACAGGAACTACTACAACGGGAACTCAAACAGGAACTTCTTCAACAGAAAATTCTCCAGCAGAAACTTCTTCAACAGAAAAATCTCCAGCAGAAACTTCTTCAACAGGAGGTGCAAAACCAACATTAGCAAGACCAGGGGTTAAAGGAGGATTAAGAGCAGTAGGAAGAAGATTTACTAGAAAAGGTGGACCATTAAGAAAACTTGGAATAACAGCATTAAAATCTTTAGGAGGGCTTGCAGGAGCAACTATAGGAGTTGCAGCAGGCGTAGCATCAGGAGATTTGAGTAAAGCCGCACAGTATGGTGTTGCAGGTGCTGCTGCTGGATATGTAAGTGCTGGTAAACTAGGAAACACTGGTTTAGGAGTAGTAAATAAAGTAAAAAGCTATGCAGATACATATAGACAAGGTTATAATGGAAATAGTAAAGAAGAAAAAAATAGGAAATTTGACGAGAAATTTATGAAGAGTGAAGCGTGTAAACAGCTTGTTGAACAGTATACAACAGATACAAAAGATAAAAAAGAGGTACAAAGTAACATTGGAGAAATGCTAGAATATGGTATACAAGACCCGAAACAAATGGATATAGCATTGAAAAACAACTATGGAGCAAATGAAGCATCACAGTATATAAAATTAGCAAGTAAGTGTCCAGAAAGTATGGCGTATGATAGAGAGGCATTTAAAAAGTTTTTAGAAAACCATCCGGATTCAAATATACAAGAATTGATACAACAACATCCAGATGAATTAAATAGGTTGTATGAAGGAATGCATGCATTTAAATAGAAAGGTGTAATGGTATGCTAAGTAATATAATTGGAAAATATAATAGAAATAGAAGAGAAATATGGACAGCAATAATTATTATTGGTTTTATTATAGGTTTAAGATTTGCCTTAACATCCTACACAAGAAACAAAAAAATAGGTAGTAGTGATAATACTACTACCTATTTTACAGATAATAGCCAAAATGATTATCCATTTTTAAATGATAAAATATATGAAAACAAAAATGTTTCTAAAAATTCACAAGAAATATCTAACACAATAAAAACATTTATAGAATACTGCAATAATAGGAAAATAGAAGAAGCATATGATATGCTATCTGAGGATACAAAGTATAATTTGTATAAGAGTAAAACAGAATTTGTAAAAAACTATTATATTACATTTTTTAAAACAAAAAAAATATATAATATGCAGGCCTGGATAACAAGTGGAGGGTACTATACATATAAAGTAGAGTTTGAAGAAGATTTATTATCAACAGGAGGTGCAGATAGTAATAAAATAGAAGAATATTATACTGTTGTAAAAGAAAACGAAAAATATAAAATAAATATTAATAGATATATAGGAAACATAGAAATTAATAAAATAACGGAAAAAAACAATGTGAAAATCACAGTATTAAGTAAAAATTTATTTAGATAATATAGAATATAAAATAAAGGTAGAAAATTTATCTAATAATACAATAGTATTAGACACTAAAAATACAAGAAGAACTACAGCATTGATGGATTCTAATAATTTTGAATATCCAGCTTATATGTATAAATTATTAGAAAACGATTTAACAGTGTATTCTGGAGAAACCAAGGAAATAAACATTCAATTTAATCAACAATATAATGCAAAATATTATAATACAAAAATAGTATTTAATAATTTTAACCTAGATAATAATTCAAATAAAAAAACAATTTTTGAAGTTGATGTATAGAAAAGTGGTGATAATTAAATGGAAGAAGAAGAGAAAAATGATTCAATAAATATGAAAGACGCTGCTAAAAAGGCAAAACAAACAGCTGACAAAGCTAAGAAAACTGCAGGAACTATTAAAAAAATAGTTCAAGTGCTTATAAAACATCCATGGTTAATGTGGGTGGCAGTAGGCATAATTGCTTTAATTATATTATTAGCATCTTTTGCATGGCTTTTAGACCTATTGGATAATAAAAATACTAATAATGCTGTTGCATCAGCAACAGGTGCTATAAGTTCTTCAACATCAAATGAACAAGATGAGGAAATTATACCATGTATACAAACAGTAATTAAGGAAATAGATGGTGAATATAAGTATACTTTTATATTTGACATAACAGATGAGGAAAAAGAAAACGTTAAGGCTATTTTAAATCAAAACAGCATTGAATTAACAGAAGAAAACATAAATTTTGTAACGGCATTGGTAAGGTCGGGTTATAAAATAGAAGACAACTTAAATAAAGATACACTAGAATCGCTACTATTGTTTTATAAAGCTCAAATTGCATCAGAATCTTTAGATTTAAGAAGTAGTGATAAAATTCTAGTAGATGGAGAATATACTGCTTGTCCAATTTCTTTAGAACAAGAGGGAGTGCAGGGAACTGTGAGATTGGAAAGAGTAAATATAGATGAAAATTCTAAAACGCAAAGAGTACTTATGTCATATATACCTAAAGAAAGCTTTGAACAATTATTGCAAGGAAATAGTCAAGATATAAAAAATTATTTTACAGTAAATAGTGCACAAAATTGTTTAATATCTGGTTGGAGGCAAACAAAAGTAACATATGAATATCCAGAGGACTATCCATTAGAAAAAGAGCAGAATGTAGATACTACAACAGTTAGTTGTTTAAATGGAAATAGTGGAATTCCATATAAAAATTATATAAATAAATATACAATGCCAAGTGAATTATTAACAAGTTTGCGAATTTATTTGGATGATATGGAATTTTGCAAGAACTTAGTAAAATGTGTGGAAAACAGCAATATAGTAATAAGTTTACACGAAACAAGTGTAATACAAACAAGTGAATACACAGAAGAACACAAGATAAGAGATGTGAAATATTATGACTACTTCTACACAGAAGAAGGCACTGCAACAAAGATTCAGTTTGTTAAAAATTTTACTAGTCTAGAACAATTAAAAGAATATATAAAAAACGAGGGAATACGGATTTCCAGGTGATATGGAAATAGCATTAGGAAACAATGAATGGACATACAACAATAATAAATACACTCTAAATGTTAGAAGAGCTACTGGAACAATGTATATAGCTATACTTTGGAAAGCTGAAAAAACATCTGACCTAGGCAGTGCGACACCAATAATACTACAAAGTGATAAGACATATACTGCTCTAGAACAGCCAGGCACATATAATGTGAAAACAACCAGAGTAAATATAAATAATACAAATAGACTAGATATAACTAGAATAAATACATGGTATTTGGATTATTATAAAATTTTGGAGGCAGTAGGAGATAAAACAACAGAAGATACTGGAACACAAAATTGTGGAGAAACTCAAGAAACAGCAATAGACACGGAGGCTGTATATACAAATTATCCTAAAACAGAATTAACACAAGAGCAAATAAATAATGATACATATATAAAACAGTACAAAAACAAAGCTGGAAATGAAGAAATAGTATGGAACAACGAAAAGTGTAATTTATATATAAATAGAATTGTTGATAAAATACCAAAAACATATAGAAATATAACAGAAAAAAGAGAGGAAAGAGCACCACGTATATCAACATCAATGAAAATAAAGGAAGAAGGAAATGGATTCTTATATTATTACGATCAGTCTAAAAATGCAAAAGATAATATGAATAGTATTAGCCAATGGTTATTTGATGCAATGGCAGAATTCGAAAAGACAGAACCATTAATAGATGTTATTAAATATCTTTTATACATATATGACGGCAGCAATTATGGAGTAACAGAATTAAATATAAATGTGGAAGACATAGGCGATTTTAATCTTAGTGAATATTCTAATGTTAGCTTAGAAAAATACTTAAGACAGTTTTCACATGGGACTACAGAATCTAATGCACCAAAATCTGATGACGAAAAATATTATTTAATGTATGGAGATTTAAAAAACTCTGCAGGATATCCTACAATAGGTAATTCAGATATACAATGGGCATCACATTATCAAAGATTTAATAAATCGGGATTTGTATTAGAAAACAATGTAGAAAAAGAAGTTCCAAATGTTGCAGAATATGTAAGACAAAAATTAGGTGGAAGTAATGCATACAAAGGCACTGATGCAGAAATAAGAGCAAAACAAATATATATAAATATTGAATTAGTTGATTCAGTGGGAGAAGAAATAAGAAATGAGACAATAGGATATGTGGAAAATGAAGTAGGGGATATTAGTCTATCAAAACAACAGGAATATGCATTAATAGAAATAGCATATGCTCGTGGGGTAGGACGATTAAAAGGATTTAGAGAAACATATGAAGCAGCAGCAAAAAAATATGAGATAGACTCAGAAGAATTTAATATGTACATATGGGATAACTGGTGGTATAACAATGGTGTAGAAAGTGCTCTTGGAAAAATAAAAGGACAAGATGCTTCATTTGAAACATATGTAAAAGGAACATTTGATTTTTCTAAACCATATGAACCATCTTGGATGAGCGCACAAGGTACAAACATATTTGATAGAAAATATATGCTATTTTATAGTAAGTCTCAATTAAGCGAATTGAATAATCCTAATTTTGCAACTGCAAGGGAAGAAAATAATACTACAGAAATTTTTACCTATGTACAAGGAATAAGTGGATTTCTAGATGTTGCAGAAGAAATTTGGCGAACTATATACGAAAATTTTGGAACATATGGAGGTTTAGGTGCAATACCACCACAAATAAGTAGTAACAAATATGAGAATCAAGTAGATTGTAGCGGATATGTATCTTGGGTACTTTACGAATATGGGTATACAGATATAACATCACAAATAAATTCAGAAGGTTTTTATAGTACAGATTGGACAGAAAAATATGGATGGGAAGAAATACCATTTAACCAAGGTGCAGACATAACGGATTTAATACAGCCAGGAGATATTGTGGTAAGAAGAGGAGATACAGCAGGGCATGTTGCTATAGTAGTTGAACCATTAGAAGATGGAGCCGAATCATATGATTGTGGAAATGCGGGAAATTGGACAAATAGTGGAGGATATCCGGTTGAAAAAAGTTATTTCTATACAGGAGAGAATTTACCGGATTACCCGCAATTATCTGCTCACGGAAAAATTATAAGGGTTACAGCACCATAAAAAGGAGGTTAGTATGCTATTTCAAAATAAATTAAGAAAAATAATGATTATATTATTAGTAATTTTTACAACATTAGTAGTTGGAATTTGTTTAATAAAAAATAAAAAAAAGGAAGGAAGAGTAGCAGAAGTGCCAACTCCTGATGAAAGT
>OHKU01001221.1_pt1 | contig 11986 bp, 7 predicted proteins | sample 1568911 | NCBI WGS metagenome assembly OHKU01 (sample SAMEA3879574, study PRJEB24766) | human gut metagenome | biome: human-associated habitat; feature: feces | place: USA | collected 1985/1987
TCATCAGCAACATCCTCAGCACTCTTCTCCATGTCCATCAGACTGCTTACAAAACTGTCATACATGGAATCGAATGACATTCCGGTCAGACCCTCATAAAGATTATCGGTCAACTCCTCCAGTTTGCCGGCCTGCTCAATATAATCATCAAGTTTATCGGTTACACGTTCACCATAACCACCTTTCCCGGCATTCTGCATCTTTGTCCATATATCAACATTACTACGGAGTTTTTCCATCTCTTCAGGTGTCAGCTCCCATAATGAAGAAGTTCCGGTAAAATTCTTATTTATGTTCTGTTGAATCCATTTCAAGTCTTCGGCAGACCATCTCATGTAGTATTGCCAGCTCTTATGTGAATTATGGTAACCCGCCTGTTCACGGGCGATATTCAGATAATTGGAGTTCTGCTCTTTCTGGTATTCATAAGCACTTCTATACGCAGCTACGGATTTCGTTCCTTTGCTTGCCTTTATCTCATCTGTCAATGATTCGATAGAAGTCTGTAGCGTCTCGTTACGGTCGGTAAGACGATTAATGGAATCCTGTACCTCCTTTGCATTGCTTCCACTCCAATTAATTACCCCACCTAATGATGTGATACTTGTCAAAGCTCCTTTTATTGTTTGCAAACTACCAGTAACAATAGACATTGGTTTCATTAGGTCTATACTTCCAAGTCCATCCAACATCTCGCCAAACCCGGACATTGTTCCCTCCAACCATTCAGGTGTTTTTGTACCAAGCGTTTCCATGATACCGATAACTTGATTACCGGCATCGACATATTGACCTATCTCATCAACGCCATGATGTAAAATGGTAGTAGCTTCCGATATCGCTTTCTGTTTGTTGTTTTTTGCGCTTTCAAGAGTAGCCTTTGCATTCTTCTTTTCTTCGTCTGTACCTTCTTTGAGCGTTTTGTTATACGCTTCCTGCGCTTCACGTTGAGCATCAGTGGCATCTTTAAGGGATTTAAAGGAAACAGACATAGCTTCAAAAGGATTGCGTTCTGAAACCTTATCATCAATCCTTTCGATAGCATCTACCAGTTCTTTAAGGTTTTCAGGAGATAAATCCTTTTGAGATGATATAAAGTCTTTAAGGTTAACTTTCAACTTTTTCAAAGTATCAGTAGAAACCTTGTCAAGATTACCAAAGACTTGTTCCCAATTCATATTTTTCTTGAATTGTTCAGCATCAAGTTTGAATATATCTTCATTCTTGATTTCTGTACGCTTCTCAACGCTTCGGTCTATTTTGGCTATTTCACTGGCATCACCTTTGGCTTCCGCTTTCTTACGGGCTTCCTGCAATATTGAAATATCATCATTAAATTTCTTTTCAATGGCAAGACGTTCATCGGCATAAGACAAATAGTGCTCTGCCAAATCCTTATATATTTTTTCATTACTGATAATGGCTATCTTGTATAGTTCATCATAATAGTTTTGCTCATCATCAGACAGCTTTATATCGGTGGCATCAAAAGACTTGCCTTTATTCTTCGGATTAGCTTCCCATGCAGCGCGAGCATCCTCAACTTTCTTCCGCAAAGCATCCTCTTTTTGACGGTCAATAGCCTGCATCTCCTTCTCGAAGTTGAGTTCCATTTCGGCAATGGTCTTGGCAGAGCCTTCATCCATAGCTTTGATTCGGGCTTCATCAACTCTCATTTGCAAATCCTCGGCATTGCGTTTTTGTTCCAACGCTTGTTTCTCAAGGAGAACATTATATTTATCAGTCTGCTTACGAAGTTTCTCGGTTTGATTCTCCTGTTTGGTTAATGAGCTTCCGGTAATGCCGCCCAAATTTTTATAGGCTTTTTCAGTTGTTTCTACTCGTTTCTTAGCTTCTTCATATTGCTTTGAAGTAAACTTGGATTTATCCTTTTCTATTTCAGAAAGTTTCTTCTTAGCATCATCCCAGTCTTTCTTTGCTTTCTCATAATCCTGCTTGTAGGTAGTTTTATTCTTCTCTGAATCAATTCGGGTTTGCTTGACTGATTTTGCTGTATCTATAAGTGTTTTTATGTCTTTCACATTATAGATTGCTTCATCAGACAAAGTACCCTTAATATCAATAGGCAAACGAAGTTTCACAGTTCCATTTTTACCTTTCCCTTTGATACTCTTTTCTAACTCAGAGATGTAGCGGTCAAACTCACTAATATCAACATCTTTAAGATTGGATATGAACTGTTCAGAGATACCTTTACCTTTATCAACAAGAAATTGGTCTCTATAAGAGCGAAGTTCTTTTAACTTGTTTATTTCCTGCTGTGTTAATTTACCACCATTGATTTGTTTGGCAGAAAGGGCATTTTCATAGTCTGAAACAGCTTTGTTAGCAGCTTCAAAACTTCTTGCAACTTCCTCGCCTGCGCGCTTTGCATCCTCTTTGGCTATTTGTTGTTTTAATTGAAGTATGTCAGCAAGTTTAATTGATTCAATATCGTATTGGGCAAATATCTTGGGATATTCGCTTCGTAATACCGCCAAACTTTCACCTCGCTGCAAGTCAGACAATGCAATATCACGAGAGCTTTGAATAAGACCGTCTATTTTTTGTTTCCGTTCTCTATCAAGTTTGGTCGCTTTTTCTTGTTCTTCATTATACCTCCTTGTTCCTTTTTCAGCAGCGGTTGTAGAATCTCTGAATGCCCACATAGTAGCTGTTAATCCAACAACCACCGTAGCCAATGCTACATAAGGATTAGTAAGCATAGCAGCATTAAGAGCCAACTGCGCCTTTCTTGCCAATAAACGAGCATTGGTAAGTCCAATCTCCACAAGAGTATGTTTACTTTCGGCAGCAGTAACAAGCATCACTGCGGTCCGGTATGTACCATAAGTAACCACTAATCCAGCCAAGACCTTACCTACTGTTTCATAATTCTGAATCAACGAAGTTGTCATTTGAATACCGTCCATGATAACACTTTCCGACTTAGTTCCCAATTCGTTAAACACGGAATCCAAAGCATCCTGCATCATAGACAACTGACCATTGATAGTCTTTGAAGCATTCTCAGACATATTATAGAACTTACCACCTGCGGAAGTTGCATCAATGAATGCCTGTTGAACCATTTCAGCGGAAACAGCACCTTTGGACATTTCATCTTTCAAAGTTGCGATAGATTTTCCGGTCTTTTCGGAGATAATCTGTAACGGGTTGAATCCAGCGTTTATCATTTGATTCAGATCCTGCCCCATAAGTTTACCCGCTGCTGACATCTGTGAAAATGCCAAAGTCAGCGAATTGAACTTACTGGATTCCCCCATAGAAATATCACTAATGGCTTTCAAGTATTTGATAGTGTCTTCTGCTTGTATGTTAAATCCAAGCATCATCTTTTCTGCTCCAACCATATCTGACATAGTAAGTGGAGAAATCTTAGCCAGCTCCTTGATTTGCGGAATCAGTTGCCCTGCCATATCCTTTCCAACCATAGTCTCAATAGCGGTCTGCATGGATTGAAATTCTCCACGAACACGAATTATTTCAGAACCTAATGCCTTTAATACTCCAGCACCACCAATAACCGCCAATGCTTTCTTCCAAGAAATAGCGATACCGTTGTTACTTTCTACTACTTGTTTCCCATCATTCTTATAAAGTTCATACTCATCCCGTAATTTCTTTACTGACAATCGAGCGTTAGCCTGTTCCTGGGTGAGGTTAAATAAAGAACTTTTTTGCTCTTTCAATTTTTCATTTGTAGACCTTATTTTAGCTTCTAAGGAAGAAGTATCACCATCCTGTTTTAATGCTTCACGATACTTGTCTTTTAATCCTGCTAACTCATTTTTCAATTGTTGGATAGTTCCACGTTGAAATGTTATTTTTTCCGACAATCCATTCACTACCTGAGAAGCATCGAAGATTTTCCTTTTGAATCCTGTTTCCATCTCTGCTCCAGCTTTGGCTGCATTAGTCACCAACTCATCCAATTTTTGGTTGGATGCAGCAAGTTGGGTATTCAAAGCCTTGAAAACAGCAGGAGACTGCGTGCCATCCATGCTCATTAACTCCTGCTTTAATTTTGCAATTTCATTACGAAGTCTTACAACTTCTTCCCAGTCACTACCTACCTTAAAATATAATTTCGCCATATCTATTTCTTTTTCCTACGATTAGCCAATTCCTTACCACTGATTCTATTCACCTTCTGACCACCATATACTGCGTGTAATTTATCCCGTTGCATCATCAGCAGATTCCGATAAGGGATAATCTCAAACACTTCTGTATAACTCAGATGCAGCGTGTCAATCAAATGGGCTATCTGCCCGAAGAACGTTGTGTTTCCTACTGTTTCGGTTTTGCTGCCAGCATCGACACGTTCCTCATCGAGCTGACACACTGAAAAGCCGAAATATCCATCATGGAAAAACACACCTCCAAAGCATTCCTAACTTCTTCAAAAGTCCCGTTCTCCAAATTATCAGCCAGTTCCTCACTGCCACAGATGAAACAAGAAATGCCTTTCAGCATATCTCCAGTAATTTCAGGAAGTTCTTTAATAGCTTCCATGACATTATCTCCAGTCATAGTAATAATCAGCCTGAGCATAGTCATTGGTGGTGGTGCGTCCGGTGATATTGCCCTGCTCATCCTTCACGTTCTTATACCACAGCGGGTCGCCGTTGTCCGGGTCTACCCCTGCCCATTCGCGCAGATAGAAGTCATAGACCGAACGCCCTTCCTTCAGGCGGGTAACTCCGGTAACGGGCATGTCTTTCAGCGGAAGGTCGGTCACCACGTTCTTGTAGTGCGTAAGGTTGACACCCATACGCCACATAAAGTCACGGGTGTGTATAAGCGTTCCTTTGAGGTCTATTTCAAAGCCCGTATTCTTTAAAGCACCTATATTCTCGTCCATAGAAGTATAACCCAGGGAAGTTGCCAACGGACGGGAATACAGCAGGTCTTTGGAACGGCGCTGGAAGAAATCGAACGAACCGGAGAAACGGTTATCGAACAATGAAAAGTCGATACCTACATTGAGGTTGAGATTAGTCTCCCATTTCAAATCGGGCGTCGCAAGACGGTCGGACACCAAAGCATTCTCACCTGCCTGTGAAACGATAGAATACAGTCCGCTGCTGGCATAATACGTACCTAAGTTGTCATTGCCCTGCGCGCCATAACTGGCCTTTAAGGTCAGGGCGGAGAGCCAGTCGGTGGCGCTCTGCATGAATTCTTCGCGGTCTATGCGCCACGAAGCTCCCAACGACCAGAAATTGCCCCAGCGTGTACCCGGTGCGAAACGCGAGGAACCGTCGCGGCGGTAGGAAGCGGAGAAGAAATACTTGCTCCGGTAGTCATATTGGGCATTGATAAGATAGCCTAACAGTGAATAATCGATGCGATAGCCCGTGCCTGCGGTTACAAGCGAACCGACAGCCAGTTCCGGCATATCGGGCACAGCCATGTTGCTTCGTGCCGCCTGCAACACATCGTAACGGTAAGAGTAAGCCTCTTGTCCGGCAAGGATATTGAAGTGGTGCTCGCCGAAAGTCTTATCGTAGGTCACGATGTTATTCCATGTCCAGGAGAAGGTACGGGTATATTCGCGGCTTGCTCCACCGCCCGTATTGACGGCAGGGCCAATTTTGGGATTGGTATAATCCAGCGTATTGTAGTCTATCAGGTCGAAGTTGAAGCTGGTCTTGAATTTCAACCCTTCAAGGAAAGTGATCTCAAGGAAAGTACGTCCGGAGAACTCGTCCCGCATACGCTCGGATTTATCATTGGGTAAGGTTGCAGGCAGGTTCCAGTTGGCTGTGGCGCCCGACGGCCGATAGGAACCAAAGTCGTAAATCCGCTTTCCTTCCGAGTCGAGTTTGTATGTACCGTCGGCATTCATCTCATACACAGGATAAAAATCGGGCATTAAACGTCCGGCGTTAATGACATTGCTCGTCTTGGCATCGGACGAAACCGGATAGTTCTGTATGGAGTGGGCATAGCTCATATTCACACCGCCGCGCAACCAACGGGTTATCTCGCTCGAAATGTTGGAACGCAAGTTGAAGCGTTGGTAGCCGGACTCAAGGGCAATACCCTTGTCGTTCAGATAGCCGGCCGAGAAATAGTACTGGTTGGTCTTTCCGCCACCGGAAACATTCAATCCGACTTCCGTACGCAATGCCTGTTGTTCCATTTCCTTCTGCCAGTCCACATTCCAAAGCGGAGTAGCGCCGGCAAGCAGTTTGCCGTCCGTACCTACAGGTTGCGGATAGTTGGGTCCGTAGGGATTAGGGCCGCCGCCCATCAGCTTGCCTACCAGGTCTTTCGAGGCTTGGGCAGCTGCGGTCTGCGGAGTATATTTATCCGAATTCAGAGCATATTGGTTGCGCAAAGCTTCCCAATAGAGTTCGAAGTACTGATTGGTTCCAACACGGTCGTAATCGCGGATAGCCCGGTTGGAACCACCGAAGCTGGCATTGATGCTGACCGTGGTTTTCGAGTCGGTATGTCCCTGCTTGGTAGTTATAATAATGACACCGTTGGCTCCCCGCGAACCGTAGAGAGCAGCCGAAGCGGCATCCTTCAGTACCTGTATGGACTCGATGTCATTGCCATTCAATTCGTGCATGCCGCCTTTGGTGGGCACGCCATCGATGATGTAGAGCGGGTCATTGTTGTTTAGCGTACCTATACCGCGGATACGGATGGTAGTGCTGCCGCTTGGATTACCGTCGGCCGTAATGTTCATGCCCGGTACACGCCCCTGCATGGCTTTCATTGGATTGTTTTCGTTTTGCTTGGCTATTTCATCCATGCTGACTACGGAGATGGAACCGGTAAGGTCTGCTTTGCGTTGTGTGGTGTAACCGGTTACCACTACTTCCTGCAGCATTTCCGAGTCTTCGTGCATGATGACACTCATGGATGTTTCCGCTTTCAAGGTTAGTGTTTTGTAACCTATATAAGAGAAAGTTATTTCGGAACCCGGCTTTACGGTGAGGGTGAAGTTGCCGTCTATATCCGTAATCGTTCCGTTGGTTTTATCTGCCTTGTCCACAACGGATGCCCCGATGATGGGGTAGCTATCGGTAGCAGAGGTTACCGTTCCTTTTATTTGGATGTTTTGCGCATAGGCAAAACCGCATAATCCTAAAAGGAACATCATAATGCTAAGTTTTCTCATACATTATAAATTTATTGTTAACAATTATCTTGTGAATTCTCAAAACAGCTTTCCCGATCATGTTTTGATATTGCAAAGTAAATGGATTGCATTGAAACTGGCTATAAAAAATGATACGGATGCTGCAAAATTTGTTTCGCAGTATGGAGCTGACTATGCCCAGGAGATAGCCTGGTATCAATTTTAGCTGCATTTGTAACATTTGTGTTAGCCCTTTTCGCTTTTATTCCTTTTCTTTGCAATGTGCTTTCCCGAGCATTGAGTGAGTTCATAAAGTAAACATTAAATTTAATACCTGATTTTGAAAATGAAGCATTACTTTCATAGAATACTTTCTCCTTTTTGGGGAAAGATTATTGTAACTTTTCTTATTGTAATAATGAGTATCGGTATTTGTAGGGCACAGTATGCCGGGCTGAAAATCCATTATCTGGGTGCAAACCACAGTTTGGTACAGGTACAGGAATCGCAGAAATACCTTTTGTTGCCGGTGGAAGAGGCTGCTCCCGAGGCTACTGTCAATGTATTGGTGAATAATAAGGCCGATCAAAGTTTTCAGGTTCGGTTGGCTGTCAGCCGTATCGACTATCTTGTTCCGTTTGCTTTGGAGCAGTATAAAGGTAAGACGGTAACTTTCGACATTCATACCGGCAACAGCCGTACCAATGTACGCGATGCCATGGCAGATGCCTGCTGGAAAGAACTGAAACTTTCCGATACGTTTGATGATGCCAACCGAGAAGTGTTCCGTCCGTTATATCATCACACTCCTGTCTATGGTTGGATGAACGACCCCAACGGTATGTTTTATAAAGATGGAGAATATCATCTGTATTATCAGTATAATCCTTATGGCTCCATGTGGGGCAATATGAACTGGGGACATTCATCCAGCAAAGATTTGATAAGCTGGCAGCATCATCCGGTAGCCATACAACCCAACGGATTGGGCGCTGTGTTCAGCGGTAGCAGTGTGGTTGATAAGGATAATACGGCAGGTTTCGGAAAGGATGCCATCATTGCCATCTATACTTCAGCCGGTGCCAGTCAGATACAGAGCCTTGCATACAGTCTGGATAACGGAATGACTTTCCATGTCTATGAAAACAATCCTATCATTGCCGCCGACAAGGAATGCCGCGACCCGAATATGTTCTGGCACGAGAAGAGCGGTAAATGGATTCTCATTTTGGCGGCCGCTCTGGAAAAGGAAATGTGGATATATTCCTCTCCCGATTTGAAGAACTGGACAAAGGAGAGTAGTTTCGGACATGGATATGGTGCGCAGGAGGGTGTATGGGAATGTCCGGACCTCATGGAATTGCCCGTGCGCGGAACAGACCGTACCAAATGGGTGCTGATTTGCAATATCAATCCCGGCGGTCCTTTCGGAGGCAGTGCGGCACAGTATTTTGTAGGCGATTTTGACGGGAAAACCTTTACTTGCGATACCAAGCCCGAAGTAACCAAGTGGATGGATTACGGAAAAGACCATTATGCTGCCGTATCCTGGAGTAATACGCCCGAAAAGCGGCATACCGTGGTTGCCTGGATGAGCAATTGGCAATATGCCAACAACGTGCCTACCAAACAGTTCCGTAGCGCCAATACATTGCCGCGCGACATCGAATTGTACGAAGGCAGTGACGGCGAACTTTATCTGGCCGCAACGCCTGCACCGGAAGTAAACGCATTGCGTACGGGCAAAGCATTGAAATACGGCGCTTTCTCCGCCGGAACAAAGAAGGTATCCCGGAAACTGCCAGTCGAAAACAGCGGTATCTGTGAGATTAATCTCGAATTGGCTCCCCGCTCGGCCGATAAAGTATACATTACGTTGTCCAATGATAAGGATGAACAGACTGTAATGACTTACGACTTGAGGAACTCCACATTCAGCATGGACCGTACTGCAAGCGGACTTACGGATTTCAATAAGGACTTTCCTGCCATAACGGTAGCTCCGTGTCCGGCAGAAGCCAAGCAACGTCTGCGTCTGTTTATAGACCGTTGCAGCATCGAAGCTTTCGAGGGTGACGGACGTTTTGCCATGACAAACCTTGTATTTCCGCAGCATCCTTACACTACTATTTCCATTGCTGTAGATAAAGGGCGTTGCAAAGTCAACGACCTGACAGTAAATCTTTTAAAAGTTAACAACTAAATTTCGATATCTTATGAACAATAATAGTAATTCGCTTGCAAAGCTGCTTCCCATGATGCTTTGCTTCTTCGCCATGGGGTTTGTAGACCTTGTAGGTATCGCTTCCAACTATGTGAAAGCTGATTTGAACCTGACCGATTCCCAGGCAAATATATTCCCCTCTCTTGTATTCTTCTGGTTCCTTATCTTCTCCGTGCCCACGGGTATGCTGATGAACCGCATCGGACGCAAGAAAACGGTGCTTCTCAGTTTGGCCGTGACTTTTGCATCCTTGTTGCTTCCAGTTTTTGGAGACGGGTATGCGCTGATGCTGATTTCGTTTTCGCTATTGGGTATCGGCAATGCGCTGATGCAGACATCGCTCAATCCGCTGCTCTCCAATGTCGTCAGTGGCGAGCGGTTGGCAAGCTCGCTGACTTTCGGACAGTTTGTAAAGGCTATCGCTTCTTTCCTCGCTCCTTATATAGCCATGTGGGGGGCTACACAGGCTATCCCTTCGTTGGGGATGGGCTGGCGAGTGCTGTTTCCCATTTATATGGTGATAGCGGTTGTCGCTATCCTGTGGCTGGGCACTACATCTATTCATGAGGAAAAGGAAGAAGGGCGTCCTTCTACTTTCGGCGAATGTCTTGCTTTGTTGGGAAAGCCGTTCATACTGCTTTGTTTCTTGGGCATCATGTGCCATGTGGGTATCGATGTAGGTACAAATACCACTGCACCCAAGATATTGATGGAACGTCTGGGCATGTCGCTTGCCGATGCCGGATTCGCAACAAGTCTTTATTTTATTTTCCGTACGGCAGGTTGTTTCCTCGGAGCCTTTATTTTGCAGAAACTGTCTGCTCGAACTTTCTTCGGAATCAGTGTGTTATGTATGTTGGTGGCAATGGTAGGGCTGTTCGTTTTTCATGAGATGACAATGATATATGTGTGTATCGCTCTGATTGGTTTCGGCAATTCGAATATCTTCCCGATTATTTTCTCGCAGGCGTTGCTGGCAATGCCGCAGAAGAAGAACGAGGTTAGCGGACTGATGATTATGGGTTTGTTTGGCGGTACGATATTCCCGCTTGCTATGGGTGTGGCAAGTGATGCTATCGGTCAAAGCGGTGCGGTAGCTGTAATGACGGTGGGGGTACTGTATTTGTTTTTCTATATGATGAAAATCAAACGCTGACCTTTTCCGTTCTTTTAACGATGATAATATGTAAAACTATAAAATTAATTACCATGAATCAGATTGTAGTAGGAATGGGTGAGGCGCTTTGGGATTGCCTGCCCGAAGGAAAGAAAATCGGCGGTGCTCCGGCAAACTTTGCCTATCATGTATCACAATTCGGTTTTGACAGTCGTGTAGTCAGTGCAGTAGGCATTGATGCCGACGGTGATGAAATACTGGATGTTTTTGCGCAGAAAGGCTTGCGTACACAGATTGAGCGTGTACCTTATCCTACAGGTACGGTGCAGGTGACGCTCGATGCGGTGGGGGTGCCTTGTTATGAAATAAAGGAAGGGGTTGCATGGGACAATATACCTTTTACGGACGAGTTGAAACGTTTGGCCCTGAACACGCGCGCCGTATGTTTCGGCTCTTTGGCGCAGCGCAATGAGGCCAGCCGCATTACGATAAACCGTTTTCTCGATACCATGCCCGATGGTGCGGAACAGTTGAAGATATTCGATATCAACCTGCGTCAGGGATTTTATACCAAAGAGATTCTTTGTGACTCCATGCGCCGTTGCAACGTGTTAAAAATAAATGATGAAGAACTGGTGACAATCAGCCGTATATTCGGCTATCCGGGTATAGACTTGCAGGATAAGTGCTGGATTCTTCTTGCCAAATACAATTTGAAAATGCTTATTCTTACTTGCGGCACGAACGGCAGCTATGTGTTTACTCCGGGAGTTGTATCTTTCCAGGAAACTCCGAGAGTGCCCGTTGCCGATACGGTAGGCGCAGGCGATTCGTTTACCGCCGCCTTTACTTCGGCTATTCTTAGCGGCAAACCGGTGCAGGAGGCTCATAAGCTGGCAGTGGAAGTTTCCGCTTATGTATGTACGCAGAGCGGGGCGATGCCGGAATTACCGCAAATATTGAAAGACAGAATATAATTTTTCTTATCTTTGCTCATCTGCAATCACTTAAACCAGCGAAAGAAGATGAGACGATATATTTACCTGTTACTGTTTGTTCTGTCGGTATGCGGCGGCATGGTGACTTCCTGTTCCCGGCATGAAGTACGTTTCCGTATCGGAGTGTCGCAATGCAGCGATGACGAGTGGCCCCACCAGATGAATAATGAAATGTTGCGTGAAGCTCTTTTCTACGATGGCGTAGAAGTGGAGATACGTACTGTGAAAGATGATAATGCCAGGCAGGCGGAGGATATCCGGCACTTTATAGAGGCGGGAGTGGATTTATTGATAGTCGCTCCCAATGAAGCCGAACCCATAACCCCGGTTGTAGAAGAAGCCTACGACCGGGGTATTCCCGTTATTGTGGTAGACCGCAGAATCCTTTCCGAAAAGTACACCGCTTATGTCGGTGCGGACAATTACGAAATAGGCAAGGCGATAGGCAGGTATGTGTCCAATATGCTTCATGGGAAAGGTACGGTGGTGGAAATTGCGGGACTGGCGGGTTCTACTCCTGCCAT
>OHKU01001225.1_pt1 | contig 11968 bp, 10 predicted proteins | sample 1568911 | NCBI WGS metagenome assembly OHKU01 (sample SAMEA3879574, study PRJEB24766) | human gut metagenome | biome: human-associated habitat; feature: feces | place: USA | collected 1985/1987
ATGTGGTGTAACCGATTTTGTCAACGAAGTTGCGGATGGACTCAGGAGAATAACCACGGCGGCGGAAACCGCAGAGGGTCGGCATACGGGGGTCGTCCCAACCGTTTACTAAGTGTTCCTTTACCAAAATCAGCAGGTTACGCTTGCTCATCAGCGTGTAGTTCAGGTTCAGTTTGTTGAACTCGTACTGGTGAGGGCGGTTGTTGTCCAAGTCTTTTCCTTCTTTTACCCAATCCACAAACAGGTCGTAGAGCGGACGGTGAGGAACGAATTCCAGTGTACATAAAGAGTGGGTTACACCTTCGAAAAAGTCGCTCTGGCCGTGGGCAAAGTCATACATGGGGTATGCTTTCCATGTTTCGCCTGTGCGGTGATGGGGTGTTTTTACTACGCGGTAGATAATAGGGTCGCGAAAGTGCATATTGGGGCTTGCCATATCTATTTTGGCACGCAACACCATCTTTCCTTCTTCTATTTCTCCGGTGTTCATCTTTTGGAACAGTTCGAGTGTCTCCTCTATAGGGCGGTTGCGGTAAGGGCTTTCTACACCCGGCTGGGTGGGCGTGCCTTTCTGTGCGGCAATCACTTCGGAGCTCTGTTCGTCTATATAAGCTTTTCCTTCCTTGATGAGACGGATGGCGAAGTCCCACAATTGCTGGAAGTAGTCGGATGCATAATATTCATTTCCCCATTGGAATCCGAGCCATTGGATATCTTCCTTGATGGCTTCCACATATTCCATGTCTTCTTTGGTCGGGTTGGTGTCGTCGAAACGCAGGTTACATACTCCACCATAGCGTGCGGCTATCCCAAAATCCAGGCAAATGGCCTTGGCATGACCGATGTGGAGATAACCGTTGGGCTCAGGCGGGAAACGGGTTTGGACCTTTCCTCCGTTTTTACCTTCCTTCAGGTCGTTCTCTACTGCCTGTTCGATGAAGTTCAGACTTCTCTTTTCTGTAGCTTCTGTAGCGTTCATTTCAGTCATAGTGATATTAATTTTACACTTTAAGGTGCAAAAATACGTATTCTTTTTGGGATATGCGTTATTTCACGGGAATATATCCTCCCTTTTTTATAATATTTTGCCCCGCAGGGGAAAGTACATACTCGATGAAAGGGCTGACTTTCGCTTTGTCGGACACATTATAATAATAGTAGAGCGGACGCACTACAGGATATTGTCTTTTGGTTCCGTTTTCCATGGTGGGGAGTACATAGTGTTTTCCTTCGTCATACGAGACGGCTATCGGCTTGACACGGTCGGACAGATAGGCAAGACCTACATATCCGATAGCTCCTTTGGTTTGGCTGACGGACTGGATGACGGCGCCGGTTGCCGGCATGGAGAGGCTGCCGCTCATATAGTTCTTGTTTTTTAGGACGCTTTCTTTAAAGAATTCGTATGTTCCCGAAGAGGTTTCGCGAGAATAGACAATGATTTTCATATCGGGGCCTCCCACTTGCTTCCAGTTTACAATTTTTCCGCGGAAGATGCCTTCCAATTGTTGCCGGGTGAGGCGGCTGACAGGGTTGTCCGGGTGGACGATGATGGCAAGGGCATCGTAAGCGATAATTACTTCTTTTACTTCTTGTCCGGCAGCTTTCAACTTCATTTTTTCACTGAACTTGATGGGGCGTGAAGCCATGGCGATATCGGTGGTATGGTCCATGAGGGCGGATATGCCGACTCCGGTCCCGCCACCGGTGACGGTTACCCGCTGCTCGGGGTGAGTGTTCATAAATATTTCTGCAGTCTCTTGTGAGACAGGTAATACGGTGTCGCTGCCTTTGATGCGTTGTGCGGCAGTGTGCAGGCTGCAAATTGATAAGACAAAGAAAAACAGGGCTTTTAACTGATTCATAAGTTATTATATTAATTCATGTGCAAAAGAAACGTTTTCCTGTGTCATTTGTTTTACTTGTGTATTACGATTCCGTTACAAGGTGAGGTTTGCTTTTCAGGTGAAGGAGTAGACTTTTCTGTCCGGGTGTAACAACTTTGTAATATAATTGTAGCAAATACTTCAAGCTCCTTTCATATCATTTTAATATCGAGAAGCTTTTTTTGCATCGATTACTAATAGAAGACTAAAACAGTATGAAACAAGTTTGGGAAAAGATTGTCGAAGGAATATTGACTTGCAGCGGCTTTATCACAAGTATTACGATAGTGCTGATTGTCATTTTTCTGTTTACGGAGGCATTCGGACTCTTTGGCAACAAGGTAACAGAAGAAGGGTATGTGCTGGCTGTCAACGGGAAGAATCCGGTCAGGGAACTGAGTGCGGTGCAAATTAAAGATGTGTTTGACGAAGAGATATCGGAATTAAGGTATTCCGGTTGGAAGATATTACTTCTTATTTTTCGGAAGAAGAGTTGGGGGCGGAATACGACAAGGCGGGAGAATGTATCGGTAAGGTAGTGGCAGACCATCCGGGTATCATTGCTTTTGTCCCGGCAAAGTTTATAGAGAAGGACTTTCCGGGTCGTTTGCTGAAAGATGAGCATATCTCTTTCTCGGAAGTGTTTGCCGGTAAAGAATGGTTCCCGACAGCAACTCCGGCCCCGCAATTCGGTTTTGTTCCTTTGGTCATGGGAACACTTTGGGTGAGCTTCTTTGCGATTCTTTTTGCATTGCCGTTCGGATTGTCTGTGGCTGTATATATGTCGGAAGTAGCAAGCAGCCGCACACGCGGATTTCTGAAACCGGTTATTGAATTGCTGAATGGTATACCGTCGGTGGTATACGGATTCTTCGGGCTGATAGTTATTGTACCTCTCATTCAAAAGGTGTTCGATTTGCCGGTGGGAGAGACCGGTTTGGCTGGAAGCATTGTGTTGGCTATTATGGCTTTGCCTACTATTATCACGGTCAGCGAGGATGCTATGCGTAATTGTCCGCGTGCCATGCGCGAGGCGAGTCTGGCTTTGGGAGCCACGCATTGGCAGACCATCTATAAAGTGGTGATTCCGTTTTCCATTTCAGGCATTACATCGGGAGTGGTGCTGGGCATCGGACGTGCCATTGGTGAGACGATGGCTGTGCTGATGGTGACCGGCAATGCGGCTGTGATACCGACAACGATTCTGGAACCGCTACGCACGATTCCTGCGACGATTGCTGCCGAATTGGGAGAAGCTCCTGCAGGTGGTGCACATTATGAAGCTTTGTTCCTGCTGGGGGTGGTGCTGTTTCTGATTACCATGATTATCAATTTTAGTGTAGAGTATATATCATCCAAAACCGGAGCGGGTTTCGGAAGAAAGTCATAATACGATAGAATATGGAAGAAAATATATTTAATGCCCGACAAGGGGTACGCAAGAGACGTTCACAGTGGATTGCGTTCGGAGTGTTCAAACTGCTTAGTTACAGTATTGTACTGATTTTGTTTTGCATCTTGGGCTTTATTATATATAAAGGTATAGGAGTTATCAACTGGAAGTTTCTCACTTCGCCTCCCAGCGACGGAATGACGGGAGGAGGCATTTGGCCGGCTATCGTGGGTACTTTTTATTTGATGATAGGCAGTGCATTGTTTGCTTTTCCTGTGGGCGTGATGAGCGGTATTTATATGAACGAATATGCTCCGAAAGGTAAATTGGTCCGCTTCATACGGGTGATGACGAATAATTTGAGCGGCATCCCATCTATCGTTTTCGGTTTGTTTGGTATGGCGCTGTTTGTGAAGTACCTGGGTTTTGGCGATAGTATTCTGGCGGGTTCACTCACATTGGGTTTGCTTTGTGTGCCGTTGGTTATCCGTACTACCGAGGAGGCTTTGAAAGCTATTCCGGATAGTTACCGCGAAGGCAGCCTGGCGTTGGGAGCGACCAAATTGCAAACTATCCGCTACGTGATTCTTCCGATGGGGATGCCTAATATTATCACGGGGCTTATTCTTGCAATGGGAAGGGTATCGGGAGAAACCGCACCCATTCTGTTTACTTGTGCCGCTTACTTCCTGCCGCAGTTGCCGCATAGCATATTGGACCAATGCATGGCCCTCCCTTATCATCTTTATGTCATATCGACCAGTGGAACCGATATGGAGTCACAATTGCCCATTGCTTACGGAACTGCTTTAGTGCTTATCCTTATTATTCTGGTGGTCAATTTGCTGGCGAACGGACTTCGCAGGTATTTCTCGAATAAATTAAAAACGAATTAATCTATAATATATGAATAAGATAGATGCGCAACATGTGAATTTCTTCTATGGAGATTTCCAGGCATTGAAAGATATCAGTATGGCGATTGAAGAAAAAGCGGTAGTGGCTTTTATCGGTCCGTCGGGCTGCGGAAAGTCTACCTTTCTCCGTCTCTTTAATCGTATGAACGATTTGATTCCCGGTGCACGCCTTGAGGGGAAGATACAGATAGATGGCGTGAATATCTATGATAAATCTGTGCAGGTGGACGAACTTCGCAAGAATGTGGGAATGGTGTTTCAGCGTCCCAATCCTTTTCCGAAAAGTATTTTTGAGAACGTTGCCTATGGGTTGCGGGTAAATGGAGTGAAGGATAATGAATTTATCCGTCACCGGGTGGAGGAAACATTAAAAGGAGCTGCCTTGTGGGATGAAGTGAAGAACAAGTTGAAAGAGTCCGCTTTTGCTCTTTCGGGCGGACAGCAACAGCGTTTGTGCATAGCGCGTGCCATGGCTGTGTCGCCTTCCGTCTTGCTCATGGATGAACCTGCATCGGCGCTCGATCCCATTTCTACCGCTAAGGTGGAAGAACTGATTCACGAACTGAAGAAGGAATATACCATTGTTATTGTAACCCATAATATGCAGCAGGCAGCACGGGTCAGTGACAAAACCGCTTTCTTCTACATGGGTTCGATGGTGGAATATGACGATACGAAGAAGATTTTTACAAACCCCAGCAAAGAAGCCACTCAAAATTACATTACGGGACGTTTCGGATGATGGGGGTACCGTCAGAAAAAAAGAATACAAAAAGAAAGATGATATTATGGTGAAATTTATAGAATCAGAGCTTACCTCACTGAAAAAAGAGGTGAACGAAATGTGGACACTGGTGTATAACCAGTTGGACAGGGCCGGGGAATCGGTATTGACATTCAATCGTGACCTGGCGCAACAGGTAATTGTTCGCGAGAAACGGGTTAATGCTTTCGAACTGAAGATAGACAGCGATGTGGAAGATACCATTGCTCTTTATAATCCGGTGGCGATAGACCTGCGATTTGTGTTGGCCATGTTCAAGATAAACAGCGATTTAGAGCGGTTGGGAGATTTTGCCGAAGGCATTGCCCGTTTTGTGGTGAGAAGCGATGAAACAGCACTTGATGGAGAATTACTCCGTGAACTGCGGATAGAGGAGATGCAAAGACAAGTACTCGGTATGCTTGAAATGACCAAGACTGCATTGAATGAAGAAGATTTGGATTTGGCATTGGCTGTCTTAGGCAAGGACAATTTGTTGGATCAGATTAATGCGGATGCTCCGGGGGTGCTGACTAAATATTTGGGAAAGCATCCCGATTGTTTTTTGACTTGTCTGGAACTGGGGACTGTGATTCGCAAGCTCGAAAGGGCAGGAGACCATATAACGAATATTGCCGAAGAGATAGTTTTTTTCATTGATGCCAAAGTATTAAAGCATAGCAGAAAAGTGGATGAGCACTTTATAGGGAAGGAATAAAAACGATAAAATGTTTTCATTCTCCCAAAAAAATCTTATCTTTGTCTATGTAATGAGGCAGATAAAGAGCTTTTCGGTTTGTAAATAGCCAAAAAAGACAGAAAAGTCTAAAAACATGTTGTATGGCATAGTTTTTTATTTGGCTGGTTTAAAAAAAGGCTCGATATTTGCATCGTTATCCTGAAAACAATCTTTTTACCTTAAAAAAAAACTAATACCTATTGAAAACTTAAAAAGGGGGCTTTGTGAAAAGACCCCTTTTTTATTGTCTTTTGCTCAAGTGAATGATCTGTTATATTTCACTTAAATATTGGTCAAAACGTAAGATTTCTTTTTTTATTAGATTATATTAGCAACTTCTTTTTAAGTTAATGATTAAATTTGCATTCTCGTATATATATAAGATACCGGTAGAAAGATATGGAGAATAAATATATAAAGTCGTTTTTATTGTTTTGGGTATTGATGATTAGTACAATTGCTGCGTCTGCCCAAAAAATACAAGGCGTTGTAACTGACTCGTTAACGAATGAACCAATCCCCTATGCTTCTGTGTATTATGAGGGAAAAGGAGTAGGCGGAATAACGGACGCTGACGGACATTATAGTGTGGAAACGCGTCAGGGATGGAATAAACTGACATTTTCATCGGTGGGTTATGTCAACAAGGTGGTGAATATTATTCCCGGAGTAACCAAAACGATGAATGTAAAATTGCGTTCGGATGATATCGAGTTGCAGGAAGTAATCGTGAAGCCTAAACGGGAAAAATATTCCCGTAAGAATAATCCGGCGGTGGAGATGATGAAGAAAGTCATTGCCCATAAGCGAAATAACAAGCTGGATGAAAATGATTACTATCAATACAATAAGTATCAGAAGATTACGATGGCTTTAAATGATGTTACTCCCGAAATGCTGGACAAAGGGATGTACAAAAAGATGCCTTTCCTGAAAGATCAGATTGAGCTTTGCGAGGAAACGGGTAAGTTTATTCTTCCTGTTTCTGTGGACGAAACGGCCTCACAGAAAATTTATCGTAAGCATCCGAAGAGTGAGAAGAATATCATTAAAGGTATGAATTCATCGGGGGTGAACGAATTGTTTGCTACAGGGGATATGCTGAGTACGGTATTGAAAGACGTATTCACAGATGTGAATATATATGATGATGATATCCGCTTGCTGCAATATCCGTTTATCAGTCCTATATCTTCCAGCGATGCCATTTCTTTCTACAAATATTATATTATGGATACGACGTATGTGGATAAGGATCGTTGCTTCCACTTGACGTTTGTTCCCAATAATTCACAGGATTTCGGTTTTACAGGACACTTGTATGTATTGGCCGACTCCAGTTACACTGTAAAGAAGTGTACCATGAATCTGCCTAAAAAATCGGGTGTGAACTTTGTCGATAACATGGATATCATTCAGGAGTTTGAGCAACTGCCGAACGGTGAATGGGTGCTGAAAACAGACGACATGATTGTGGAGCTGACCCTGATGAAAATTATGCAGGGGTTTCAAATTCGGAGAATGACACGTTATTCGGATTATGCATTTGATGAATTGCCGCAACAGTTGTTTAAGAGAAAGGGAGCGGAAATAAAAGAGGCGGATGCCATGATGAGGGGTGAGGATTTCTGGAATCAGTATCGGCAGGTGCCGCTGACAGAGACGGAAAGCTCGATGGATGTACTGGTCAAGAGGTTGGAGCAGATGCCCGGCTTTAAATATGTGATATTTGTGCTGAAAGCATTTGTTGAGAATTTTGTGGAAACCGGAACGAAAGATCATCCGAGCAAGGTGGATATAGGTCCGGTGAATACCATGATTTCAAATAACTATATAGACGGGCTTCGCCTGCGTATGAGTGCGCAGACTACGGCAAACCTGAATCCGCATTTATTCTTTAAGGGGTATTATGCTTACGGTTTCAAAGATCATCGTTCCAAGTATATGGCGGAAATGGAATATTCTTTCAATAAAAAGGAATACCTGCCGCGCGAGTTCCCGAAAAATTCCATCACTCTGACTTACCGATATGATGTGATGTCGCCGACGGATAAGTTTCTGAAGACAGATAAGGATAATGTGTTTGTGTCATTCAAGACTACTACAGTAGACCAAATGTCATACGTGCGCAATGTTGCATTGAAGTATGAGAATGAAACTCAATACGGACTGAAAACCACTGTTGAGGTGAAGCATAGTAAAGATGAACCTACCGGCGGCTTGGCATACATTACCAATGATGACAAGAAAACATTGATACCGGACATTCAAACGATGGAGGCTTCGCTGGCTTTCAGATATGCACCGGGAGAAACTTATATCAATACCAAGCAGCGCCGCTTGCCGGTGTCTTTTGATGCCCCGGTGTTCACGCTGTCGCATACGACCGGTTTTAAAGGTGTGTTTGGAGGTGAATATAATTACAACCTGACTGAAGTAGGTATATATAAGCGTTTTTGGTTTTCTTCATGGGGCAAGATTGATATGTTCCTGAAGGGAGGGGCGCAGTGGAATAAAGTGCCGTTCCCATTGCTGATTATGCCGGCAGCCAACTTGTCATATATTCTCCAGCGTGAGACTTTCAATTTGGTCAATAACATGGAATTTTTGAACGACCGTTATGCTTCGTTTGATATTTCCTGGGATTTGAATGGCAAGATATTCAATCGAATTCCATTGCTGAAGAAGTTAAAATGGCGTGAGGCTATCGGTTTCAAAATGCTGTACGGTCATTTGACGGACAAGAATAATCCGTTGAAGAATCCGGGTGACAGTGAACTGTTCCTGTTTCCCACGCGCGACGGGCATCCTACCAGTTTTGTGATGGATTCTAAAACGCCTTATATGGAATGTTCGGTAGGTATTCATAATATCTTCAAGATACTACATATCGACTACGTACGCCGTCTTAATTATCTGGATAATCCGGGTGCTAATAAATGGGGTATCCGATTGATGGTGATGATGACTTTCTAATCAAACTGTTGTTTCGGCTATTTGGAAAAACCATTTCTGTTATATTCTTGAGGTGCTCCTGTTATTTGAACAAAATGCAGGGGCACTTTTTTATGTCAGTGAGCCGATTAAAGGTATTATTTTATTAACTTTGCAACATCAGTATAACTAGATACAACTATGGCACAACCGTTAGCAGAACGTCTGCGTCCGAAGACGCTGGATGATTATATAGGACAGAAGCACCTGGTAGGACAGGGGGCAATTCTGAGGAAGATGATTGATGCAGGACGCATTTCCTCTTTCATACTTTGGGGGCCTCCGGGGGTAGGAAAGACCACATTGGCACAAATTATCGCCAATAAGCTGGAAACTCCTTTCTACACGCTGAGTGCCGTCACTTCGGGGGTGAAGGATGTGCGTGATGTGATAGAGAAAGCAAAAAGCAACCGTTTCTTTTCGCAGGCCGGTCCCATTTTATTTATAGATGAAATTCACCGTTTCAGCAAATCACAGCAGGATTCGTTGCTGGGGGCTGTAGAGACCGGAGTGGTGACTTTGATTGGAGCTACTACAGAGAATCCTTCTTTCGAAGTGATTCGCCCGTTACTGTCCCGTTGTCAATTATATGTATTGAAGTCATTGGAAAAAGATGATTTGCTGGAACTCTTGCATATCGCCATCACCAAGGATGTTATTTTGAAGGAGAAGCATATCGAGTTGCAGGAAACGGACGCGATGCTTCGCTTTTCGGGTGGAGATGCCCGTAAACTCCTGAATATATTGGAATTGGTGGTTGAGGCCGATACCGATGATGGAGCGATAGTGATAACTGATGAAAAAGTGACGGAACGCTTGCAGCAGAATCCGCTGGCATACGATAAGGATGGTGAAATGCATTATGATATTATATCCGCTTTCATTAAGTCTATCCGGGGCAGTGACCCCGACGGTGCGCTTTATTGGTTGGCGAGGATGGTGGAAGGCGGGGAAGATCCGGCTTTCATAGCCCGGAGGTTGGTGATATCGGCGGCAGAAGATATCGGACTCGCCAATCCGAATGCATTGTTGTTGGCAAATACGGCTTTTGATGCGGTGATGAAGATAGGTTGGCCCGAAGGACGTATTCCCTTGGCAGAGGCAACTGTGTATCTGGCTACCAGTCCGAAGAGTAATTCTGCATACGAAGGAATCAACAGTGCATTGGAGTTGGTACGCTCTACGGGAAACCTGCCTGTGCCATTGCATCTGCGCAATGCTCCTACCAAGCTGATGAAGCAGTTGGGATATGGTAAGGATTATAAATATGCACACGCTTATCAGGGAAACTTTGTGAACCAGCAGTTTTTGCCTGATGAGATAAAAAACAGCCGGATCTGGCATCCGCAGAATAATGCTCAGGAAGTAAAACTGAAAGAACGGATGCAAGGGCTTTGGGGAGACAAGTTTAAAGAATAATCATAATAAAAGGGTATGAAAATAGTTGTTTTGGATGGTTACGGGTTAAATCCCGGTGATTTGTCATGGAATGGGATGGAAGCATTGGGTGAGCTGACGGTTTATGACCGTACAGCTCCTGATGAGTTGATGGAACGCTCTTCCGGAGCGGAAGTACTTATAACCAATAAGACGGTGATTACTGCGGAGAATATGGCGGCATTGCCTGCATTGAAATATATCGGTGTCTTGGCTACCGGATATAATATAGTGGATGTAGCGGCTGCCAAGGAACGCGGTATTATTGTGACGAATATCCCTGCCTACAGTACTGCTTCTGTGGCACAGATGGTGTTTGCACATCTTCTGAACATTACTCAGCGTGTGGGGCATTATGCCCATGCCAATCGGCAGGGACGTTGGGCGGACAATTCCGATTTCTGCTATTGGGATACCGAATTGACGGAATTGGATGGAAAGAAAATCGGCATTGTAGGGTTGGGAAATACAGGAAAAGCAACTGCACGCATTGCTTCTGCTTTCGGGATGAAGGTGTGTGCGTATACTTCGAAAGTACAGTCTCAATTGCCTGAAGGAATACAAAAAATGGAATTGGATGAGTTGTTCCGTGAATGTGATGTGGTGAGTCTGCATTGCCCGTTGACTGTAGAAACAAAAGAATTGGTCAATGCGGCTCGTCTTGCCATGATGAAACCTACAGCTATATTGATTAACACCGGTCGCGGTCCGTTGGTGAATGAAAGAGACTTGGCTGATGCACTGAATAAGGGGATGATTGCTGCCGCCGGTCTGGATGTTTTGTGTTCCGAACCACCTGAGTACGACAATCCGCTGCTGACGGCCAAGAACTGTTTTGTCACTCCTCATATCGCCTGGGCAACCAAAGAAGCCCGTATACGTTTGATGGACATTGCGGTGGAGAATCTGAAAGGATATATGAACCATGAAATAGTAAATAATGTAGCGAAATGAAAGAAGATAGAGTAGCAAAAGCAATAGCTTTATTTAAAGAAGGATACAACTGTTCCCAATCTGTTGTTGCCGCCTTTGCCGATGAGTATGGCTTTACGCGTGAGCAGGCGTTGCGGATGGCTGCTTCATTCGGAGGCGGTATAGGACGTATGCGTGAAACGTGTGGGGCGGCTTGTGGCATGTTCCTGCTTGCCGGACTCGAAACCGGGGCTACGGAAGGCAGTGATCGTGAGGGAAAGGCTGCCAATTATGCGCTGGTGCAGGAATTGGCGGAAGAATTCAAGCGCAGAAACGGTGCATTGAGATGTGCCGACTTGTTGGGATTAAGCAAAAAAGAACCGGTTATTTCTACCCCGGAAGCCCGCACGGAACAGTATTATGCCAAGCGTCCGTGTGTAAAGATGGTGGAAGAAGCTGCTAAAATTTGGAGTGAATATCTCGAAATGCATAAAAAATAACTGAGAAAATCGCTTTTTCTTATAGAAAATAAAACTTTTCTGATTCAAACGTGTTGAATAACATAATTTTGTGTATCTTTGCAACCGATAAGAAACACAAACATTCGTCAATGCTGAAAGCGGATGCGGATTAACGTTTAACTAAAAGTAAATCGAAAATGTTGAAAGAAAAAGCTGGTGCTCTTGCCGGACAAATCTGGGAAGCACTGAACGGAACCGAAGGTTTGACACAAAAACAAATCAAAAAGGCTGCGAAATTGAAGGCTGATAAGGATTTTTATCTTGGTTTGGGTTGGTTGTTAAGAGAAGACAAAGTAGAAACTTCTGAAGTAGAAGGGGAAGTCTTTGTAAAATTGGTGTAAACAAGAAAAAGAAACTCATAAAAAAATGCGTTGGCACATCGTTTTTTGTATGTAGCCAACGCATT
>OHKU01001233.1_pt1 | contig 11898 bp, 6 predicted proteins | sample 1568911 | NCBI WGS metagenome assembly OHKU01 (sample SAMEA3879574, study PRJEB24766) | human gut metagenome | biome: human-associated habitat; feature: feces | place: USA | collected 1985/1987
GCTTCCTTATCTTCCTGTCCCGGTTCTCCCCCTTGTCAATCAGCGCATACGTCCCATGTCTGCCCTCGATTTTGGAAAAGGAAAGGGTCTTGTAGGGCAGCATGGAGAAAAGGCGGTCAGTGTCCTTTGTGGCTGCAAGCTGCATGAACGCCGGGGAAAGCTCTACCATGAAATGGGTCTTGTTGGGGCTGTTCGGCGTGTCGTGCCGCTTCATTTCCCACACAATGCGCCGCGCTTCCGTTTCAATCAGCCCGTCCCGCAATGCGGCGATATGCGCCTTGAAATCTCCCGGCGGAAGCTGCTCCCGGCTGCGCCGTTCTTCCTGTAAGAGCGATTGCAGCGCGTCCGGGTCGTTGGGTACGGCTTCAAAGCGTTCAAACTTTCCAAGCTCATAATCGGGATTGCCGTTGAAAAACTGTCCGGCGGGTATCTCCCGTTCCCCATGCTCATAAATCAGCTTCACCGTATCGGCGGGCAGCTCCTTTTCCTTGACGCGCTCATAATGTTTAGCGTAGTCCAGTTCGTACAGATTGCCCTTGATTTTCCCGCGCTCCTTTCCCGTCAGCTCGATTGCATAGGCAAGTACGCGGTCGCTTGTCTGCTCCATGTAGAAACGCCATGTGTTGTGGGGCGCGGTGTCTTTGAGGAAAACGTCGCGCTCCCTAAAGCAATGCGTCCCGGACGGGCGGCAGAACCACAAAAGGGTCTTGTCCTCCCTGTGGGGGCTTGCCGCCGCCTTTGCGATAATCTCCTTGTCAATCTCCAAGTCGCTCTGGTAAAAGCCTGTGTTCTGCTTCATAACCGCATTGAGGGAAGCGAACAAATCCACGTTCTCAAATTTACTCTGTTTCGGCATGGGTCAGCTCCTTTCCAAATCCTGTAATTTCTGCTTTGCGTTTTTCTTCTGCGCCTTTTCCTTGTCAGCCCTAAGCTGCGCCCGGATAGAGGGCTTCTTTTCCGGCTTCGCTTCCTTGCCGCGCTCTTTGTCGGCTTTGACCGCGTTAGCCAGGTCAACAAGGGAAATTGTTTCTCCCGCCTTAACCTTTGCTTCCAGTTCGTCAACGGTAGGGGTGTTGTTGATGATACCGTCAAAGTTGTTGTCGTTCTGCTCTACGGTGTCCTCGATATGCTTCAAGGGGTTTGCCTTTTCCGGCTGCTCTGCGGCAACAGCAAACGCCCGCGTCCCGTTCCCCATAATCAGATACTTTCCGTCGTCCGACTGGTGGTGAAAGCCATATCCGGCGGCTTCTATCTGCTCCCGGCTCATGGCGGTCACATGGAAAGTCCCCCTCGGTGTCTGGATTGTTTCGCCCGTTGTCAGCTCGTCCGGGGTAAGCTGCTTCTGCTCCTGTAAAAACTCCGGCACTTGCCGGAAGCCTACGCTGTCAACGTAATGCGCGGTGTCCTGTCCGTTCTGATGAAGCACTACCACGTCCGAAACGGAAAGGCTGTGTCCCTTAAAATCTTTTGGGTGGTCGATATTGAAGCGGGTATAAATATCTTCAAGGGAAGTTTCCGGCGCAAGGGGCGCGGAATAGACAAGCTCATAGTTCGCTTTATCAACCACATTTCCCGCCGCCTGCAGGCGGTCGTAAGGCTCAAAGCGGAAGTCCCGCGTTTCGTCCCCTTGCTTTAGCTGATAAATGGAAAAGGTGTCTTTGTCGGCTTCGGCTTCCTGCGCCTTTGCATATAGCTCCTTTACTTCTCCCTGCGTCAGCTCTCCGGCGTTCAGCCCGCCCATGAGTTCCCGGCATTTTGCAAGGCTGCCGATATACAGCACGTCCCCGATTTTTGCCCTGCCGTTTTCCTGCGGGAGATAGGCTTGCAGGAAAAAGCGGTCGTTGTCGCCCGTTGTGCGGGGGTTGGCTTCAATCTTGTAAATGTACTCCGGCATGGCGGCTTTTTCCCTCGGTGCGTCCTGTGCCTGTTCCTTTTGCAGTTCTGCGATATGTCCGTCAATGGAATTGATAATCTCGGCGGCTGCGCTGCGGATTGTTTCAAGAGAGCTTTTCAGTTCGGCAAGCTCCCGTCCGGCACTCCACCCGGCAACATACCCAAAGGAATAATCGGAAGTATCAAGCCCGTAATGCTGGCACACGGTATAGGCGATACTTTCTGCCTGTACCTCACGGGTGCGGCGGTCGGGTCTGTTCTCCAAGTCCTCCAATGGTGCGTTAAGGTCAATGTCGTGCAGCTTTGCATGGGCGATTTCATGGATAAGTGTCTTTAAGGTTTGCAGCTCGCTCATGCCCTCATCAAGGGCAATACGCTTGTCCTCCAAGTGGTAGTAACCATGTGCGCCGCCCTCGATTTTTTCAAAGCCAACAGGAACAGGAGAAGTCTTTTCAAGGGCAGCGAAAACCTCCTTGTAATGCTCCACATCTCCGGTCAGCATATTTACGGCAATGTCGGGGATTTCCTTTCCCTCGGTCTGCGATACATCAAAGACAGATACCACCTTAAAGGCGGGGATTGTGATTTCCTTTTCTTCGGTTACGGGCTTTCCGTCCTTACCGATAATGACTTTCTGTGTTTGCGGGTCGATTTTCTCCATTTCTTTTTTAATCTTGAACGGCGACGGGGCAAGGATTTTGATACCCTTTTGTCCTTTCATCACGTTTCGTCCAAAGTTATTTTTCCATGCGGAAAATCCGGCGATAAGGGAAGCGTCGGGCTTTTGCATGGCGATCAGCAGCGTATTGTTAAAGCTGTAATTATGAAACTTTGACATGACGCGCAGATATTCCTTGTAACGCTCGCTGTCGAACAGCTCCGTAATGCCTTGCTCCAAGCGGTCGGTTATCTCTTTGAGCTTTTCGACTGGCTTCTCGCTCGTCAGCACGATAGGGATAACCGGGCGCGGCTCCTGCTGCTGTGCTTCGGGAATGGTCGCCGTCTGTACTGCCGGGGCTGCGTCCAGTTCGATGGTCGGCTGCGGGTAGCTCATAATGCGGTATTCCTCCGGCACGTCCCGTCCCTCAAAGTGTTTCTCCCATTCGTCGCCGCTTTCCACAAGGTAGCCGTATTCCGTAAAGCTGCCTTTTTCCTGCGCGGCGGCGTTTCGTCCAAAGGCGATAAGGTCAATGCTGTTTTTCCATTCAGCGGGCATTTGCACCATGCCGGATTTGTTAAGGTAATAATCGCCCAATTCGCGGGGATTATGTACTTCGGGGATATGCACGAAAAAGTCCTCGTTATAGGTAAAGTCAATGAGCTGCCCGATATTCTCAAAACCGTTCTTTCGCTGTGTGGCGGCGTTCAGCGCGGCAATCCCGGAAGCGTCAAGGTTTTCCAGTCGTGCCGCAAGGAAATTCAGCTCGTCCACCTGTGCCGCGCATACCATGTCATACGGCAGGGCAATGTGTCTGTCCTCCCGGTCAGAGTAGCCGTGAATGAAAAATTCCTGCGGGTTGTCTGCGGTAATGCCGACGCTTTGCATGGCTTCGTGAAGCTGCTCTTTGGTGGCGGGCATGGAAAGCCAGTAGCCACCCGGTTCTCCCGTTTCAAAACGGGTGCGGCTGTCAATCAGGATTGCAAACTGTTCCGTTTCCTGTCCCGGTTCGGTTCTCGGTGCAGCGGCGGGACTGTCGGCGGCGGGCTGCTTGATTTCCTCGCCCTCTACGGTGTAGCCCGGTAAGAGCTGCCCGTTTACCCTAAACTGTTCCGCGTATTCCGGCGGGATAGCCGGGGAGATTTCCGTAAAAAGTTCTTCATACGCCTTGATACGCCCATTCAGATATTTTTCCATAGCTGCCCGGTCAGCAAATACCTTTCTGTCCTGTCCGGCGATTTTCGCCTGTCCGTACCCGTGGGGGCTGTTGGTGTAGACGTTCCAAGATAACGTATAGGAATATGGAATAGATTTCTGTGCTGCCTTGTCATAGCGGGTATTTTCGTACACATGATAGCTCATTTTATATACCCGGTTGCTGATAATGTGGCGGTCGTTGTCCTCGTCCTGCCACTTGTTCGCCGTATGCTTCACTTCGGGTACTCTTGCATACTCAATCGCCTTGTCATATAACAGGGTCTTTCCCGCCTGTTCCTCCCAGGCGGCAGCCTGTACTTTCAGATTTTCAAAAACGGTCTGTTCCGCAGCCGCGCTTTCTTCCCGCAGCTTCATAAGCTCCGCAAGAGATAAGGCGGTCAGCGGGGAAATATCCGCGCCTTTCGTGTCAAAATAGATACCGCGCTCAATCTTCATCTTGTCGGCGGCGTCCAGTCTGTCGCGGTCGTATGAAGAATAACCTGTTTTCAATTCGTCCATTCGCTTGCTCCTTTCTTTTTCAATCATGCGGTGCATAAGTTCGTAGTCCTCAATACTCATGCTTCCGTCAAATACATAAGGGTCAAAATCTTCCCCGTCCCGGTAGGGCTTTTCGGAAAAGGGAATCCCCGCTGCATGGGCGGCGGCTCTTGCTTCCTCGATAACCTCCGGGGGAAGCCTGTCGTCATGCGCCCCGATAAAACCGTCAAGGTCATTCATGCTGTTTTCATAGTGATAGCGCACTCCGGCGGTCAGTTCGTCAAGGCTCATATCCTCGCCTAAATGCCCGCAGTAGTAGCCGTTTAGAATAACGGCGGCGGGGTCAGCCGCTTTGATTTCCTCTAACCGGCTCCTGTCAAACGGTTCTAAAGTACCGTCCACTTCAAGATGAAACAGCTCGGCGTTCCATGAACGCCCCTCTTTCCAGAACGCCACCCATGCGATACCGTCCCTAAGTTCCTCTTGATAGTCCTTTACGCTGTCGCGCAAACTTGCCATGTGTAAAACCTCCTTTCGCGTATGGCAGCGCGGACGCTGCGTTTGTGGTTACATAGTCCTACTACGGTGCGCCCGCATTTCTGCCAAAGATTTTTGAGGATTTTTAGAGGGTTTGGGAAACTTCCCAACAAGCAAAATCCCCGCCAAGCTCTACATGAGTGGCAGGGATTTTACGGAAGTGGGTACCCGCTTCCTATGCTTGCTATTCCAGTTCTTTGTCCTTTGAAATGGTTACTTTGTAATTCACATACTTACCGCCCGTATCAGCTAAAAGCACCGTTCCGTCATAGGTTTTGCCCGTTTTTACGGAATACAGCTTTTTGACTTTTGCCTTGCCGGATTTCAAGAGTGCAGCGGCAATCTTCGGGGTAAAGACAGTTTTTCGTTCTTCAAAGAAGCGGTCATTTTTCCACATGGTAAAGCTGCACTCTTTGTTGGAACAGTAGTAGTTTTTCTTCCCCTCATAGACCGGGGATTTACAGCGGGGGCATTTTCCAAGCTCTGTTTTCTCTGTCTTGAAAAGCTCCTGTTTCTCGCCTAACACGGAAGCATAGGTTTTTACAAGCTCCTGTGCCATTGCTTCAATTCCCTGCATGAAAGCGGCAGGGTCGGCGTTGCCCTTTGCAATCTGCGTCAGATTGTTTTCCCATGCAGCCGTAAGCTGCGGAGAAGTTAAGCTGTCCGGCAGGACGCAGACAAGGCTTGTGCCGTCTTTGGTGGGAAGTAGCTGCTTGCCCTTGCGCTCCACAAAGCCGCCTTTCACTAACTTTTCAATGACAGCGGCGCGGGTGGCAGGCGTACCAAGCCCCCGGCGTTCTGCGTCCGGGTCGGTGTCCTCATTTCCGGCGCGTTCCATAGCAGAAAGTAAGGACGCTTCATTGTGGGGCTTCGGCGGCGTCGTTTCATGCTCCGTAACCTTTGCAGCAGGGTTTTCAAAGGTCTGTCCCTCGGTAAAGTCCGGCACATCTAAAACAAGTTCGTTTTCGTCGTCGCTGTCCGGCTTCTTTTTGAGGGTAGCCCGGTAAAGCCGTTCAATGTTTTTCCACCCGGCAGCGATTACCGTCTTGCCCCTTGCCGTAAATTCATGGTCGGCGCAGGAGAAAACCGCCGTTACCGCTTCGTAAACGTGCGGCTCTGCGGTCGCCATAAGCAGACGCGCCCCGGTAAGGATAAGGATATTTCTTTCACTTTCCGGCAGCGTAGTAAGGTCAGTTTTTGCAATTTCCATAGTGGGGATAATGGCGTGGTGGTCTGATACTTTTTTGCTGTTCAGAACGCGGGAAATACTCTGTTCATAGGCTGCGCTCGCCATAAAGGGCAGCTTGCCGCAAAGCAGCGATACGATACTCGCCGCTGTGTCGCCCATGTCGTCGGTCAGATAGTTGCTGTCCGTTCTCGGATAAGTAAGCAGCTTCTTTTCATAAAGTGTCTGTGCAAGGTCAAAGGTCTGCTTTGCCGTGTACCCGTAGATACGGTTTGCTTCCCTTTGCAGAGAGGTAAGGTCAAAGAGCTTCGGCGGTATAGCGGTTTTATTTTCACGGGTCAAGGAAGTGCAGACAGCCGCCGACGCTTCGCAGGCCGCTTTCAGTTTGCCCGCTTCATCAGCGGCGCAGATCTTCGCGCTTGCCGCTTCTGCGCCGGGGAGCATAAGGCGCACATGGTAATATTTTTCTTTCTTGAAGTTCATAATGGCAGCGTCCCGGTCTACAAGCATTTTTAGGGTTGGGGTCTGAACGCGCCCCACGTTCAAGGTTTTTCCATACAGGCAGGAGAAAAGGCGGGTCGCGTTAATGCCGATAAGCCAGTCAGCCTTTGCCCTGCATAGTGCGGAATGATAGAGAGCGTCATACCTGCGCCCGTCCTTCAGATTGTCAAAGCCGCTTTTGATGGCGTCCGTTTCCATAGAGGAAATCCAAAGACGGGTAAAGGGCTTCTTGCAGCCCGCTTGATGATAGACAAAGCGGAAAATCAATTCTCCCTCGCGTCCTGCGTCGCAGGCGTTCACGACTTCCGAAACGTCGCTGCGCTGCATGAGGTCTTTTAAGATTTTGAATTGCTTTCCCTTGTCGGCAGCTACGGTGTACTGCCATTCCTGCGGCAGAATGGGTAAGCTGTCATAGCTCCATTTCCTGTACTGTTCCCCATAGGCGGCAGCTTCCGCAAGTCCTACCAAATGCCCGATACACCAAGAGATAACATAACCGTTCCCCTCGATATATCCGTCTTTCTTCTCCCTTACGCCAAGGGCGGCGGCAACCGCCGCCCCGACGCTGGGTTTCTCACAAATCACAAGTTTCATTCTTCCTCGTCCTCCTGTTCGGTGTCTGCGCTGTCAGCTTCTTCCGGCTCGTCCTCGTCGTATTCGTCAAAATCGAACTCGTCAAGGTCGGTGCTGCCTTTCACGTTCTGTTTCGGTTTCATAAACTTAACGTAGTAGAGGGCTGCGCCGCCGCCAAGCAAGCCCACGACAAGGAAAATCAAAAGCCCGCCCATGCCGTTCTGGGGCTGCTCCTGCTCGGCGGGTTCCTCCGGCGTGGCTTCCTTGCCTGTGCAGCTATCCATGTTGACAGAGCAGGCGGGGCAGGCGGTGTTTACTTCGCCCGCCTTGCATTTCTCGGTACAGTTGCAGACAGCCGGGGGTTGTTCGGTCTGTTCCTCCCCGATAATCGCCATAAGGTCGCTTTCGTCTACTTGATTTAGGAAGTGGACGGAATTTTCCCCCTCGGCTGCCCGGTCAACGATAATGTAAAAATAGTTGCCACCTTTGCTTTTCACGACGATAAACTGCTTATCCTCGGCAGCGTCCCCGTCAATGTCGTCCACAAGGGTCATGTTGCCCTCCGGGGTCAAGGGCTGCGGCTCGGTTTCCACGATTACGCCGCTGTCGTCGGTTTCTTCCGTCGGGGTCTGTGCATAGGCGGTAACGGAAAAGCCGCCCACAAGGACAAGGGCGGCGCAAAGTACGGTAAGGCTTGCAAGGATTTTATTCTTCATCTGCATTGTCCTCCTGTTCCTCATAGTCTGCGGGCATAGGGGCAATGCCCGGAATACCTCCGCCCGCAAGCATAGCGGTAAGCTCCTGCGGGGTAAGGCGCATAGAGCGCACAAGCTGAACGATTTGCAGATTTTCCGCTTCGGTTTTCTGTGCTTCCAGTCCGCGCAGCCTGTTCTGATACTCCGTGATTTTCTCACGGGTCTTTTGGATTTCCTTGTCAATTCTTTCGATTTTACTCATTGCCATAAAATTTTTCTCCTTTCGATTTTCAAAAAATGTGTCAGTTCCAGTTCATCAGCCCGTACCCTTTGATACAGGCATAGTCAAGGGGATAGCTCTTAATCTTGCAGGCGTCGCCGGAATTGCCCTCCACGGTATAGACGCGGCTTTCGTCCCTGCCGATAACAAGTCCTACATGGTCTGCGCTGCCGTCTAAATCCCAGTCAAAAAAGATAGCGTCGCCGGGGGCAATGTTTTCATAGCCCCGCGCTCCCCATTGTCCGTGAGAAGTAAACCACGGAATACCCTGCGACTGGCAGGCGGCAAAGCGCGGCTCGGAAAGTCCCATTTGCCCGTAGCACCAGGACACGAAACAGGCGCACCATTCCACGCGGGAATTAAAGCCGTACCAGCTCCAATACGGATAGCCGCCCACATTTCCGACTTGCCGTTTTGCAAGGTCAACGATAGCGGTATTGCCGGGGCGCGTTCCGTTTACAAAGTCCACGCCGCTTAAATCTTCCGACGCGGAAGTGTCGGGAGAGCCGCCGCCAAAGATAAGGGGCTTGTTCCCGCTTGTCTGTAAGTACACCCGGTACATTTCCAGTTGTTCCGGGGTCAGATTGTTTTCCGCAATGGTGGATAGTGGGGTATTCGTCAGCTTGACGTTCAAGATGTAATACTCATAAGGCACTTGTACCGTGTAGGTGTCCGTATGCTCGTTGCCGTCCTCATCTGTCCATGTGTCGGTGCGTTCTTCCTCCCGGTAGCGTATTTCCACTTCCTCGGTCAGCGTCAGCTTGTATTGTTGATTGAAAATCCGCTGTAATTCGCTCTGTACCTCGGCGCAGGTGTAGCTTTGGTATTTTGCGGTCAGATAAGACGCTAATTCATGGGGATTGTGTCCGATATTTGCAAGGTCATAGCGGTACTCGTCATAGCCCGGATTGTCGCGCTCGATATTGTCAATCCTGCTTTGCAGCTCGTTTTCCAATCCTGCGTAGCTGTTTTCCACTTCCACAAGGTCGCTGTCCTCGGACGTATAGGACGTTCCAAGCACGCCGTTTAACGTGCCGGAAAACATTGCCCCACAAGAGGACAGCCCGGACATAACCATGATAAAGAGCAGTAGCACCCCGACAGCGATTGCCACACCCGCCGGGTGCCTTGCCACAAATGCTGCGGTCTGCTTCGTTTTCTCGGCGGCTTTGGCTGCCGCCTTGCGGGTGCGTTCTGCCGCGCCCTTGATACCCTTTGCGGTATTGCGGGCTTCCTTTGCATACTGCCGCTTGATTTTCTGCTTCTGCCAAAACCGGGAAATGGGGTTACTGGTTAGCTGCGGGTTCTCATGCAGGGTCTTGTGATACTGAAAGTCCATATTTGCCCGAAAAGCCGCTTTTTCTGCCTTTGCCGCTTCCCGGTAGGGTTTCAGCTTATGGTTGCGGTAGCCCTGCTTGATTTTCCTTACCCCGTACTTTGCGCCGCGCTCGGCGGCTTCCTCGCTCTTATGTGCGCCCTCCACGCCGGAATTATCCTTTTCGACAGAATGGATTTTGTTGTGTACCAAAATCCCGGCTTCCTGTGCGGGGCGGGATAAGGGGCTGTGTTTGTCCTTAAATCCGGGCGGCTTGTCCTTTTCCTCAAAGTGCAGGCGGGTCTTGCCTTTCCCGGTGGCTTCGTCAAAGGTGCGCTCCCCCACAAGTTTCTTTTCTTTGGGGATAGCTGCCTTTGCCTTATCCAGTCGGTCGGCGGCTTTATCGGATTTCTTGATATACTTTTCAAGCTCCGGGGCAGCGCGTTCCTCGTCGGTAAATTGCAGCCGGGAAGATTTCGTCCCGGCGGTAGCTTCTGCCTGTGCTTTTCGTACTGCCTTTTTACTGGCTTTTCGTGTATGGGCGGCGTCGATATGCTTCATGACGCGCTCCGTTTTGCCTGTGTCCGCTTTGGGGGCAGCTCCCGGCACATGGGGAAGCGGGCTTGTATCAGATACCGGGGGAAGCTGCATAGCGTCCTGTGCCGCCTGTTGTTCCGGGGTCTTTTGTAAATCCGCGTCCCGTATGCGGTTGCTGATACGTTCCGTGTCTCCCGTGGTCTGATTTTCTGCGATAGCCCCGTCGCGGGTCATTTTCTGCGTGATTTTATCGCGGGGCTTTAATGGGTCTTTCAAGTGTTACCACCTCCAATCCGCGCCCCTGCAAGGGCGCAATACTCGGCGTTCAGTTCAATGCCGATATAGCGGCGGTCAAGGCTTTGCGCTGCAAGCCCGGTGGTGCCGCTTCCAAAGAACGGGTCTATCACAACGCCGCCTTTCGGACAGCCCGCAAGTATGCACGTTTCCGCGAGCTTCGGGGGATAGGCGGCAAAATGCCCGCCCTTGTACGGTACGGTATTGATAAGCCAAACGTCCCGCTTGTTTCTTGTGGTCGGCATAAGGGCGTCGTCATAATAGCTGCCGCTGCGGGGCTGATTGATACCCTGTACCTTGCCCTGTCCTGGTACTTCCTCGGCGTATTTGTGTCCTGCGCTGCGCCCTTGCCTGTAGCGCGCAGCCGTTCCCGGCGCGATCGGCTCTGCAATGGCGGCAGCGTCATAGTAATATTTCTTTGATTTCGTCAGTAAAAAGATATGCTCATAGCAGCGGCTCGGTCGGTCGCGGCAGCTTTCCGGCATAGGGTTTTCTTTCAGCCAGATAATATCGCTGCGTAAATACCACCCGTCAGAGCGCAGGGCAAAGGCAAGAAGCCACGGAATACCGATTAAATCCTTTTGCTTGCAGCCCGCTTTCATGCCGCTGCCGCAGTATGTGTCTGCGATATTCAGCCAAAATGTCCCGTCGTCTTTGAGTACCCGGCGCAGCTCCCGGAACACTTCCACAAGCCGCCCGATATACTGCTCCGGCGTGTCCTCACGTCCAATCTGCGCGTCAAGCCCGTAGTCCCTTAGTCCATAGTAAGGCGGGCTTGTGACGCAGCAGTTCACGCTTTCGCTCGGAAGCTCCCGCAGGGCATAGAGGGCGTCGCGGTTGATGATTACGTCTGTTTTCATGGCTTGCTCACTTCCTCCGGCTTTGTCGTAAGCAGACAGTAAAGCTCGGTGTCCGTCGGGAAGCGGTCAATGAACGGCAGCACCACATTCCCGTAAAAGATAAGCCCCTCGCCCGCTTCGGTGTGGGTTACATACTTCATCTGCTGCGGGGAGATGTTAAGCTGCTTTGCAAGGATAGCCCGGTCGCCCTGTGCCTGATTGAGCATGAGGACAAAATCGGAGTTTTCAAAGATATTCTCGACTTCGCGGCTGCTTAAAAGGTCTTTGACGTTCTGTGTGATAGCCGTCGGTATGCCGCCCCATTTACGAAAACGCTTCCAAATCTCCACAGAATAGGCTGCGGTCTGTTCCTCTTTCAAAAGCAGATGAAACTCGTCCATATAGTAACGGGTTGCTTTTTTCTCTGCGCGGTTGACGGTAACGCGGTTCCACACCTGGTCTTGCACAATGAGCATACCTAACTTTTTGAGCTGCTTTCCAAGCTGCTTAATATCAAAGCAGACAAGGCGGTTAGAAAGCTCCACGTTGGTTCTGTGGTTGAATACGTTAAGGCTGCCGGAAACATACAGCTCCAATGCTGCGGCAATGCGGGCAGCTTCCGGCTCCGGCTGCTTTAACAGCTCGTCGTAAAGGTCGCCCAAGATAGGCATTTTCTCCGGGTCGGGGTCAGCAAGGTAGTCCCTATACACATTTCTTACAGCGCGGTCAATGACGGTCTTATCAACAGGCTGTAAGCCCTCCTTGCCGCCAATGACAAGCTCGCAGAGAGAAAGGATAAAATCGCTTTTCAGTGCAAGGGGGCTGTCGTCCTCGGAATAGTTGAGGTTAATATCCATAGGGTTCACATACTGGGGCTTCCCGTCAATGCCCTTGC
>OHKU01001235.1_pt1 | contig 11889 bp, 8 predicted proteins | sample 1568911 | NCBI WGS metagenome assembly OHKU01 (sample SAMEA3879574, study PRJEB24766) | human gut metagenome | biome: human-associated habitat; feature: feces | place: USA | collected 1985/1987
GTGGTGATCTATGACAGCCACATTTTCTGCCTTGAAAAATGTGACATTCCCACCACCGTACTGACAATCGACAGTCACAAGCAGCTGCGGATTGTCTAAAAAATCCACATGCTCTATCGGTATGCCAAGACTGTCTACCATAAGCACCAGATTGCTCTTGTGTATGATATTCCTGCCTCCGTATACAAGTCTGGGACTTTTTCCATTCAGCCTCAGGTATTCATAGACTCCAAAGCCGCTTGCCAGTGCATCTGCGTCCGGATTATCATGACATTGCACAATTATGTTATCAAATTGTAATAAATCACTTAGCTTCATTATTAGCTCCCTGAATAGTTATATTAATTCATTTTCTCATATGTGTATTTATGGCTGCTTCAAATCATCACATTATTTCAGGTACGGAAACAGCAGCGAGCTTCTGTCCTTCTCGTCAAACATCGAATTGTACTGCAGGATATTGTATGCCTTTATCCATTTTGCCTCGTCTCCTGTTGCGTCATCCACATGCATAAAACACTCATTCTTTTTCGAATAATAGCCCCTTGAATTTATGGCCGGAATCTTCTCCATCAGCTCTGCGAGGAACCGGTTGTATGCCGGCAGATCTATGTTGGCTCTCTCAAGCGTCAGTGTGGACAGGTAGTTGAGGCTCGTCACATCAACTTTCTGTGCATCCGTCTCGTAATTGGTCCATATGAAAAACGGCACCTTGTACAGATTCTCAAGCTCCTGCTCCGTAAGTCCGGAATTGCCCTTGCCATTTAAAAGCTTGATAAAATCATTGCACAGCCCCGGCTGGTGGTCTCCAAAAAACACAATCTCTACCGGATCATCCACACCCTTAAAGTATGTGATGAGATTTTCGAGTGCCTTGTCACTCTCATTCAAAAGTGACAGATACTGGTTCGCATCGGTGTATGACGCTCCAACCTTGTAAACCTCCTGGTTGAAGTTATCATATCTCTCACCGTAGCCACCGTGGTTTTGCATCGTGACACCCATGATGTAAAGCTTCTCGTCATCGCTCTTTTTCTCGTAGCGGTCAATGATCTTATCATAGAGCTCCTGGTCAGTGATATATTCCCTGAGTATCTTTGTCTGGTCAAAATCATCTATAAAGTAAGTCTCATCATAGCCCAGATGCGGATAAACCTTGTTCCTGCTCCAGCCTGTCGCATAGTACGGATGCATCGCAACCGTCGTATAGCCGATATTCTTCAGGTTTGAGACTATGGAGGTCGGGTCATCATTTATATACTGCTGATAAACCACCGAGCCGTCCGGCAGAAATGCCATCGAGTTTCCTGTCTCAAATTCCCACTCAGAGTTTGGCGTCTTCGCACCGTACACGGACGAAAGAGCATAGCCTTTAAGCGTATTTTCACTCAGAGAATCCATAAACGGCGTGACCTGCGTGTTGGTCTCAAAATCTCCCACCACCGACAAATCAGCAAACGACTCATTCATGATAACAATGATTGTCGGATTTTTCGCATCAGACTGCGAATATGAGCTGTCCGTTTCCTTGAAATTGCCTGCTATCTTGTCAACTGCTGCCTTGCTGTAGCCATCAGGTGCCTTCACAAAGCTGTCCCTTATGCCGAGCACAAAGTTCAGCAGATAGCCGTTTCTGTACGTGCCCTTTTTCTCCCAGGTCTCGGTGTTCAGTGACATGGAATTCATGATGACATACAGCACACATATTATTGTGAGAAGAATCGAAATAATTCTCATATGGATAGCCGACTCGAACTGCACTTCTATGCGCCTTACCAGCATGATATACAAAATAGCCGCCAGAATCACATACAAAAACTTGTAGTCTATGACGAATTTGTATTTTGTCACGACAGAAAGTCCTGTTCCCGCTGACTTCAAATCCGCATACGTAAACTCATTACCACGGAATTCATAGACAAAGTAATCTATAAATCCAAACGCGAGTATGGCAATTGATGCTATGGTACATGTCAGCCTCGTGTTGTTTGTGATAAAAAGAATTACCAGATATATGGCGAGCGCCAGAACCATATTCACCACGCATACCATATCGGTGGTCTTCACAAAGTCCTCATCTGTCAGCAGCACATACTGCACCGAAAAAACAGATAGTATCGCTCCGATGACAAGCAGTATCGCAGCCCAAAGCCATGACAGCTTCACCGGAAGCTCAAGCTTCACATTTACAAGTCCAAAATATACTGCCGCAAACAAAAGAATCACCCACCAGCTTGCCGACGTAAAGTAACCTACCAGCGCGGCCGCCACTGCTGCAATTCCAAAATGTATGTTGTTTTGTTTTGTTATCTCAAATTTGATGCTCATTTCTGCCTCTTAATATTGCCTCTTAATATTGCCTCTTAATATTGCTTCTTAATATTGCTTCTTAATGTTGCTTCTTAATGCTTCCTCTTAATGTGCCTCTTAATGCCTTCTCTTAATGCTGCCTCTTAATGTTGCGATTTGATTTTAAATTATATTTCCTAATTAGCAAAGAAGTCCTCAATTTGACTGTATATAATGTGCATCAGATTTGTTCTTGCCTCAACGCTTGCCCACGCAATATGCGGTGTGATAATCAGCTTGTTTGAATCCTTTATCGCACGGAGCGGATTGTCCTCACTCATAGGCTCCTGCGCCAGCACATCAAGACCTGCCGCCGCCAGCTCTCCATCCATAAGCGCCTGTGCCAGATTCGCTTCATTCACTATAGGACCTCTGCCAAGATTTAAAAATATCGCAGATTTTTTCATCTTTTCAAACGCAGCCTTGTCCATCAGACCAAGTGTATCATCTGTGAGCGGTGCATGCACCGACACGATATCAGACGTGGCAAGCAGAGTATCAAAATCCACCCTCTCATAGCCCGGCTGTGAATTTCTTCCTGAGGTAGAATAATAAACCACATGGCAGCCAAAAGCCTTTGCGATATCAGCCACGCGTCTTCCGATATTTCCAAGCCCCACGATGCCCCAGGTCATACCGCTAATCTGGTGAAACACATTGGAAAAATGCGTAAACGACGTATCACCCACATATTTCTCGCTCTTCACATAATCATCATAATATCTCAGCTTCTCAAGCAGGTAAAATAGCAGTGCAAACGTATGCTGCGCCACGGTCTCTGTAGAATACCCTGCGACATTTCTCCATTCAATACCTCTTTTTGCCAGATATTCTTTATCCAGATTGTTTGTGCCTGTTGCAGTCACACATACGAGCTTTAAATTTTTTGCCTGTCCTATAGATTTCTCATTTACCTCGACCTTATTTAAAACAATCACATCAGCATCCCTTGTGCGCTCCGCTGCTTCCTCTGTTGTCGAAAAATCATATTTGACAACCTCTCCGAGCTTGTCATATTCGGAAAGGTCGATGTCGTCACCAATTGTTTTGGAATCTAAAAATACTATTTTCATGGTTTGTTTCCTCTGTGCTATATATTTATTTGTTTTAATTTCTATTTTTAGGGGACTTCGCACTTGCAGGCTGTGATGGTGCGCCGGCATATGGTATATTCCTCAGAAATATATGAAGTCAGCCACAAAAAATGCATCCGGATAGTCTGTTTTATCAGTCTGCTTTTTATCGTCACCGAAGGTTAATGGAACTTTGTGGCAGTTCATATATTTCTTCGGAACACACCATATGCCAGCGGTAATGCAGGTTTGCGTGTGCGAAGTCATCTCAATAATTATCTATATTTATCAATGTTTACCACTATTTATTGTTATTTGACAATTTTAATCTTTATTTGCCAATGTTTATGATTACTAAAAATACAGCTTGCTTTAAATACTAACAAATTACCTAGCATAATAGCATTAACATAATAGTATTAGCGCAATTTATAAATGTAATCATATGTTCATTTCATACATATAAATATATTTATACCACATTTCCGGAAATAAAACCACTGTATCAGTATTTGATTAAACAAAGCTTAAGAAAGCCCGCCATATTAATGATAAATTTCATCAATATGGTGGGCTTTAACTATTCTGTGTATCTCTCTTATGTTGGCATTTTATCTCACAGAAAATTTGTAATCTGTCTCTGTGTGGTATGTATCGCCAGCCTTTGTAACAGGTGTACTGAAGTTGGTCTCATTTATTGAGTTTGGATAGAACTGTGTCTCGAGGCAGAATGCATCGCGGTTATTGTATTTGACTCCGCCCTTGCCTTCCTGTCCCACGATAAAGTTGGCAGTATAAAGCTGGATTCCGACACAATCGGTGTATACCTCCATCTGTATGCCACTCTCAGGAGAGTATGCTGTTGCGACCTTTTCTACTCCCGGAGCGGTCTTGTCTATTGCAAAATTGTGATCATATCCGCTTCCATAGTGAAGCTGTGTATCATTTGCCTCGATATCTCTTCCGATTGGCTTAGCCTCTGTAAAATCAAATGGTGTACCCTCAACCGGTGCAATCTCACCTGTAGGAATAGCCTTGGAATCCTTTACAGGTGTGTAATGCTCAGCATTTATCTGCAATGTGTGAGTGTATACGCTTCCTGATGCATGACCATTCAGATTGAAATAGCTATGGTTTGTCATATTAAAGGTAGTTGTCTTATCTGCCTTTGCATTGTATATAATAGCGAGAGCATTTTCTTCTGTTACCTTAAATGTCACATCAACGACTGCATTTCCAGGGAAGCCCTGCTCCAAATCTGCATCCTCTATCTCAAAGGTAATCTCATCTGCCTTCTGCTCCTTAACAGTCCAGAAGCGCTTAGAAAAACCATTTGAGCCACTGTGAAGACTGTTCTCATTGTCATTAGCCTCAAGCTTATATTCCACTCCATCAATATTAACCTTTGCATCAGAAATCCTGTTTGCATATCTACCGACAGTAGCACCAAAATAGCAGTACTCCTTCTCATATGACTTTACATTGTCATATCCTAAAATGACATCTCTCTCATCGCCATCCCTGTCCTTTACAAAAATAGATACAACTGCAGCGCCATAGTCTGTCAAAAGTACTCTCAATCCACCGCCATTGCTGATTTCGTAAAGCGATGCCTCCACTCCTTTTGATGTTGTACCGAAAGCTTTTTTACTCATGCCCCATATCCTCCTTTGGTTACATTACGTTTGTTGCATTTTTTGTAACTTTATGTTTGTTACATTTTGTTTTAGTACATTATGCTTTTTACATTATGTTCTGTTATTCTTTGCTTGATAGCATTTCGATTGCATAATCGCGTTTTTCTTATTCTACGCATTCCTTTGTATTTTACTTCTTTTGATCGCATAAGTAAACTTTTTCGTGCAAATATCCGATAAAATATTTATAACAAATATTTAAGTGCAATTATACGTTCAAAATAGAACCTAAAATCGCAGTTATAACGCAATTATTTTAAACTTTAAAATTTAAAAATATAAAGAGGATTAACATGAGTACACGAGTAAGTTCAGCAACAAATCTTTCAGCAACATATTTTATGAGAAATTTTTATTCAAACAACCGCGATGCCATGAAATCATCCAAACGCAAAGAATATAGTATTACAGAGCTCGCTTACGATGATTCAACCGCCCTGCACCGCGCAGCTAAAAAATTAAAGAACTACAAGTATTCGGACGACGAAAATACCGATAACATCCGCGGAACAGTCATGGCTCTTGTTGACACATACAATAATTCCATTGATTCCGCCTCAAACAGCAGTTCAAGCTCCATGAAGCGTTATGCCAAGCAGCTCAAAAAGCTGGCAAGCAAATACACCGACGAGCTTGAGGACATTGGCATCACAATAAACAAGGACGGTACTCTGAAAGCTAATGAGGAACTTGTCAAAAAGGCCGACGCAGACACTCTTAATTCTCTGTTCGGAAATGACAATGACTTCACAAGCAGTCTGTATCGTGTCTCACGCCAGATGAGCAGCTTGTCATATGATGATTACTACACATCTCTGCGGGCAGGAAGCAATATAAATCTGACGGTGTAAATCTAACGGTGTTTTTTTATAATGTAATTTTAGCATTTCAACTGTAGAATTTCGACTTTGCAAAAGAATAATAGATAATAAATATTTGGCTGTCTTTTTCTTAAAATATAGTAAAAAAAAGACAGCCATCGTTCTGCTGTCTTTTAGGAGAAGGTATTTTACTATGGGGATAGTAAAAAATATATAATGTATTGGGGGGTTTTTACGGTTATTATAGTATCACCTTGGTCTCTGAAAGTGTTAACAAACATGCACAATTTTTCAATTATTTTTTGTGCAGTTTTACTAATTAAAATACGTTGTCCGGAGTTCAATTCACCATATATCAATAGAAAAAGAAAACCACCACTCTTACGAGTGATGGTTTTCTTTTTCTAATGAGACATCGGGGATTCGGTCTACGCTCCGCTTCGGTCCGCGCTGAACAGACGTCCCCCGGACGTCTAGCGCCCCGACCAACTACGTTGTCCGGAGTTCGAACCCTCCGATGTCTTGCATTAAAAAACGCCTCTCTAAGAGAGACGTTTTTCAATGAGACATCGGGGATTCGAACCCCGGACAACTTGATTAAAAGTCAAGTGCTCTACCACCTGAGCTAATATCCCATAATAAATTAAAATGCCCAGTTCCGGAATCGAACCAGAGACACACGGATTTTCAGTCCGTTGCTCTACCAACTGAGCTAACTGGGCTTGCCTCATAACAAAAATTATTCTACACGATTTGTCTGTTGATGTCAATATTAAAATCGAGAAAATTTGGATAGTTACAATAAACAAGAAATGTAGTATTAAAAACTATATAAAATAGAAAATGATATAATTTTACCTTGACATGAATACCATAAAGGATTACTATGTGTATATGTTTGATTATCAAATAATTTGAATATCAAACAGAAAAACGGAATTTATACATGTTCGGAGGTACATATTATGTTGAGAGAACTGAGAATCGGAGATATGGTTGCAAAGCTTCCTATCATTCAGGGAGGCATGGGAGTTGGAGTGAGTCTTAGCAGACTGGCCGGAGCTGTTGCTAAGGAGGGTGGTGTAGGAGTGATTTCCACCGCGCAGATTGGCTTTGAGGAGCCGGAGTTTGAAAAGGACCAGGCAAAGGCTAATCTGATTGCTATCAAGAAGCATATTAAGAAAGCAAAGGAGCTTGCCTGTGGACATGGAATGGTAGGTGTCAATATCATGGTGGCTTTAAAGCATTACAAGGAGCATGTTCTGGCTGCGGTTGAAGCAGGTGCTGATGTTATTATAAGCGGGGCAGGACTTCCAATGGAACTGCCTGAGCTGGTCGATGAAAAGTCACATACAAGGATTGCTCCGATTGTTTCTTCAAAGAGAGCAGCAAATCTGATTCTTAAAATGTGGGCACACAGATACAACCGCACAGCGGACTTTATTGTTATCGAGGGACCAAAGGCTGGAGGACATCTGGGATTTTCCAATGAACAGCTTGCAGATATGGAGCATATGGATTATGACAGCGAGATTAAGGAGATTATCAGCTGTACAAAGACATATGAGGAGAAGTTTAAAAAGCACATTCCGGTAATTGTAGCAGGCGGAGTGTTTACACATGAGGATGTCATGCACTGCATGGAGCTTGGAGCCGACGGAGTGCAGGTGGCGAGCCGTTTTGTGGCGACAGAGGAGTGTGACGCATCTGATGCCTATAAGCATGCTTATCTGAACGCGAATGAGTCTGATGTGCAGATTATACAAAGCCCGGTCGGAATGCCGGGGCGTGCTGTCAGAAATGAGTTTATCAGGGGTTTGGAAAAGAAAAAGCAGCCTATCACAAAGTGCTACAATTGTCTTGAGAAATGTAACCCTGCAACAGTGCCGTACTGTATTACGAAGGCACTGATTGCAGCGGTTAAAGGAGATATGCAAAACGGTCTGGTATTCTGCGGTGCCAATGTGGGCCGCATAAACCGGATGACTACGGTCCACGAGCTTATGAGTGAGCTTGTGGGAGCATAGGCAGTACATCCTCACAGTAGCAGCGAAGCACTTCACCTACACTCCATGCCTGCGCATAGCAGCCACGGCCGGTGTGAGGGGCATCGCCGTCAAATATCTCGCATATTGAGCCGATACAGTTGTTGAGCAGATGCTCCCTTACAGGGTCAAGCAGTTTGTCAGCGCATAAAGCGGTCGCCTTCGTACGGCCGTTTACCTTTACATAGGCACTGATAAAACCACCGAGCAGAAAGCCCCAGGCTGTTCCCTGATGATAGGCATGGTCGCGCTTTGAGAGAGAGCCGATGTAAATCGGATGGTAATCCTTGTGGTCAGGATCGAGCGAACGCAGTCCGCAGCCTACGTACAGCTTATCCATTACCGTATCCACAATTGCTTTTTCACGCTCCATGTCAGGCATGGTAAATGGCAGGCTTACGGCATAAATCTGGTTTGGACGGATTGTATCGTCATCCTCGTCAACCACATCATACAGGCAGCCTGTGTTTTCATTCCAGAAGCGCTTGTTGAAGGAAGTCTTTACGAGAGAAGCAAGCTGTCTGTAGCTGTCATCGTTATCGCCAAACTTAGCCTGAAGCATATCCATGGTGCACAGTGCGTTGTACCACAGTGCATTTATCTCGACAGGCTTGCCGTGACGAGGCGTAGCAACCCAGTCACCGACACGCACATCCATCCATGTTACCTGGTCGAGTCCGCTTCCGGCATGAATGAGCCCGTCCGTGTCCATATATATGGAAAAATCAGTGCCTTTTTTATAAGTAGATATGATATCCTTTAAGCATGGATAAATATCCTTCTTTATAAATTCATAGGCATCGGGAGTGGCCACATATTCAAGATATTTGTAGACAGCATAAAAATACCACAGTGATGCATCTACAGTATTGTAGAGAGGCTCAAGTCCGCTGTCCGGGAACATATTCGGGATGAGCCCGTCCTTACAGTACTTGGCAAAGGTCAGTAGTATATCGTGGGCTTTTTCAAAACGGCCGGTGCAAAGTGTCAGGCCGGTGTATGAAATCATAGTGTCACGGCCCCAGTCTGTAAACCAAGGAAGTCCGGCGAGCACAGTGTCATAGCCTGTTGACTGTCTGTATGCGATGAACTGGTTTGCGGCCACAGTAAGCTTCACGGCAAAGTCATCAGTGAAGCCGCTTCTTTTAATCAGCTCGTCGGTGTAGTCAAGCTGCGCACGTAATATTTCAAAAGCACTTTCGTTATCAGAAACAAGGTGTTTGGCGAAGGCTGTGCCTGAGTTGTCATTACAGGCTTCAAGCGGTACGATATCGCACATTACAGAAAAATGCATTGAAGCAGAGGCAGGAATATCCACGCTCACGTCATATGGGCAAAATGCACAGTCGAGGCCGGGCACTTCATTGTCCACCTCGGTCTGAGCCTCAAGGTCACAGATATACTTGTAGTCTCTTTCAATAAGCTCTCCGCCTGAAAAAGCAATGCGGATACAGTGGTCATCCTGAGCTTTTGGAATGAGGGTAAAGCCATGCTCCTGCTTTTGAACCCCGAATTTTAATGAATCGACGGTGGAACTTTCAGAGTGCTCACGGAAGTTCATAAGAGGCGTGATCAAAAGCTTAGCCGCTTCGCCTTTGTTTTGAACCTCATATGCCACGGCAGCGAGATTTTTTCCCTGTGCCAGTGCGATGTGTTTTTTTATGGTGATATCACCGGCCTCATATGTAAAGCATATGGTTCCGTCGTATGTGAACTCTCTTATATATTGGATGCCGTCTGTGTGGCATCCGCCCTTGAACTGGTCACTTGAGAGATCATAGGTGTGGCTGTCTGTGACTATTTTTTCGTTTGTCTTTGAGAAGCAGACGTATCTTTGCACAGGAGCATGAAGGCTTGCAATCAGATAGCCCTGATGCGTACGGTTTATCGCACCGGTGACTGAACCACCGGCATATCCGCCAAGGCCGTTGGTTAAAGCCCACTCCCTTCTTATGTTGTTTTTGAAATCATTTTGCAGTTTTAAGTTAAATTGCATCTTAACCCTCCGAAATTTCACTAAATTTTTATAATATTTTAACCTATAAACATGAAAAAATCTATACGAAACGGTAAAAATCTGTTATCATTATAAAGATATATATTTTCAATATGCAAAGGAGAATTATAATGGAAGTATTTACATTGATTGCGCGTAAAAAAAATGTGGCGCTGGTATTTGTTTCGTACCTGCTTGTGGCTCTTGCTGCGATAAGTCTTCTGACTATCTGCATCGGCTTTGCACCGGGTATTTTATTTGCAGTAGTATTTGGACTTATTGCATATCTTATGATAATGGCACAGAACACCGAGTTTGAATATTCATATTTTGACGGAGAGCTGCGATTTGCCAAAATTAAAAACAAGAGCCGCAGAAAGCGCCTTGGAATATACAGCATGGAGTCTGTAGCAGCAATTGCACCGGCAGGTGACAGAAGTGTATACAATTACGAGAATGGAAATGAGATCAAGAAAATAGACTATACCTCAGGTCAGAAGGATGTACCTTATTATGATATCGTCATCAAATCGCCTGATGAGAACGTACTTATAAAGGCGGAGCTTGATGACAAGTTCCTCACAGAGGTTGAGAAAAAATACAGGTCAAAGGTTAAAAGAAGAGAGGAGTAATTACTCCTCTCCTTCCAAATGGTACATTTTGGATTTTGTTTTGCCGACATCGTGGGCAGAGATTCTCTTTATAGTCATATGGCAGAGGACTTTTACAGTTTTCACATACTTTTGTGTTGTTGTTAAAAAGACTTTTAGGATTATCCATAGGTGCCTCCTTAAGCTTGTTTTATTCATTATATCATAACAGATTTTATAAAGAAAGTAGGGACTTTTATAATGTCAATTGCAGTTTTCGATTCAGGAGTCGGCGGAATAAGCGTCTTAAAGAGCCTGGTTGAAGTGATGCCTAACGAAGATTTTATATATTATGGTGATTCAGCAAATGCGCCTTATGGTACCAAAACACTTGAGCAGGTGCGAGCTTTGACCTGTGAGCATGCAAAGGAGCTGATTTTAAATCAGCATGCAAAGGGGCTTGTTGTCGCATGCAATACAGCCACCAGCGCGGCAGTGCGTATATTAAGAGAGCAATATCCCGATGTTCCTATCGTAGGGATAGAGCCTGCAGTCAAGCCTGCGATGCTTTTTATGGAAAATCCGAGAGTGCTTGTGATGGCTACACCTATGACTATCAGGGAGGAAAAACTTAAAAAGCTTATGGACAGATACAGACACTTGGGTGAGATTATTCCATTGCCTTGTCCGGGGCTTATGAATTTCGTTGAGAGAGGTGACTTGTACGGTGATGATGTGAGACAGTATCTCGAGGAACTTTTGTATTCATATTCGCATGATGAGATAGATGCAGTTGTACTTGGCTGTACACATTATCCGCTGCTGCGCTCTACCATGAGACGGCTGATGGGGGAGGATGTCACTCTGGTGAATCCGGCTTATGAAACCGCACTGGAGCTGGGAAGGCTTCTGGAGGAAAAAGGACTTGCCGGTGAAGGTACAGAGAAGAATGAATTTCCGTATCGCTTCTATGTGAGTGATCTGGCAGATGAGTTTAAGGCATTTGCCAATTCGATTCTTCCATATGATGTGGAGATGACGAAAAAAATAGATATTGAGAAGTATTAAAAACAGCAGATTGCTGAATGGTTATAATATAGATACATAAAAACAGGTTTTGAACAGTATAAAAACAGGAGTATGAGAAGAATGGATAAAGAAGTGCTGATTCATGTAAGGGGACTTCAGACAATGGATGCAGACGGTGAACAGGAACCTCTGGAGATTGTTGTACCGGGACAGTATTATTTCCGGAACGGAAGTCATTATCTGCGCTATGAGGAAGTCATGGAGGATTTTGCAGAACCTACCGTCAATT
>OHKU01001237.1_pt1 | contig 11882 bp, 10 predicted proteins | sample 1568911 | NCBI WGS metagenome assembly OHKU01 (sample SAMEA3879574, study PRJEB24766) | human gut metagenome | biome: human-associated habitat; feature: feces | place: USA | collected 1985/1987
AAGCCCCGGTGCAGCAGCCATACCGTCTGCGTCGATTTCAACATCTGCACTGTGAATATTCTTGCTTACCTCGGCAATTTTGCCGTTATCTACAAAAATATTCAATTTTTCATCTATATTGTTTTCCGGGTCGATAACCCTAGCGTTTTTTATAAATAATGTACTCAATTTATACCTCCTTACCTATACTTATCCCAATAGCTGTCAAGCTCAAAATCATCGACAACATTGTCGTGCATTCTTCTGCGTGTACTGCCGCTGCGTGCTCCGGCAGATTTATTCTTACCCGATGTTCGCCGTTTTCTTGATGAATCTCTGCTTGAGCTTCTTCTTTTTTCGCTGTCGGTTTTGTGCTCAACATCAGAGCCTATATAAAGCTTAGCATAACGCTTTGCAGACTCGGCACGGTCGGTTTCGTATTCCTCCTGCGTCCGATTTTGTGACGCTGCTTTTTTTTGCTCCGATATTCTTTTGCTTTCAATTTCATTTAGGTTATCCTCAAAGGAATTGGTTTCTTCGGTCTGAAGCCGTGGAACATTAAACAGAGCGTCTAAGTCCATTTCCTCCCAGTCATCATCAATAATGCTAGGCTGTTTGTTGCTTTCTTTAATAGCGGCAGATATAACATCGGCACTGTTGCCTGCTGTTCTTGTCTTTTTGCGTTTAGGCACACTTTGCACCTTACCGTCGCCCATAATTCCCTCGCTGATAAGCTCGTCGTAATATTTGTCGGCGCATCGGTTTTTAGGATTACTTTTAACATTTCTGTTTTTAATATAATATGATACCACTAAGATTATGATAGCAACACCTAAAAACAGCATTGTAGAAAACACTGTGCCAAAGGTGCCAGCTATATCAATGCTTTTCGGCTTAGCCAACAGAGTTTACTACCGTATACGCTGTGGCTGTGCTTATTGTTTTGCTGCCGCTAATAGCGGAGTTGTACAGCATAAAAATTATACAGCTGCTGTCCTCTTTATATGAAGCTCCGGTAACGCTTTTATAGCTTTTGTCTGTTAGCGTGCTTGTCCCGTTTTTTACACTGCTTAGCTCATTGTCAATTTCATCTTTTGAAAGATATTTAAAATTAAAAAGCTCTTGGGCTTTTTCTGTTTTTTCTGAGGTTATGTGTAAGGTTTGCTTGGCGTCAGCTGTTTGTGCAGAAGCATTGTACCGCAAAACGCCCTCTGAATTAATTTCAGCATTTGTAACAGAGAAATTGTCCGGTATGTCTACACTAACCTTTGCACTGTCAATATTAGCATAAACATTCTCTGCAAACGCACACAGAGTATAACAAGATATTACGGTTATTACTGCAATAACAACGGCAGTAAGCTTAGCTGTTTTATTCATTTATTTCCGTCCTTTGCTGCCCTATTATGTTTTTTATTATAACTCAAAGTATAAATTAATACAAGGTTTTGCCACTATTAAATAAAATTCCTGCATAAGCAGAAAAATCTGCCTACGCAGGAATAGCAAACCACTTGTTTTTCATACCGCGTATTTTCTTATATCGCTTTCTTATTATACTTCCAAGCAGCCCTCTACAGTTAAAAGGAATTAGCAAATATAAGCAGCTTTTGCTATATAATATGTAAAATATTTTCAGAACGGTATATTCAAGGCAACCGCTAAAGCCGTATTATTTAATCCTCGTTAAATATAAAAAATCTCTTGCTTTTTATATTTCTTGTACTTAATTTTTAAAAATCCCTCTAAACGGTTTTTTCCTTTTATTCTGAAAGTTAAAATTAACCAATATTGTGTCCTCGCCTATCAGCTCTATACAGCTCCAGCTTATAATTATATCATCTTCCCTGCCCAGCAAGCCGAAGCATCGAAGTCTGCCATATATAACTAAAGATACAACAGTAGCGTCTTTAATATTAATTTCAATATCATCTACAAAGCCAAGCCTGCAGCCGTCCTTTGCGTTTATTACCTCTTTATGGCGTAAATCGCACACCTTGCACACCATATGCTCTACCTCGTTTCTTTATTCAGATAAGTACAAGCAAGCATTATTCACAAAGCTGTCTACAATAAATCGCTGTTGCTTGATTTTTCAGGCTCTTCATTGCTTTCTAAGAGAGCCTCTGTCCAAGCTATGCCGCAGCTCTCAATTATTTTATCAATCTCCGCCTGTGTCTTAACAATATAGCTGTCATCAATTTGAACCACAGCTTCACCAATTCGGTATTCCTTGACTATTGCCATAAATGCCACCTCTACAATAATATTTATGTTGCTTATTAGCTTATATTCATATAAAAGCAACAGGCTATATATATTTTAATAGATAAAACTCTAAAAGGGATGGATACAGATGGGCTATGCAATATATCTGCGAAAATCAAGGGCTGACGCTGAATTGGAAGCACAGGGAGAGCTTGAAACTCTCAGCAGACACAGTGCTGTGCTTATGGAATATGCGAGGCGTAACAGCTTAGATATTACTGAAATATACAAAGAGATTGTGTCCGGTGAAACAATCTCTGCAAGACCAGTAATGCAGCAGCTGCTTTATGCTGTTGAGCACAACAGGTACAAGGGCGTGCTGGTTATGGAAATTGAAAGACTTGCCAGAGGCGACACCATTGACCAAGGCATAGTAGCACAAGCCTTTAAATATTCCAATACACTTATAATTACTCCGCAAAAAACATATAACCCGAACAACGAGTTTGACGAGGAATATTTTGAATTTGGATTATTTATGTCAAGGCGTGAATACAAAACCATTAACCGCCGCCTGCAGGCAGGACGCCAGCATGGCGGCAGTGCTGCCCTTGCCGTTGGTACCCGCCACATGGACGAAGCGGAGCTTCTTGTGGGGGTCGCCCAGCGCGGCCAGCAGGGTGCGGGTGCGGGTAAGCCCGGGCTTATGCCCCGCCCACTGCACCGCATGGATGTATTCCATTGCCTGTTCGTAGTTCATAGATACTGCCTCGATTCAAGGAATAATATTAAAAATTTCGGAACACCGGAGCGTCTGCAGACGCTCCGGTGTTCCATTTTATAGAACTCTTACTTCTTTGCCAGCTTCATCAGGCTACGGTTTTCCAGCAGAATGCGCAGCAGCACAACGTTCACGGCGCTCAGGATGAGGGCATTGGGGATGCGCACTGCCAGCGTTGCCCACGGGTAGCCGTAGAACAGACGCAGCGCCAGCGAGGTGATGACCATAGAGCCCACAAAATGCCCCAGCAGCACGCTGGCTGCCAGCCGCAAATTTGTGGAAAGGCTGCTCAGCTTCTGCCACGCAAAACCTGCCACCAAGCCGATGGCACCCGCGCCCAAGGTGATCAGCGGGTTGATGGCGTAGCCCGCCAGCACACCGCCGATGATATCGGCCACTGCGCCCACCGCAAAGCCTGCGCCGGGGCCGAACACCACCGCTGCCAGCAGCACCGGCAGACTGCCCAGATTGAACCGGACGAAACCGGTGGAGATGCTCAGCACCCGGCTGAACACGATGCTCATGGCTACCAGCAAAGCCAGCATGGTCAGGGTACGCACCGAAGTTTTTTTGTCGTTCATTGTAGTTGTCCTCCTTAAAAAGGAACAGCAGGCAGGACGCAAAAACGCCCTCCCCTGTGACAGACCGCACAAAGGAGGGCGTGAATTCCAACAACATTCACTTCCGGGCAAAAGCCGCAGACGGCTCTCGCCTGCACCCAAGTCCATGCAGCAGCGGGATGCAGACCCTGCACCGCGGTCAATACCTTCGTCCGCAGCACAACTCCCCGTTGATGCGGCACTTAACGCGCAGGGTCTTACTCTGTTGATGATGCCATTATAATCCTTTTTTTACCGCACTGCAAGCGCTCAAACAGACATCTTTGCCAAAGGAGCGTTTTTATTTTTGGCAGTGTTGTATAAACGTAGGACTTTTGCCCGCTTACCTCCCTCTTTTCTTTTGGCGCAGAACGTGGTAAGATGAACACAAGATACCAAAGGGGAAACTGCCCCGGAAAGGAAATTTTCCATGAAATTCAGCGAAATGACCTATACCCGCCCGGACATCGATGCCCTGCTGGCACGGTGCAAGCAACTGGCCGCCAAGGCCGCCGATGCGCAGGACGGCGATGCCCTCATTCAGGTGTACTACGAGCAGAGCCGCGCCTTTGCGGACTACACCACCGCCTCCCAGCTGGCCAACATCCACTACACCTGCGACACCCGCGATGCCTACTGGAAGGCTGAGCAGGACTTTTTTGATGCCAACGGCCCCGCTGTGACCAACGCCAGTGTGGAGATCAGCCGGGCATTTCTGGCAAACCCCTATGTGGATGCCCTTACCGAGCACTTTGGCACCACCTGCGTAGCCGGCATGAAGAACGCCGTGCTGGGCATGGACGACCGTACCGTGGAATTGCAGCAGGAGTTCAACGCACTGGTCAGCCAGTACCAGCAGATCTACGGCGGTGCACTGGTGGAGCTGGACGGCAAGCAGCTGACCATCCCCCAGCTGGGCCCCTACAAGGAGGATCTGGACCCCGCCGTGCGCCGCGCCGCCTACGAAGCCGAGGCCGGTTACTTTGACGCCCACCGGGACGAGCTGGACGCATTGTACACCAAGATCGTCAAGAACCTGAATCAGCAGGCCAAGGTGCTGGGCTACAAGGATTACAGCGAGCTTTCCTATGTGCGCATGAACCGCATCGGCTACGGACAGGCCGAGATTCAGGCCTTCCGGGATCAGGTTGCCCGGGACGTTGTGCCCGAGCTGCAAAAGGTGATGGCTATGCGCGCCAAGCGCACCGGCATCACCCATCCCACCTTTACCGACCTGCCCATCATCTTCAAGGACGGCAACCCCAAGCCCATCCCGGGCTATCAGGCACGCATGGACGCCGCCCGCACCATGTACCACGAGCTCAGCCCCGAAACGGCAGAGTTCATCGACTTTATGCAGGACAACGAGCTGTTCGACGTGGAGAGCCGCCCCGGCAAGATGTCCGGCGGCTACATGACCAGCCTGCCCAGCTACAAAGCACCCTTCATCTTTGCCAACTGGAACAACACCTCCGGCGATGTGGACGTGCTGACCCACGAGTGCGGCCACGCCTTTGAGGGCTATGTAGCCGAGCGCGACCCCAACGTGCCCGCCGATCTGGAATGCCCCGCCATGGAGAGCGCCGAGATCCACTCCATGGCGATGGAGTTCCTCACCGCGCCGTGGCACCACCTGCTGTTCGGCAAGGACACCGAGAAGTACGCCCTGCTGCACGCCGAGGACAGTTTTGTGTTCCTTGCCTACGGCTGCGCCGTGGACGAGTTCCAGCATATCATGTATCAGAACCCCGACCTGACCCCCGACCAACGCAACGCCGAGTGGCTCAAGCTGGAAAAGAAGTACCGTCCGTGGATCGATTTTGACAATCTGCCCTTCTATGGCCGCGGTGCCGGTTGGCAGCGCCAGCTGCACATCTACGAGTGCCCCTTCTACTATATCGACTACTGCCTGTCCACCATGGCAGCGCTGCAGTTCTTCCTGCTGAGCCTTGACGACCACAAGGACGCATGGGAGCGCTACCTCAAACTGGTGCGCCGCGCCGGTCTTGCCAGCTACACCGAGCTGCTGCAGACCGCCGGGCTGAAGGTGCCCTTTGCCGAGGGCAGCGTCAAGGGCATTGCCCAGCAGATGACCCGCTGGCTGGAAGAGCATCAGGTGGGCTAAAGACAAGCGAAAATCGTTTCGTGACAGCGGCAGGGCGTTTCGTGTCAGTTTTCTTGCTTTTCCGCCGGGCTGCGGTATACTGAAACCAGCATCATCCCCTTCGAGAATGGAAAGGAGTACCGACTTATGAGATCTTCCCGTTTGTTCCGGCGCGTCATCGCCGGTCTGTGCGCTGCCGCCATGCTGTGCAGCGGCATGGCCGCTTCGGCTGCTGCGCCCGCACTGCCCGCCGCCCCCGCTGCGGTGGAAGCCACCAACGCCGCCCCCAGCGATGCCGAACTCAAGACCGCTTTTTCCAAGTTCACCATCACCTACGACGAGGAGGCCGGCGGCTGGGATTTTTCCTCTCCGCAGGAGCAGGCCAGCATGGATAAAAAGTCCTGCGGGCTGTACCCCTATATGTTCTTGCAGGACGATAGCATTGCCTTTAATATGATCCTGACCTATGTGGGCAGCAAAAAGCTGGACATCAAAACGGTCAACGTATCTGCTGATGACGAGCTGTACACCTTTACCTGTGACGAGGAATACGGCGGCGGCTACGATCAGGATCTGGGCTGCTGGTTCGATCTGGAGCTATTCCAGCTGAGTGACGAGGAGGTCAGCCTGCTGAGCGAGTGGCTGAACGCCAAGAGCGTCACCGCCGTATTCGTTGGCCGGGACGGCACCACCCAGAGCTATGCCCTGACCAAGGAGAACCGCGCCGCCATTCAGGAGATGGTCACCGCCTACAACCTGATGCTCTCCTCCACCGTGGAGCAGTGTGAGCCCATCCTGACCAGTCTGGCAAAGTAAACACATTTCCAGAGTCCCCGGAGCGTCTGCGGATGCTCCGGGGACTTTTTGCACTAATTTTTTATTTTTTGCAAAAAAGGCTTGCAAAGCCGGTCAAGCTGTGCTATACTTATCGAGCTGTGATGTGCTGCTATAGCTCAGTTGGTAGAGCGCATCCTTGGTAAGGATGAGGTCTCCAGTTCGAATCTGGATAGCAGCTCCAAAGGCAAGCACCTCGAAGTCTTAGGACTTCGGGGTGTTTTTTTTGCGCTTTTTTCAGGGCAGGGGGCTTGTTGCATCCTACTGCTTGTGGAAACCGCCCAAAATAGAACGACTTTTTCTTCCGGTACGTCAATTGAAGCTGCCTCCAAATTGTTATATAATTAACATAATAATGAAATATGGCACAGCGCTGCGTGTGCCGTACTATTTTTGGAGGTTTTGTATTATGGCTCGTTTTACTCTGCCCCGTGATCTGTACCATGGCAAGGGCGCTCTGGAAGCGCTGAAATCCTTTATCGGCAAAAAGGCAATGATCTGCGTCGGCGGCGGCTCCATGAAGCGTTTCGGCTTCTTGGATCGTGCCGTGGAGTACCTGAAGGAAGCCGGCATGGAAGTGGAGCTGTTCGAGGGCATCGAACCCGATCCTTCCGTGGAGACCGTCATGCGCGGTGCTGAGGCCATGCTGAAGTTTGAGCCCGACTGGATCATTGCCATGGGCGGCGGCTCTCCCATCGATGCAGCCAAGGCCATGTGGATCAAGTACGAGTACCCCGAGATCACCTTTGAGGAGATGTGCAAGGTGTTCGGCATCCCGCCGCTGCGCCGCAAGGCACACTTCTGTGCTATTTCCTCCACCTCTGGCACTGCCACCGAGGTGACCGCTTTCTCCATTATCACCGACTACCAGAAGGGCATCAAGTACCCCATCGCAGACTTTGAGATCACCCCGGACGTGGCCATCGTGGACCCCGATCTGGCTGAGACCATGCCCAAAAAGCTGGTTGCCCACACCGGTATGGACGCCATGACTCACGCTGTGGAGGCTTATGTTTCCACCGCACACTGCGACTACACCGACCCGCTGGCCATCTTCGCCATCCGCATGATCCAGGGCGATCTGGTGGACAGCTACAATGGCGATATGTCCAAGCGCGACTCCATGCATAACGCCCAGTGCCTTGCCGGTATGGCCTTCTCCAACGCTCTGCTGGGCATCGTGCACTCCATGGCACACAAGACCGGCGCTGCCTTTGCAGACTACGGCGCACACATCATCCACGGTGCTGCTAACGCCATGTACCTGCCTAAGGTCATCGCCTTCAATGCCAAAGACCCCGAGGCCAAGAAGCGCTACGGCGTCATCGCAGACGAAATGAAGCTGGGCGGCGCAAACGATGACGAAAAGGTCAAGCTGCTTATCGAGTACCTGCGCGGCATGAACGACGCGCTGAACATCCCCCACTGCATCAAGCACTACGGCCCGGACTCCTACCCCACTGAGCAGGGCTTTGTGCCGGAGAATGTGTTCCTGGAGCGTCTGCCCGAGATTGCCAAGAACGCCATTGCCGACGCCTGCACCGGCTCCAACCCCCGCCAGCCCAGTCAGGAGGAGATGGAGAAGCTGCTCAAGTGCTGCTACTACGATACTGAGGTGGATTTCTGATCCGTCCTTTCTTTATTACGCCTCCTTCCCTATGGACAAAAGCCCCGCAGAGCATACCGCCCTGCGGGGCTTTTGCCGGTTTCGCCTGCATTCTCCCGTGAAAAAAGGGGTTCGGAAACGCCTACGGCGTTTCCGAACCCCTTTCATACTACTAAGGCGTTACAGCTTGCTCAGCTGGGGACCCTGTGCGGTGTCCTTTACAGCCCAGCCCAGTTCGGTCAGCTGTGCGCGGATGGCATCGGCGGTGGCCCAGTCCTTGGCCTTTTTGGCGGCAGCACGCTTCTCCACCAGCGCGGTCACCTCGGCGGGCACCTCATCCTTTTTGCGGTTGTACAGCAGACCCAGCACACCGGTGATCTCGTCAAAGGCGGCGGCAGCGGTCTCCAGTGCAGCCTTGCTGGAAGCAGCGGACAGGGTGTTGATCTCCTTGACCAGATCAAACACGGCAGCAAGCGCATCCGGGGTGTTCAGGTCGTCGTCCATGGCGGTGCAGAACTTGGTGCGTGCCTCGGCGGCCTTTTCCTTCAAAGTCTCATCGGTGCCGAAGTCGGTCTTGCTCAGGGCAAAGTCCAGATTCTCGCGGCAGGTGTACAGGCGCTCCAGACTGTTCTTGCAGCTCTCGATGAGGTCTACGGTGTAGTTCAGGGGCATCCGGTAGCCGGCGGTCAGCATGAAGTAGCGGATGGGCTCGTAGCCGTAGAGGTTTGCCACATCTCGCACGGTAAAGAAGTTGTGCAGGCTCTTGGACATTTTCTGGTTGTCCACGTTGATGAAGCCGTTGTGCATCCAGTAGCGGGCAAACTCACAGCCGTTGGCGCACTCGCTCTGGGCGATCTCGTTTTCGTGGTGGGGGAAGATCAGGTCCTGACCGCCGCAGTGCAGGTCGATGGTCTTGCCCAGATGGGTGCGGCTCATGGCGCTGCACTCGATATGCCAGCCGGGGCGGCCGTGACCCCAGGGACTCTCCCAGTAGGGCTCGCCGGGCTTGGCAGCCTTCCAGACTGCGAAATCGGCGGGGTCCTCCTTCAGGTCGTCGTCCATCTGGCTGCGCAGCTCGCGGTTGCCGCTCTCCAGATCGTCCAGATTCAGGTGGCTCAGCTTGCCGTAGCCGGGGTCGCTCTTCACCCGGAAGTACACATCGCCGTTCTTGGCAACGTAGGCGTGGCCGGAGTCAATCAGATCCTTGACGATATCCAAAATCTGGGGGATATGCTCGGTGGCGCGGGGCTGCACAGTGGGCTTTTCGCAGTTCAGCCCGGCGGCATCCTTCAGGTACTCGGCCTCGAAGCGCTGTGCCACCTCCTTCATGGAGGTGCCCTCTTCCTGCCCCTTCTTAATGAGCTTATCGTCGATATCGGTGATGTTGGAAACGTAGATCACCTTGTTGCCCCGGTATTCCAGATAGCGGCGCAGGGTGTCGAACACGATCAGCGGGCGTGCGTTGCCAATGTGGATATAGTTGTACACGGTGGGGCCGCAGACGTAGATGCGGTACTCGCCGGGCACCTGCGGCACAAATTCTTCCTTCTGTCGGGTCAGGGTGTTGAAGATCTGCATGGTCAATTCTCCTTTTTGTTCCAAACAGAAGCCGCAAAACAAAACGCCCCCGGAGCGGTGCACAAGGCACAACTCCGAAGGCGGTTTTAAAATCAAAATCGCGGTTCCACTTCTGTTTGTCGCTCAAAGCCGGTAACGGCGGCGCACCGCACGGCGATACTTCCCCACGGGGTTCCCGCCGCGTGCTGTCCGGGCGCACTTTGCGCAGCGGTCTGCAAACAGGCTTCCAGCCAGTGGCCTGTTCTCTCTGCGCAGACGGTGTGCGGCGCTACTCTGCCCGGATAAACGCATTTATCCTTTTACCCCTTTATTATAGCGGTGCGGTGCAGGGAAGTCAAGGCAGAACGAACCAGTGAAAATGAAATTCAGCCAAGCCTACCGGCTTGGCTGAATTTCAAATCAAAAAGATGCTTTCCTCTTTACCCGGGATACCGGCTTACTTCCAGCAGTTCTTCTGCCCGCTTTACCTGCTCTGCCGTGGGCGGTACTGCGTCCGGCAGAGGATAGGGAATGCCCAGCTTTTGCCACTTGAACAGCCCCAAGGTGTGGTAGGGCAGCACCTCCACCCGCTGCACCGTTTTGAGCGAGCGGATGAAGTCTGCTGTTTTGCGCAGCCCCTCCTCGTCATCGGTCAGCCCGGGCACAAGGACGTGCCGCACCCACAGCGGGATGCCGAGGTCGGAGATGTGCCGCGCCATGGCAAGGATGTTGGCGTTGTCTTTGCCGGTGAGCTGCCGGTGGCGCTCCGGGTCGATCTCCTTGAGGTCTAAGATCACCAGACTGGTGTTAGCCATCAGACGGTCAAATGCGGCCAGATAGGCCGGGTCATCCGGGCGGAAGGGCTGCCCGGCGGTGTCCAGCGCCGTGTGCACGCCCTTGGCACGTGCCAGCGTGAAGAACTCAGTCAGGAAATCCATCTGCCGCAGAGGCTCGCCGCCGCTGACCGTGATGCCGCCCTTTTTGCCCCAGTAGTTGCGGTAGCGGTATACCCGCTGGAACAGCGCTTCCGCCGTCCACGGCTCGCCGCCCTCTGCCCATGTTTCGGGGTTGTGGCAGTACTTGCACCGCAGGGCACACCCCTGCAAAAACACCACAAAGCGCACGCCGGGGCCGTCCACCAAGCCGAAGGATTCCAGCGAGTGGACGTACCCAAGGGCCTTACAGGACACCATGGCAGGTGCGTGCCAGCACGTCCAGCTGCTGCTCGCGGGTCAGGTCGATGAACTTGACGGCGTAGCCGGAAACGCGGATGGTGAAGTTGGCGTACTCTTCCTTCTCGGGGTGCTCCATGGCGTCCAGCAGCTTCTCCTTGCCAAAGACATTCACGTTCAGGTGGTGTGCGCCCTGATCGAAGTAGCCGTCCAGCACCTGCACCAGATTCTCCACGCGCTCGCCCTCGCTGTGACCCAGAGCCTCGGGGTTGATGGTCTGGGTGTTGGAGATGCCGTCCAGTGCCCAGTGGTAGGGCAGCTTTGCCACAGAGTTCAGCGAGGCCAGCAGACCGTTCTGCTCGGCGCCGTAGCTGGGGGTAGCGCCGGGGGCAAACGGGGTGAAGGCGGCGCGGCCGTCCGGCAGAGCGCCGGTGTACTTGCCGTACACCACGTTGGAGGTGATGGTCAGGATGGAGGTGGTAGCCTCGGAGTTGCGGTAGGTGTGGCGGCGCTTGATCTTCTCCAGGAAGGTGCGCAGCAGCCAGACAGCGATATCATCGGCACGGTCGTCATCGTTGCCGTAACGGGGGAATTCGCCCTCGATCTCGTAATCGGTGACGAGGCCCTGCTCATTGCGGATGCACTTGACCTTGGCGTACTTGATGGCGGACAGAGAGTCGACCACATGGCTGAAGCCGGCAATGCCGGTGGCAAAGGTGCGGCGCACATCGGTGTCGATGAGTGCCATCTCGGCTTCCTCGTAGTAGTACTTGTCGTGCATATACTGGATGAGGTTCAGCACGTTGACGTACAGCCCGGCCAGCCAGTCCAGCATCTGCACATACTTGGGCAGCACCTCGTCATAGGTCAGGTACTCGCTGGTGATGGGAGCATAGTTGGGGCCGCACTGCTCGTGGCTCTTCTCATCCACGCCGCCGTTGATGGCGTACAGCAGGCACTTGGCAAGGTTGGCGCGTGCGCCGAAGAACTGCATCTCCTTGCCGGTCTGGGTGGCGGAAACGCAGCAGCAGATGGAGTAGTC
>OHKU01001238.1_pt1 | contig 11881 bp, 13 predicted proteins | sample 1568911 | NCBI WGS metagenome assembly OHKU01 (sample SAMEA3879574, study PRJEB24766) | human gut metagenome | biome: human-associated habitat; feature: feces | place: USA | collected 1985/1987
GCGTATTCATAGTTTTCTACCTCTTTCCTTTTTTCACTCCGCAACAGGTTCGGAACGTTAAGGTGTATCTGAAAACAAAGAAAATGACGAATATTTCGCAGGCACAAGCGGGATTTAAGGCGAACAGCCGCAGGAATCCTTTGTGGATTTCAAGGCTGTTTAACGCAAAAGCCAGCTGTGCTTGTAGAAATAGGCTAAATTTTCGACTTTTCAGATACACCTTGGGATGCCGTCCGGCAAAGCGCTTCCCCGGAGCGTAAAAAACCTTCGTCCTCAGCACATGACCGGGCTTTCCGGCCACACTCCGAAGACGAAGGCTTTTGCTCCCGCCTGCCAGGGCAGGGGCATTACTCCGCGGTACCACTTCGCTTGCTGTGTTAAAACAGCCACTCTCCCACGCATGGTATACTGACCATGCTGCCCGATAACGTGGGCTGGACGGCACCATGCTACTTGGGGGCACAAAACCCGGTTCACACAGGCTGCTCGCAGGCGAGGGTCCTCTGCTCCTGACTGCCGCTTTTTCACCCGAGAAGCGGCTCGCTGAAAGAGGGTGATGCAGAAGATCATGTCCTGTTCCTTGCATTTGCTGAATGATTGTGTCCTACTTTATTCCCGTTTTCATCAATTGTCAATATTTCTGTAACAAGTTCAGAGGATACGCCAATTCAAGCCATTTTCCGGGAATAATTTTTAGGTGATTTTCTTTCATGTGTGAAGAGAATAAAACTAAACACAATTACAATTGAAAGCCATTCACCCACGGGTCTTGACTTTCACACTTTGAAGTGCTAAAGTAATAGCGTGCAGAATATTCCGTGCGGCAGCACTGTCTGCTTTGCCTGCTGTCGCCGCTGTTATAATAAGGAGAAAAACAATGGCTGAAAAAAATTCCAGAAGAAACGAGACGACGGATGCACTGTTTGACGCTATCCTCAGTCTGGAGAGCCGGGAAGAGTGCTACGCCTTTTTTGAGGATCTGTGCACCGTGAAGGAAATCTCGGATATGGCGCAGCGCCTGCAGGCCGCAAAGCTGCTGCTGGACGGTGCCACCTATGAGCAGATCGTCAAGGCGGTGGAGATCAGCACTGCCACCATCAGCCGCATCAACCGCTGCATCCAGTACGGTTCCGGCGGCTACCGCGACACCATCGAGAAGGTGCGCGCGCAGGCTGAAAAGCAGTAACAGCTGTACCCGCCGCAGCATAGGATAGGGCACACGACCGGAAAGGAAGGTTTTGCCCTATGATGATCGATACACCATGCGCCCGTTCTCAGTGCCCGGAAATGCCCAAGGTCAGCTTGGATCAGGCCGTTGTGGACCTGATGGAAAGCATTGCCTTGCAGGAAACGGCGCTCAGCCACATTTTGTGTGCCGAAAGCCGGAAGATGCAGAAGGCCATGGATCTGGATGGCCTGGATCTTTGTAAGCTGCTGGAGGTGAACGACTCCGCCACCAATATGGTGCACGCCGTCGCAAACCTTGAACTGGTGCTCAAGGATAAGCTGGAGTTCGTTTCCAACAACCTCTATGTCCCGGGGGACAGCAGCTGCCCATCACCTGCGCAGTAATGTTTTTTGCGTGGGACGATCTTTACTGCAATCTAACCCGTGAAAATGCAATGCCGGGCAGCCCGCAGGCTGCCCGACATTGCTCTGAATCGTTCTGCCGCAAGGGAGGCTGCTGCACAAAACAGGGTGCAGCAGCCTCCCTTTTTATGAAAATCCTGCATAAGAGACAGAAAAATCTTTTGTTGGAATTGCTGATGTATCAAATCTGTGCTATACTATTGGATGTATCACCATGAAAGCGAGGAATAAAATATTGCTGCATTATGATGCGATCCTATTTGATGTGGACGGGACGCTGATCGATTCGGCCCCCGGTATCATTCATACATTGCAAGAGGTTTTCTGCACCATGGGTGTGGATGTATCCGGCATCAACCTGCGCCGGTATCTGGGTCCGCCCCTGCGCAAAAGCTTCGGTGAGCACTTCACCGACCCGGCGCTGATTGAAAAGGCCACCGCCCTTTACCGCACGAGCTATGCGGTGAAGGGCAGCCACGAGTGTGCTGTGTTCCCGGGCGTTCTGCAGATGCTGCAAACCCTGAAGCAGGCTGGTTTTATTTTGTGCACCGCCACCTCCAAGCCCACCAAGGTGGTCACCCCTATTCTGGAGGAGCAGGGTCTGGCGCAGTATTTTGATTTTATCGGCGGTGCCTCCATGGACGAGAGCCGGGACACCAAGACCGAGGTCGTGCGTTATGTGCTCAGTCAGCCTGCTTTGCTGGGCAAGCGGGTGCTGATGGTGGGTGACCGCAACGATGATATGCGGGGCGCTGCCGACTGCGGTCTGGATGCTGCCGGTGTGCTGTACGGCTACGGCAGCCGGGAAGAGCTGGAAGCTTTCCATCCGGTGCTGCTGGCCGAAAGCTGCGCCGACCTTACCGACCGGCTGCTGGCAGCCCGGGTATGACAGGAAGTTTCATTCCTTCGGAAGGAGAATGGATAGAATATGAGAAGCAATAATCAACAGGAGAACAAGGCGCTGACCCCGATGCAGAAGCAGGCGGTGCTGGTGTGCATCGTGTGCGCACTGGCGGCGCTGCTGACCATCGGTATCACTCTTACCATGCTCAAGCGGGGCAAGAACCCGACGGAGCAGCCGGGGGATTCTTCCATTATTACCCCTGCGCCCGCTCCGGAAGGGGAGGAGGATATCTCCGACCACTACCAGATCAACGAGACCTCCAGCGCGCTGCTCACCGGGACTGCTGATGCTGGTGACGCCTATCAGGAGCAGACCCTTTTTATCGGCGATTCCAACACGGTGCGTTTGTACGCCAACGGTCTGATCTCGTTGCAGCAGTTCTGCGCCAAGGAAGGCATTGGCACCAGTGCCGCCCTGAACGAGGGCATCGTTACCTTTAAGCGGGACGATAACCGCTACACCATTGCGCAGGCGGTGGCCAAAATGAAGCCCCGCCGGGTGGTCATTATGCTGGGCACCAACGACAACGGCATGAATACCGAGGACTTTATCAGCAACTACACCGCGCTGGTGCAGGCCATTCAGGCCAGCTATCCCTATACCGATATCATCGTCAACACGGTGCCGCCGGTCCCGTCCAACCACTCCAACTACCCCAACATGGACCAGACCCGTATTGATGATTTCAACATGGCGCTGCTGACCATGTGCGAGCAGCTGGGCGTCAAGTTCCTCAACTCTGCCGAGGCACTGAAGGACGCCAACGGCTACGGCAATGTCGATTACTACCAGAGCGGGGATATCCACCTCAAGCCCGCAGGCCTGAAGGTGCTGCTGAAGTATCTGCGCACCCACGCCTACGAGACCGAGGATCGCCGCCCGGATACCAATAATATCCCCACCCGTGCCGAGTATACCGCCAAGCCCAGCTCTGCGGTGGAGGCACCCAGCAGCTCGGAGACGGCCTCCTCCTCTGTTGTTGAGGAAAAAACGGAGTATCAGGCGGACTATCGTGTGGACAAAACCGGCGGCGGCTCCCTGACCTGCGGCGACGAGAGCGGCAAGTCTCTTACCGTCAAGGTGACCAGCGCCGCCCAGAGCGTTAAGGTGACCGCTGTGCCGGAGGACGGCTATGTGTTCGTCAAGTGGAGCGATGGCGTGACCAAGCGCACCCGCACCGATACCAATTTTGACCAGAACGTGGATGTGACCGCTGTGTTTGCAGCGGCCTCTATCCAGGTCAGCAGCAGCGGTAAGGCTGGGCTGGGGGATTCCTATACCTTTAAAGCGACCCTCAAGGGCAAGTATCTGGATGCTTCCAGCATCCGCTGGTATGTCAACGGCAGCGAGGTAACACAGGCTGCCGGTAAGACCACCGTAAAGGGCGAGGTAGACCCTTCTATGGTGGGCGGCACCTTCCGGGTGTATGCCACCGCCAGCTATAATGACTGCACCGTCACCAGCAACAAGCTGGAACTTACGGTCAGCGGTGGAACGTCCGGCAGCACCAGCAGCTCCAGTAGCTCTAGTAGCTCCAGCGCTTCCTCTAAGGAGGATAAGCCTGCATCCTCCAAGGAAGAAACGTCCTCCTCTAAGGAAGAAAAACCGGCCTCTTCCAAGGAAGAGAAACCCGCTTCCTCCAAGGAGGAGAAGCCCGCTTCCTCCTCCTCGAACGGTACTTCTGAAAGCGCTGGCAGCTCCTCCAAGGTGGAGAAGCCTGCCTCTTCTGCGGCATCTTCTAAGGAAGAAAAGCCTGTCTCTTCTTCGCAGAGCAGTTCCTCTTCCAAGGAGGAAAAACCAGCCTCTTCTAAAGAGGAAAAGCCCGCTTCCTCCAAAACCGAGGTAAGCGCCAGCAAGGAAGCTGCCAACTAAGGGCACATTTCCTCCTTGCGCCGCATAGGCTGGCGGGAGAGGAAGGTGGAGCCTTATGTACTGGGAAGCGATGCGCACGCCCGCCCTGCCCGGCGAGTATGACGTGACCGACGGCAGCGTGGATTACTACGATACCGACTGGGAAAACGTGGATAACAGCGCACTGGAGGAAGAAATGCAGAAATGTGGTCTGACGCCCTGCGAGGGTAAAACAATGTGTCCGGACAACACCCCGGCACAAACAGACCTGTCTGCGTATGAGATCGTTTCTGAATAATGGGAAGCCAGCTCTGCCGGGGGTGGGGCTGGCTTCTCCCTGTTGATACACCAAAGTGGGAAATGCTGAAAAGAAAGTGAGATACTATGGCAAAATATTATTGCATCCTGTTCGATGCAGACAATACGCTGCTCAACTTTGACGCAGCGGAAAACAAGGCGCTGGCCGAAACGCTGGTGAACTTTGGTATCGAGCCGGACGCCGAGACCGTGCAGACCTACCGCACCATCAACGAGGAACTGTGGCGGCAGCTGGAAAAAGGCCAGATCCGCCGCGAGAAGCTGTTCAGCGAGCGGTTCAGCCGCTTTTTAAAGGCCATCGATGCCGCCGGTGACGGCGTGGAGATGAACCGCTTTTATCTGGAGCAGCTGTCCACCCACCCGGATCTGATGAGCCCGGAGGTGCTGGACGTGCTGCGGGAGCTTTCCGAGGTGGCAACGCTGGCCATCGTCAGCAACGGTGCCCAAATGGTGCAGACCCGCCGTCTGGCAGAAAGCGGCGTGATGAATTTTATGGAGGATGTGTTCATCTCTGAGAAAATGGGCTGCGAAAAGCCCAATGCCCGCATCTTTGATGCCGCCTTGCGCGCACTGGGCGTGGAGAATCGGGAGCACGTTCTGATGGTGGGCGACAGCTTGGCCAGCGATGTTCAGGGCGGCAGCAACGCCGGGCTGGATACCTGTTGGTATAACCCCAACCACGCCGAGAACCCCGGCAAGGTGATCCCCACCTACGAGATCGCCAGTCTGGAGGAACTGTATCCGCTGGTGATGGAGCAGGAGGAACTGGCCAACGTTGGCCTGAAGAACCGCCGCCACCAGTGCTGAAACCAATGGTGTAACTGAAAAGAACGGATAACGGAACAAATTATGCTGATACATTTGGAAAAACTGGGTAAGACCTTTGGCGAAAAGGTGGTGTTGCACGATGTGACCGCCAGTGTCGAGCGGGAAGATCGCATCGGCATTGTGGGACAGAACGGTGCAGGCAAGACCACTCTGCTCAAGATCCTTACCGGCGAATATCAGGACTACGAGGGCGAGTTCAGCGTGACCCACGGGGTAACACTGGGCTATCTGGAGCAGAACGCAAAGCTGGACGCCACGCTGGATATCTACGGCGAGATGCGCTCCACTTTTGCCCCGGTGCTGGATGCCATGGCGCAGATGCAGATCTTGGAGCGCCGCATGGCTGCCCAGCCCGATAACGCCGACCTGCTGGCACAGCACGATGCCCTGCAAAATATCGTGGACGCCGCCGATGGCTACAACATGGACGTGAATATCAAAAAGGTGCTGTCCGGCATGGGTTTTGCACAGGATACATGGCAAAAGAACATTGCAGTGCTCTCCGGCGGTGAGCTGACGCGGCTGCGCCTGGCAAAGCTGCTGCTGGAAAAGCCCGATGTCCTCATTCTGGACGAGCCCACCAACCACTTGGACTTTGCCACCATGGAATGGCTGGAAAATTACCTCAAGGGCTACTCCGGTGCGGTGCTGGTGGTCAGCCACGACCGCTATTTCCTCGATAATGTCTGTACAAAGATCTGGGAGGTGTCCTTCCAGACCATGACCACCTACAAGGGCAACTTCTCGGCCTATCTGCCCCAGAAGGAAGCCGCCGATGCCCTGCGCCAGAAGCAGCACGATGCCGACGTAGCACTGGCTGAAAAGCTGCAGGACTATGTGGACCGCAACCTTGTGCGCGCCTCCACCACCAAAATGGCACAGAGCCGCCGCAGGCAGCTGGAAAAGCTGGAGATCACCGAGGCACCCAAGGACGAGACAAATCAGCTGAAGTTCCGCTTTGAATATGACGTAGAACCGTGGAATGAACTGGTGATGCTGAAAAACCTCAGCATCAAGATCGGGGAGCGCACCCTGCTGGAACCCTTTACCTATACGGTCTGCCGCGGGCAGCGGCTTATCATTGCCGGCCCCAACGGTGCGGGCAAATCCACCCTGATGCAGGTGCTGGATGGCAAGCGCCGCCCCTCCGGCGGCATGGTGCGGCTGGGCAGCGGCGCCAAGCCGGGCATCTTCACCCAGCAGCAGGCGCGCCGCGCAGGCCGCGTCATTGATGCCATCTGGAACCAGTACCCCCGCTTTACCGAGCTGGAAGTGCGCAGCCACCTGGCCAGGTTCGGATACCGCGGCGAGGAAGTGTTCAAGGACTGCGCCACCCTTTCCGGCGGTGAGATGGCCCGCCTGCGCTTTGCGGAGCTGGCCCTGGAACGCCCGAACCTGATGTTTTTGGACGAACCCACCAACCACCTGGATATCTTCATGCGCGAAACGCTGACCGATGCGCTGTCTGCCTACACGGGCACCCTGCTGCTGGTCACCCATGACCGCTACCTGATGCAGACCCTCGGCTGCCCGATCCTGTACCTGGAAGATGGCAAGGCGACTTTCTACCAGAACTTCCAGAAGCTGCATGACCGCGATACTTCCAAACAGCCGGAACCCGCCAAGCAGGAGGATAAGCCCCAGAAGGCAGGCTATGGCAAGGAGCAGCGCCGCCGCCGTGCCGAGGTGCGCACCCGCCTGAAAGCGCTGGAAACCGAGATCGAAGAGCTTGGCGCCCATATTGTTGAGCTGGAAAACGAGATCAACGACCCGGAGGTTCTGCGCGACCACCTGCTTTTGCGGGATAAGTGCGATGAACTGGATGATTCCCGCTTCCACCAGCAGGAACTGTATGACGAGTGGGAAAAGCTGGCAGAGGAACAGGACCGCATGGATGCAGAAAGTGATTCCTGAAAAACGCGTTGAGCGCTGCATCTGGCACACCGGCCCGGAGGCCCTTTTTGCGGCAGATTCGGCTGCAAAAAATGAGAAACATTAAAAACAGTAATGAAACTGTAACTTGCTTTCCTGATAAAAAGCGGTATACTATTTTTGATAATGGGCTTGTGCGGCTGGGCAGGTGCGCTGCATCATCCACCGCCAGCTATTTTGTATGTGTGCCGGTGCTTTGCCGGCTGGAGTAAAACACGCTGCGCTTTTTTGCTAACCATGCGCAGCAGTAAGAAACAGGCAGGGAATACACTTTGCAGACAACGATCATCATAGCAACACATAAACCGTACTGGATACCGGAAGACCCCATGTACCTGCCGGTACAGATGGGTCATGCCATCCACCCCGGCATTGGCTACATCGGGGATGATACCGGTGAAAATATTTCAGAGCGCAACGGCAATTTCTGCGAGCTGACGGGCCTGTACTGGGCGGCCAAAAACCTGGATTCCGATTATATCGGCATCGTGCATTACCGCCGTTACTTTGCCAGCCGCCTGCACCGTTTTGAGCGCAAAAAGCGTCGGGTCATCGGCCACGAGGAACTCAACGCTATTTTGGCCACCACCAATGTTGTGCTGCCTAAAGAGCGCCACTACTTTATTGAAACCAATTATACCCAGTATATCCACGCCCACCATGAACAGGACCTGCGGGTAACCCGCGCCATCATCGAGCGCAAATGCCCGGAGTATCTGCCGGCGTATGACGCCTACATGTCCAAAACGCACGGCCATCACTTCAATATGTTCGTGATGAAAAAGGAACTGCTGCAGCACTACTGCACCTGGCTGTTCGATATTTTGTTTGAGCTGGAAAAAGAGCTGGATATCAGCAGCTATTCCACCAATGATAAGCGGGTGTTCGGCTTTGTGAGCGAGCGCCTGCTGGATGCCTGGCTGATCACCAACAACATCGCCTATGAAGAGCTTGACGTTGTATATATGGAAAGCCAGCATTGGCTGCGCAAGGGGATGGCCTTTTTGAACCGCAAGTTCTTCCCCCACAAGGAGGCTCACAAATGAAACGCACGGCAGCGGTTATTGTAACGTATAACCGCAAGGCAATGCTGCAGCGCTGCCTGCGGGCTTTGTGTACCCAAACGGCCGGTGTGCCGGAACTGTGGGTGATCGATAATGCCAGCACGGACGGCACGGCCGAACTGGTGGCGCAGCTGAACCTGCCAACCATGCACTATTATAATACCGGCAAAAACCTGGGTGGTGCGGGCGGCTTTGCCTGCGGCATCCATCTGCCCTTGGTGCTGGGCTTCACGGTCATCATCATCCCCAACCTCGACCCCAATAAGCTGGGCAGCCTGATCTGGAAGTACAAGCCCGAACACATGTTCGGCGTGCCCACCCACTACCAGCAGCTTGCCGCCGACCCGCTGCTGAAAAACAAAGACCTCTCCTTCATCCGCAACTACGCCGCCGGAGGCGATTCCCTCTCGCTGGGCGCGGAACAGACGGTGAACCAGTTCCTCAAAGCCCACGGGGTGGAGTTCCCGCTGGCAAAGGGCTACGGCATGACCGAGGTATCCTCGGCAGCCACCATTGCCGCCGGCAACGTGACAAAGCCCGGCAGCGTGGGCATCCCCATGGTCAACACGGTGGTCTCCATTTTCGAGCCGGGCACCGAGACCGAGCTGCCCATCGGTCAGCGCGGCGAGATCTGCATCTGCACCCCCACCGCCATGAAGGGCTACTACAACAAGCCCGAGGAAACCGCCTATCTGCTGCGCCGCCACGCCGACGGCCAGCTGTGGGCGCATACCGGCGATATCGGTTCCATGGACGAGGACGGCTTTGTGTATCTGGACGCCCGCATCAAGCGCATCATCATCCGGCACGACGGCTTCAAGGTGTTCCCCTCCATGATCGAAAACGTCATCAGCCGCCACCCCGCCGTGCACCAGTGCTGCGTGGTGGGCCGCGCCGATACCGACCACACCCAGGGACGGCTGCCCTTCGTTTTTGTGGTGCTGGACCCTGCCGCCACCGGCAAAAAGCGCCAGATCCTGCGGGAGCTGCGCCAGCTGTGCCTTGAGGAGCTGCCGGAGTATGTGCAGCCCGCCGCCTCGGCCTATAAGATCATTCCCGAAATGCCCCTGACCCCCGCCGGTAAGGCCGACTACCGTAAGCTGGAAGAAGAGGTGGGGTGAACCCGTCTGCCTTTAAGAAAGAAGGAATCCTCCATGAAACATCTCCGTTTTACCGCATGGCTGTGCAGCGCCGCTGCGCTGGTGCTGCTGGCTGTGCCTGCCTTTGCCCAGCAGCCCGACGCCCTGCCGCCGGAACAGACCGCCCCCGCCGCGCAGGAGCAGACCGCCGAGGCAGCTGCCCCGGACGCGGAAGTCCCCACTGCGGAAGCCCCTGCCGCCGATCCTCAGCGCACCTATGTGGCGCTGGGCGACAGCATCGTTTCCGGCGTGGGTCTGCCGGATTTCAAGTACACCGAAGCCGCCATCGGCATAGACGCGGCCCCAAACTTCGAGGGCTACCCGGAGCAGTGCTATGTTTCGCTGGTGGGCAAAGGCCTTGGGCTGGACCGCCAGCACGCCATCAACCTTGGCCTGCCCGGGCTGACCACCGGCGACCTTGCGGATATGCTGCACACCGGCGCAATGCCCCAGATGAACCAGCAGGCGGGCACCTACTACGTCTACCCCCAGATGCTGGACTACCTCAAGCGCGCGGATGTCATCAGCGTGCAGATCGGCTCCAACGATGCGCTGGTGCCCGCCCTTGTGGCGCTGGGCAACGCCACCAACTGGAAGAGCGAGCAGCTGGTAGCCACCATGGTCAGCGGCGTGCTGCGCGAGCCCAGCTTTGAGAACCTGCAGCGGCTGAACAGCGACCTTTCCCTCCTGCGGCTGACAAAGGAAGAAAAACAGGCCACCACCCAGCTGCTGCTGGGCGGCGGCACGGACGCCATCTGCGAGCAGGCGTATCAGGAAGCCGCCGTGCATATGCCGCAGGTGGTAGCGGAGCTGCGGGCGCTGAACCCGGACGCGCAGATCATCCTTTTGGGCTACACGAACCCTGTGCCCCTGCTGCCGGAGTGGACACAGCTGTTCCGGCGGCTGAATGCCCTTAGCAAGAGCCTTGCCGCCCAGAACGAGAATGTGACCTATGTGCCCATCCCCTTTGCCATGACCGCCGCCGATGCCCACCCCACCGTGAGCGGGCATAAGTACATCGCCAACCGCATCCTGCGGGCGATCAAAAAATAACCACAACGCACAATGCCGGGCAGCCTGCAAGCTGTCCGGCATTTGCATTTTCACGGGGAGGGGCCCCCCTTCAGGCGCTCCCGCGCCAGCTCCCCCAAGGGGTGAAGGCTTCAGCGATGGCGGGAAACTTTGCGGCAGCACCAAAAGGCGTCCCCTTGGGGGAGGTGGATTTGCGAAGCAAAGACGGAGAGGGTTCGCTCCCTCTGGGAGGGAGCTGGCAAAGCCGTCAGGCTTTGACGGAGGGAGTCTCCTCCTCTTCCACCATCCGCTCATAGTCGGCGGTAAAAAGGCGCTGGGGCAAAGCGCTCGTCATGGCAAGGGCGGCGTTCCACTGCTCCTCGTCCGTCAGCTCCCCGCTCACCGGCGGAAAGTGCGCCAGAATGGCGTCCAGCTCCTGCTGCACCCGCTTTGCCACCCAGATGCCGCGGTCGGTCAGGTAAATTTTACCGTAGTACTCCTTTACGATCATGCCCTGCTCCATGAGCAGGTTCAGAATGCGCACCACCGAGGGCTTTGTCACCCCCAGCTTTTCCGCAATGCTGCGGGAGCTGATGTCCAGATGGGTGCGGCTTACCTCGTAGATGGCCAGCAGATAGCGCAGATGCGCTGCGGTCAGCTGCATACCGGTCACTCTCCTTTTTACGCGCCGGGGTCTGCCCGGTGTTATCATAAGCTAACTTTATTTCACTAAAAAAAGGAGCGCGAGCCGAGAGTTTCAGCCCGCGCTCCTTTGCGGTTCAGTGTTTAGTGGCAGCCCTTGCAGTGGCTGCAATCGCCGCCGCAGCTGCAGCCGCCGCCGTGCTTGTGGGTGTGCCATACGACCCAGCCCAGCGCGCCGAACACCAGCGCTGCCACGATGATGGTGGGCAGATTAAAGTTTGTAGCAATAAATTCCATCATACAGCATACACCCTTTCGTTTCTATCAGATGCGGGAAGTATCCAGCTTTACTTCGTTGTTGTCGGCGTACTTGTTGGGGCGCACCATCAGGTAGATAAACGCTGCCAGCACCACAACAGCCACCACGGTGAACAGGCCGAAGTGCACCTCGCCGGTGATAAGGCCGCCCAGCTGATACACCACCAGCGCAGAGCAGTAAGCCAGAGCACACATGTAACCAATGGCGATGGCCGTCCACTTGCCGTTATTCATCTCGCGCTTGATGGCGCCCATAGCAGCGAAGCAGGGAGCGCACAGCAGGT
>OHKU01001242.1_pt1 | contig 11841 bp, 9 predicted proteins | sample 1568911 | NCBI WGS metagenome assembly OHKU01 (sample SAMEA3879574, study PRJEB24766) | human gut metagenome | biome: human-associated habitat; feature: feces | place: USA | collected 1985/1987
GCGTCTATTTCCTCGGTCGGCACGCCGATATGATACAGCCACTCGCGGCAGACCTCCTCGCCCGTGCAGTCACGCATGGCTTTCTTGACATAGTTGCCCTCTTTGTTTGTGTTGAGGGAGTAGAGCCATACAAGAACCGTGTTCCTGTCCTGAGACTTGAACTGGGGCTGGCGGTTTATTGTCCAGGAGAGATACCAGTTGTCGGTGCTGTCCTTGACGGTCACTATGCCGCCCGTAGTTACCTTGCCGGCGCGGGGATCGCGCTTGCAGACGTTCATGATATATTTGATGATTTTCTCGTCCGAGGTGGCGACTGTTGCGCTCATCCAGTTGGTGGCTTCAACGTCGCTGCAGAAGTTGTCGGGATCTCCGTATTCGCCGTTTTTTGCCTGCGCGGCGATGGCCTTCCACATATCCCACGATTCGCCGCAGCCGTTTTTAATTTCGCTTAAATCGGGTGCGGTGTTTTGGTCGCCGTAGCAGGAAGTATCGGTGCAGCAACCGTTTGTGATAAATACAAGGTCGTCTTCAATCAAATCAAGACTTTGCTCTTTGCCGTCTTTAATATAAACAATTTGCTTTGCAATTTTTTTGCCGCCCTTGTCTTCAATCACAACATTTTTAACATCCATGCCGAATTCAATCTTAACGCCGTGAGCTTCAAGATATTTAACAAGCGGCAAAATCATACTTTCGTATTGATTGTATTTTGTGAAACGAAGTGCGCTGAAATCGGGCAAGCCGTCAATATGATGAACATAACGGCACAAATATCTTTTCATTTCAAGTGCACTTGACCAACGCTGAAAAGCAAACATAGTTTGCCAATAAAGCCAGAAGTTTGTGGACCAAAATGAATCCGGCAAAACTTCTGAAATCTTTTTGTTTTCAAGATCTTTTTCGGGCGTAATAAACAATGTTGAAAGAGCCATTGCAGATTCTTTATCAAGCTTAAATTTCTTGTCTGTGTGGGCATCACAGCCTTTGTTTATTGATGCACGGCAGAGAGAATAGTTGGGATCATGCTTGTTTAGCCAATAATATTCATCAAGCACAGATACGCCGGGCGTTTCTATTGACGGCACATCTCTGAACATATCCCACATAACTTCAAAGTGATTGTCCATTTCACGGCCGCCGCGCATATAGAAGCCTTTTGTTATATCCTTTTTGCCATCGCAGCTGCCGCCTGCCAGTTCAAGCTTTTCAAGCAAATGAATGTGTTCTCCCTTCATTTGTCCGTCTCGAACAAGATAAAATGCAGCGGCAAGTCCTGCAAGACCGGTGCCGATAATATATGCGGATTTTTTGTCAACATCCTTTGGCTTTTCCGGATGTGCAAATGCCTCATAAGTTCCTGATGCGTAATACATAACAAAACCTCCTGAATTATTTTGTACCTTCATTATATTTTGCTCATAATCATTTAACAATAATCAAAAAAAGCGCCGTGATAAGAATTTTATCACAGCGCGGATATTGCGGTTATTTTTATCATTTTTATGATTTTGATAAACAAAATCGTTTCAGTGCAGAGCGAATGTCGCCTTCTAAAACAAGTGCAAGCTTTTCCGCCAAAACCTCCGGTTCTTCTTTCATGTCTTCCTTTATCCAATCAAGCATAATGCCGATGAAGCAATATGAATATATCTGCGCAATGAATTTTTTATCCTCTTCACGCACAGTCATGGCTTGTGATTCTTCTTCAACCACGCCTAAAAGCAGATCATCCGTTAAAGGCGTTAAATATTTTTCAACCTGTGCTTTGTCCACACAATGATAAACATTTATGATAAAGGGCTTGTTTTCTCTAACTGCATAAAGCAGCGATATAAAGCCTTGCTGCCAGGTGTCGTGCGTTTTTTTGTTTTCAAGGGCTTTTTTTGCATCCTCCAGGCACGCCCATTCCACAAGATCGTAAATATCCTGAAAATGATAATAAAATGTCATTCGGTTTATTCCACAATCTTCGGTTATATCGTTAATTGTTATTTTGTTTAACGGCTTCTTTAAAAGCAAATTTTTAAGCGAAGCCTCAAGCGCCCTTTTTGTAACCTGCGACATAAACATCACTCCGTATCATATTATGTAATTTAAATTTATCATAATAGTTTAAAAATTTCAACGTAAAAACAAAATTAACCTTTTGCCGCTTTCACATAGATTTGGCTTTAGCAATGTGCGCATGTTGAAAATCCGGCCGTGGATATAACCGCGTCATAAATTCTGCTTTTGCGGTGCGTTGACATCATTGCGCCATGATATTATAATCAAGCTGTATTTAGTGATAACTAACCGATTTAAGAATGTGAAAATTGAAAGGATATAGAATCATGACTCTGCAACAGCTTAAATATTTTGTAACGGTTGCCGAATGCAAAAACATCACACTTGCGGCAGAAAAGCTGTATATTTCTCAGCCGAGCCTCAGCGCTTCCGTTCACAACCTTGAAAAAGAAATGAATGTTACCGCATTTGTGCGTTCAAACAAGGGTATGACCGTTACAAAGGAAGGCGAGGAACTTCTTTCTTATGCACGCAATTTGCTTGAGCAGGCGGATATTATGAAGGATAAGTTCTGCACGGGCACAAACAGAAAGCCTAAATTTTGCGTATCGTGCCAGCATTATTCCTTTGCCGTAAACGCCTTTGTGGATGTGGTGCAAAAATATGATGCATCGGAATATAATTTTACCCTGCGTGAAACGCAAACCGGCGAAATTATAGATGATGTTGCAAGCGGCAACAGCGAACTTGGCATTTTGTATTTGAGCGAAAGCAACGAGGAAGTTTTGCAAAAGCTGTTTAAGAAAAACGACCTTGTTTTTGAAGAAATGTTTGAAGCCTCTCCGCATGTTTTTATAAGCAAAAATCACCCTCTTGCCGAAAAAGAAAGAATAAATCTTGAGGAATTAAAGCCCTATCCGTATTTGGTTTATGAGCAGGGGGAGAGAAATTCATTTTATTTCAGCGAGGAATTTTTGAGCGTGCTTGACATGCCGAAAAGTATTGAAGTGCGCGACCGTGCAACGCTTTTCAATCTTGCAATCGGATTAAACGGATTTACAGTCAGCTCGGGCGTTATTGACAGCAAATTGAACGGCGAGGATATTGTTGCAAGGCCTTTGAATATGGACTGCTCTATGCACATAGGTATTATAAAAAAGAAAAATATTATGCTTTCTCGTTATGCTGATACCTATATTCAGGCGCTGAAAAAGCATTTGCCCATAGATTAAAACTATGGTAAACCGCAAATTATATATATTTTGCAAAATGTTTTTTATGTGATAAACTGTGTTCATAACAAATTGAAAGGACAGTTTAAATATGAGCAAATTGAAAACACCGTTTAGATATGATTTTGTGGGCAGCTTTTTAAGGCCGCAGGCATTGAAAAATGCGAAAATCAAATTTGAAAATAACGAAATCACAAAAGAGGAATACGACGGCATTGTAAACAATGAAATTACAAAGCTTGTTGCAAAGCAAAAGGAGCTTGGCTATCACGCAATCACAGACGGCGAATTCAGGCGCACATTTTGGCATCTTGATTTTATGTGGGGATTTAAAGGCGTTGAGCACAAGGCAACGGGCGGCGGAGTTCCGTTTAACGGCGAGCTTGCAGTGCTGGATGATACTTACCTGGTTGGAAAAATCAAAGCAAAGGCACATCCGTTTGTTGAGTATTTCAAATTTTTAAAGCAGTTTGAGGATGAGAACACGGTTGCCAAATACACAATTCCCGCACCGGCACAAACTTATTTGCAGTTCACCGTTCCGGGAAATATTGAGCAAACAAGAAAATTTTATGCAACGGATGATGAGCTTATCAAGGATATTGCATCTGCTTATCAAAATGTTATTGTGCAGTTTTATGAAGCCGGCTGCCGAAATCTTCAGCTTGACGATTGTTCTTGGGGCTCTGCTCTTACGGAAGACGGAACAGAGATTTTCGGCGTAAGTGCGGATGAATATAAAAACAGACTTCTTAAGGTAAATAATCTTGCACTTGAAGGCAAGCCGGAGGATATGGTAATAACCTCACATATTTGCCGCGGCAATTATCATTCAACCTATTTTTCAAGCGGCGCTTACACTCCTGTTGCAAATTGGGTTTTTGCAAACGAAAATGTTGATGCACTTCTTTTGGAATATGATGATGAACGCTCCGGCGGATTTGAGCCGCTTGCAAAGGTGTCGGATGATAAAATCGTTGTTTTGGGGTTGGTAACAACAAAATCACCAAAGCTTGAAAGCAAGGAAGAAATTATCGCAAGAATTAACGAGGCTGCAAAATATATTCCTCTTGAAAGGCTTTGCCTCAGTCCGCAGTGCGGATTTGCTTCCTGCGAAATCGGAAATAAGCTTACCGAGGATGAGCAATGGGCAAAGCTGAAACTCGTAAAAGAAATTGCAGATGAAGTGTGGAAACAGAACTGAATTATCATTTATGCAAAATACACACCTGTGCGGCAGGTGTGTATTTTATTTGGTTTAAATAAGTGTTGACACGGAAAATAAAATGTGACGGCAAAAGCCGTTGTACAGTCAAGTTTGAATCAGCAATCAGAAGTCAAGCACTGCTTAAAACCGTTTCTTTTCGGGTGATTTGTTGACTTTCCGCCAAAAATGTGATTTTATATAAGCAAGATGTTTTCTTTTTAAGTTTTCATCTTATGTATATGTGCAAAAAATAAGATGACCTTATAAAACAAAAATCATCTTCATAAAGCAGAATGAATTATTTTTGCGATTTTGATATGATCTAAAAAGGCAGGAGGGGTTTTATGAACAGAAAAGGCGCAGGTGCTGTTTTCGGCGCTCTTTGCGGGCTGACAGCTTTAACTGCAATGTCGGCAGAAATATTTTATGATTTTGCCATAAACACGAAATCACCCATACATATGAGCAAGCTCAACAATTTGGTTCAAAAGGCCACGAATACTGCAGGCAATGATGAAGAGGCAAGTGCAAAATACAGCGGATTAACAGGCACGCCGGAAATGAAAGAGTGGTATTGTGCAAACGGCAAGGATGTTTATATTATGTCGGATTCACTTCGTTTGCACGGAAAGCTTTTTAAAAACAGCGGCACCAAATATGCCCTTGTTTGCCACGGATACACAAGTAAAGCAAAGCATATGGCAGGCTTTGTAAATAAATTTTACTCACTTGGCTATAATGTTTTGGCTGTGGATGCAAGGGCACACGGCGAAAGCTGCGGAACAAAAATCGGAATGGGCTGGCCTGAGCGTTTGGATATTATAAAATGGATTAAAAAGATCATTGCTTGGGAGCCAGATGCGCAAATTATTCTTCACGGTGTGTCCATGGGAGCGGCAACGGTGCTTATGGCATCCGGTGAGGAGCTGCCGCCGAATGTTAAAGCGGTAATTGCAGATTGCGGTTACACATCGGAGTGGGATGAGTTTAAGCGTGAGGCAGAGGTTATGCATATTCCGTGGTTTCCCGTGCTTAATGCCGCATCGGAACTTTCAAAGATTCGTGACGGATATGATTTCAGGCAGGCGAGCGCTCTTGAGCAGGTTAAAAAGAGCCGCATACCAACTCTTTTTATTCACGGCTCGGATGATGAGCTTGTGCCATACAGCATGCTCGGTGATTTATATTCTGCGGCAGCCTGTGAAAAAGAAGTTCTTACTGTTGAAGGAGCAGGGCATGCACTTTCGTCTTCTGTTGCACCAAAGCTTTATTGGAACACGGTTGAGAGGTTTATTGAAAAATATATAAGCAGATAATTGCGTTTTCTGCTGCTTTTGAATATAAAATGACAAACTAAAAAGAGGGCTTTAAGCAACAAAACTTAAAGCCCTCTTTTTTTGCTGATATAAAATTTTAAACGGAATGTTGGATAAAATGCTTTGCTGATTTATGCGATTGCTTTTGAATCAGCAATTGCCAACCATAATGCTGATGATTTCTTCGTTTGTTTCTTTCATGCCGTCTTTTCCAAGCCTTCCGATGTTGCATATTGTTGCATCGGCGCTCTTTGTAACAATTCCGTCTCCGTCACGGAATTGCCGGACTCGTATATACATATTATATCCAAGGATTCCTGCATCTACCTACTCTGAAATTGCCGTGTTGTATTTTATTTGGCGGGAAAGCACTTTATAAATATCTGCAATGTCTGCCGTGTTTATAAAATTCCAAATGTTTTCCATATCCAATAAAGAGCGGTCTGTAAGTCCTTCTTCGTTTTCTCCGTTAATCTCCGTTTCAAGTAGCTTTTTTCCGTTCTTTTCAATAAGCACAATGTTTGTGTGGTAATTTGCAAATTTCAGGTGTAATTCCACGTATGCAGAATAAAAAGAAAAAGAGCAGCTTTGCGGAGTGTGCCCCCTCAAAGCTGTTTTTTTAAGCTGTTATAATTTTTTATAAATCCGGTGTTTCAATAGGCTCTCTGTTGTTAACACCGGAAGTTGTAATAACATCGCAAATTGTAAACTGTTGTATTTCTACCTGGGGTTTTACATATTCTTCCATTTTTTTCTCCTCTCTTATGCTCCGTATGCTTTTGCGCTGTTTCCGTAAAGCATCATTGCAGTTGTCATTTTATCAAGCGGTTTGTCCTTGTAATTGTCCCTTACCAAACGGGCATATGATTCAACGCTGAAAAGCATTGTGTTGCTGCAGGGCTTGTGATAAAGGTTTTAAGCGTTAAAAACCACCAGATGCAAATCGCTGTTGTATGCAAAGAAAATCCGCAAAAGGCCAAAGAAAAAAGCAGAAAGCAAGGATAAAAAAGAATCCCGATAACATTGAAACGGCAGATGAGAAATCATCTGTCGTTTGTTTTTATCTCTTCAGAAAAGATTCCACCGGTAGAACCGGGGGGGGTTCATCAATTGCTAAGCAGTCAAAAGGAGTCAAGACATAAAATCTTGACTCCTTTACTCTTTAGTCGTTCCAATCAGGTGGAGTGACAATCGGTTCATCGCCGCCACCGGATGTCGTAATTACATCAACGACAGCAAACTTTTGAATGTACGAATCAGGTTTGATATACTTTTCCTTCATCTTAATACCTCCTTAATTATTTCATATCTAAAATTAAAACTGATTTGCCGATTATTTGCCTGCATAGGCTTTTGCGGAATTGCCGTAACGCATCATTGCGTCTGTAACTGCTTTTAACTTTGTATCAGTAACAGTTGCGGCATAAGATTCCACGCTGTACTTAAGCGTATAGCTGACTTGCTCAGCGCCTTTGTATGCAGTGATAAATACTTCATCACTCATTTGATTTGCATAAACACCGTCAAAATAGAAATACCAATAGCCGTCTTTGCCTTTTTCAAAATTATCCGGATTTTCGGCATAGGTATATGTCAATGTTCTTGAACCTATTTTTACTTTGAATGAAAGGTCATCAAGAGTAACATTGGTCATATTCAGCGGTATTGCAATTTCAACCGAATTATTCAGCCTTAATGCCGTACCAAACTTTACAAGCCTGTTTTCGCAGGTTTCGTAGCTTGCATTCTTGATATTCGTTAAATTCAAATCAGATGTGCTGCGAAGTGCTTTTTGCTCATCGGTAAGTATATCGGTAAGCAAATTATCGGTTTTATAGTTTTGATATACCTGACAAGCCTCACCGTAATACACCAAATCAACCAGCAAAGTTTTAAGCTTTGCAGAAGATGTAGGCTTATTCAGCGTTGACTTAATATAGTCGGTTGCACTGTATTTATAAGCATTACCGTTATATGTTACACCGTCTTTGACACCATAGAATGTAATACTTACATCATCACCTAAAGCCTGCGGTGAAATACCCGTATAATCAAATATGCAATAAACGATTGAATTTGAAGTTAATGTTTTACCAGACGGATATACTTTTTCGGTTTTACCGTTTCGGGTAAACACGGCATACACTTCGTCATAATAATCGACTACATCTTTTGTAATGTAAGTTGCAAGGGTGATACTGCTTTCAAGCGACAATGCATTACCTCTGCGACGAAGAAGAGCCGTATTCGGTGCCTCTTTTGTTTCACTTTCACCGCAAGCGGAGCAAGTACGAGTCTGCGTGCCGTCTTTATAATCGCTTGATGAATTATAAACAGCATCGTTATTGTATTTCCAAGCAGACCATGTGTGAGTGTGTTCTTCGTTTTTATTTTTGTAATAATATGTAACAACCGTTCCGTCCGAAACAATAGGCTTATTCAAGCCGTCAACCTTTATAAATTCATAATCATAAAGTGTTTTTGCCGGTGTTAAATCAAGCTTTGTGCCGTATGGCACGGTAAATGTTCCGCCGGCAGTGTTTGGAATTTCAGAGCCGTCCTCAAATTTATACTGAATTGAAACGGTTGTGTAGCGCTGTGTTTCCGTATTGTCGTCTGCAAGCACATTTCCGTTTTCATCGAGCACCTGAAATGCCACGGTATCGCCGTTCTTAAGCTGTGCATCAGACGGAATTTGATAAATAAGCGAGCAGCTTTTCAGGCCCGAATTAAAGTCGCTTTTGATATGATCCAAAGCGCCGATCGGCCAGAAATTTGCCTTATCATTCCAAACAGGAATGTCAAAGGTTTGCACTGTTTGAAGCGGATTTCCCGAAGAATCTGTTGCAACGCTTCCGTCGGAATGCTTAATCCACATTTTAAATTTTAACTGCCGTGTTTTCTTATCCGAAATATTTTGAATAACGGTTCTAAGCTCGATTTTTTTGCCCTTCATATCGGTATTAAATCTGCTTTTGCTGTTGCCGCTTAAAAGCCGGTCGCTGCGATTATATGTATAATTATAGTATGCGCTTGTTTCAAGATCTGTGAAATCGGAGGGGCTTGAATATGCACCTGTGTACTCCTTTACTTCGGGAGGCGCAACATAGAGGTCTATATCATTAACAAGCTGAGACATACGCTTGAAGCCCTGCAAGCGGCAAACCTCACAAAATTGATAATTAGTGTCTCTCATTATACACTCATAGCTTGAAACAAGCATTTTTGAGCCGTAAGCATTGCGGCAGGTATAGGTGTTTCTAAATCCTAAAAGTTGCCTCCATTTTATCTTTTCAGGGTCTTCAACCGAGGAAAGATTAAGCGATTTCAGCTCTTTATCTTCAAGCAAATACCCGGTGCTGTATTCATCACCAAGGCCAAGCAAGCTGTGCCCAAGCTCATGTGCAAAGGTCTTTGGTGCACGGTAGCTGTCTGACGGCGAAATGAAATAATGAAAACCGTATTCACGGTTATTATAAGCACCGCCGAAATCATTCGTTGTATTTACAACCATAGCGAACTGGGCAATATAATCGTGAACATAATAATACGGCTCATATTCGTTCGACTCACCGTTCGGCTTCATCGGAATTGTATTCGGGTCGGTTGTTTTTTTGATGTGAGCATCGTGGATTTTCTCAATAAATTCAGGTCCGATACATCTTTCAAAAATATGATTTTTCCATTGGCTTCCGTGGAGGTTGTTGGAAATAACAGGAGAATTATATTTGTCAACTATAACATCAAAGAATGTACTTCCGCCATTATCAAAAGTTGATTCGGAAGCTGTGCAAAGAGCGTAAACATTGAACCTGTCGGCATAACTTCGATAAGGCTCATATTTCATGGCCTCCTGCCAAAGTCGTTTAACATCGTTGATAAATTTGCCTTGCTGGCTTTTTGTATATCCCTCACCGCAAACAACAACAACCATATTTTCCGTGTCGCTTCGTGTTTTTTGAATAGTGTATACCGGAATGGTGGAGTTGGCGTATTTTCCGTCACCGGAATACCATGGTCCCAAGGTAAGTTGAATACTTTGCTCAGTGCTGACATTCCAGTCGGGATTAGCCTCTTCCGCCGGCTCGGAAATTGTGTAGTCTGCCTCTTGCTTGTTGGGAGCAGAGCCTATATAAGGATTGCTTTGTGAGCCGTTGCCGGAAGTTGCAACAAAATATTCGGAATCAAGATAAAATGCGGGTCTTACGCCCAAATCTGAATACCACGGAGCGTATCTGCCAACTTCACCGCTTGAGCTGATATAACGCATATCGTGATTGCAATCGGTAACAGGGGTGCGAAGCCAATAAGGCCAAGCCATTCCGTTGCTATTGTAAGCAATATAATAGCCTTTAAGATTTTTCCACACGGCATTTGCTTGTTTAACATCAAGAAGGAATACCTTTTCGGTTGTGGTTTCAAAATATGCACTATCGTAATTTATTGCCGCATATGCAATGTCTGTATAGTAGTACAAATCCGAATTTGCATCACCATTGACAATGCCCTTATTGTATTCGGGATGTGATACAAGGGAATGTTGAGTTACGGTTTTCATAGCTGCGATTTCCGCTTTTGAAAACGCATTTAGAAATCCTGCTTTTTGATTATACGCACCCACGCCGCTTACATAGCCATCCTTTGGCGGATTGCCGCAAAGCCAATCGACATTACCTGTTGATGCGGTCGAATTGAGCCACGAGCGCATATTACTGTCTTTCCAATAGTTAGAACCGTAATCATCACGCTTATAGCTTCTGCTGTGTGATTTTGAATTGCTGTTGTCATTTGTTTTGGCATCATATGCAAGGGTGTCAACAATTTTGTCTGCAAGCATAAGCGGTCCGTTATTGTCAATGCTTACACATCGCCAAAGAATCGAGGCATTGTTATACGCGCCCATTTTAACATAGTCGCCAACTTTAATATCGGGCTTTGATGCCGCCTGAATGGTCATCGGCAAAACGGAAATTGCCATGCACAATGCCAAGAATATTGCGGTTATTTTTTTCGTCATTAAGGAACCTCCTTTATAAGCTATATATTTGCTTTTATTATATTGTAAGGTGTTATATGCGTCAATGAAAATCCACCTTATTCCGTGAAACTTACCATAGTGTTACATCCCTTTTTTTCAGCAATAATACCTGCTGGAAACTGATTTTCGCAATACATTTTATTTCACTCACTAGGTTAAACAAAATTTTGTTTTTTTACTGTATCATCATGCATTATCCTGTATAATGAAAGTATCAAAAGATAGGCGGAGGCAGTGCAATGAAGAAAATACACATTGAATTCAGCGATGAGCGGCTCATTACTCCCAGTGGTCTGGTATTCGTAGGGCAAATACTTGGAAAAAGCAGTTTTGTTAAAAAAATCAACCGTGCTCCAATTTCAAAAGATTATCTGCAGAAACAGATAAAAAATGGAGACGTGCTCCTCACCTATATTGGTATGCTCTGTCAGGGAAAACCCCAGTATGAGGCTGTCCGTGAAATGATGGATGACCCTGACTACTACAAATACGCATTAGGCATCTCCTATGCGATTCCTTCCGCCGAAACACTCCGTCAGCGTTTTGACATGATCGGGGATTCCCTGCGCAAAGACATCCAGCAGGCAAATGTCGACATGCTGCGTGAAATGCACATAGAGCCGACAGCCCTGGATTCCGGCATATATCGGCACAGAAGGATACCTCGTCAATCTTGAACTGCGGATTGGGAAACAGCACTGCCAGAAAAACCACTGCTCATCCGGCTGGATTCCGGCAACGATGCATCTGAAAACATAGGCATCTTTATGGAAGAAAGCTATAAATACAACAATGTGTCGTTCATCATAAAACGGAATCCCAGACAGGAAAGTAAAGAAGAATGGCTGGAATCCGTCAGGGAATGCTGCCAGAATATCCAGCATCCACGTGATGGGAAAACTGTTTATATCGGACAGACCTTCCGGAATGTGACATATTCCCTTTCTGATAACGAGGAGAAAACTGTCGGAATACGCACAATTTATGAGATCACGGAAAGAACCATTGACCGATATGGGCAGTATTTTATCGTACCCGATA
>OHKU01001258.1_pt1 | contig 11750 bp, 10 predicted proteins | sample 1568911 | NCBI WGS metagenome assembly OHKU01 (sample SAMEA3879574, study PRJEB24766) | human gut metagenome | biome: human-associated habitat; feature: feces | place: USA | collected 1985/1987
CCACAGCACCAGCACCGAGGAATAGAAGGACCGGAAGATCAGGGGCAGCAGGGTGTTGCCCGACTGCATGGCCAGCTCATGCTGGAAGGCAAAGGCCGCCTCCGCCGCATGGCGGTTGTCCCCGGCCTCCCGGATGGCCTCCGCCGCCCGGAACAGGGCAGCGATGTCCTCCTCCGAGGCGCAGGCGATGATCCCCGCCGCCGCCAGCTTGTCCAGGGCGTCCCGGACCTCCAGAATGGAGCGGATCTCCTCGTTGCGCAGGTGGCCCCGGTTATAGGTCATGATGGATTTCAGGGTGTCCAGGGTCCCGGCCCGGCGATAGTCCGTGACGAAGGTGCCCACCCGGGGCCGGACCTCTAAAAACCCCCGGCGCTCCAGCTCCGCCACGCCGCTGTTGACCACCGCCCGGCTGACGCCCATGGACTGGGCCAGCTGGCGCTCCGGCGGCAGCTCCCCGGAGAGGATCATGGCCTCGATGTGGGTGATGAACAGGTCCTTCAGCGATGGGGACACCAGCTTTTCAAACTCCATACGCGCTTCCTCCTCTGGCTGTGGTATGGCCACATACCACAGCTGATTTTGGTTCCATTATATCCGCTTTTTCCGGCTTTTTCAACACTTTCTTCCGTGTGACAGTTGACTTTTTAAGGAAACCTGTGCTATATTGGCGACATAGCCGATGGTCTGGGCTTCTCTGGCTGGACCAGGCGGCTGAGCTTAGGAGACAGAAAATTTTTTAGGAGGAATGGACATGTTATTCCAGATCTATGGCGAGACCGCCCTGTACCAGCTGCTGGGCTTTGTGCTGGTGTTTACGGGGCTGGTGCTGGCCAACGAGTTCGCCCGCCGCACCAAAACCGGCGGCATCATCTGCTTTCTGGTGCTGCCCGCCGTGCTGACGGTGTATTTCATCGCCATCGCCATCGGTGCACAGGCCGGCGCGGAGTGGGCCCTGAACAACCAGACCTACACCAACATGAACAGCTGGTTCCACTATGCCAAGCTGTACGCCGCCACCGCCGGGTGCATCGGCTTCATGATGCTCAAGTATAAGTGGAGCATCGGCAAGACGGAGTGGTTCAAGGTGTTCCCCTTCGCCATTGTGGCCATCAATATTCTCATCGCCGTGGCCAGCGACTTCGAGTCCGGCATCCGGGGCGCCATGGCCCTGAAGGAGTTCGGCGACCGTTGGTGGCTGTCCTCCGAGAACGTGTGGCTGTACGGCGGCTGGTGGAACTGGGTCAACGGCATCGCCGGTATCGTCAACATCTTCTGCATGACCGCCTGGTGGGGTATCTATTCCTCCAAGGATCAGAAGGATATGCTGTGGCCCGACATGACCTGGTGCTACATCCTGGCCTATGACCTGTGGAACTTCGAGTATACCTACAACTGCCTGCCCACTCACTCCTGGTACTGCGGCCTGGCCCTGCTGCTGGCCCCCACCTTTGCCAACCACTTCTGGAACAAGGGCGGCTGGATCCAGAACCGGGCCAACACCCTGGCCCTGTGGTGCATGTTTGCCCAGGTGTTCCCCCTGTTCCAGGATGACAGCGTGTTCAGCACCATCACCTCCGTCTATGCCAACGGCTTCATGGATCCCGCCATCCGGCCCACGGCGGCCAATCCCACGGCCCAGGGCGTGATCTCCATCGTGGCGCTGGTGGTGAACGTGGTGATCCTGGCCAGCATCATCAAGCGGGCCAAGGCACAGAAGAAGAACCCCTACAAGCAGGAGATCTTCACCGATCAGAGAGACTTCCGGGAGGCCATGGAGAGAGCCTGAAGATGAATCCGGCTGTTGGGACCCTCTTTCAGCCGAAGATTTATACGAGAAAAGCACGGCTTGCGCCGTGCTTTTCTTGATACTGTCAAAAATGGGCTTCGCCCATTTTTGACAAAAGGCTTGCAGTCTGCGAGGCTTTTTTGCCCCGCCCTGCGGAGGGACGGCGGTAGGGTCAGCGGATGGCGGTGACAGTGTAGCCCTTGTCCTCCACGGTGCGGCGCAGGACGTCGTCCTCCACCGGGCCGGTGAGGGTCACCACAGCGGTGCCGGTCTGGTGGCTCACCTGAGCCTCCTGAACCTGGGGCAGAGCCTCCAGGGCGGTGCGAACGGTGGCCTCGCAGTGGGGGCACATCATGCCCTTGATCTCCAGTGTCTTTTCCATAGCTTGTTCCTCCTTGATCTCGTTGTTCAGATGATAGGTTCTCTTATGATCGTGCCGGTTATCCCGGAGCTTGAACAGATTCAGCCGCAGGGCGTTGGACACCACGCAGAAGCTGGAAAGGCTCATGGCTGCCGCGCCGAACATAGGATTCAGGGTCAGGCCCAGGGGGATGAACACCCCGGCGGCCAGGGGTATGCCGATGGCATTGTAGAAAAATGCCCAGAACAGGTTCTCGTGGATGTTCCGCAGGGTGGCCCGGCTGAGCCGGATGGCGGCGGGCACGTCCGGCAGGCTGCTGTTCATCAGCACCACGTCCGCCGCGTCGATGGCCACGTCGGCTCCCGCGCCGATGGCGATGCCGGTGTCGGCCCGGGTCAGGGCTGGTGCATCGTTGATGCCGTCGCCTACCATGGCCACCTTGCCCCGCTGCATCAGGCGGCGGATGGCGGCCTCCTTGCCCTCCGGCAGCACCCCGGCGATGACCTGATCCACCCCGGCCTGGGCCCCGATGGCCCGGGCGGTGTGCTCGTTGTCGCCGGTGAGCATCACCACATGGATACCCATATTCCGCAGCTCCCGGACTGCCTGTGGGCTGTCCTCCTTGATGACATCCGCCACGGCGATGATGCCCAGCAGCCGGTCATCCAGCCCGAAGAACAGGGGCGTTTTCCCCTGCCGGGCCAGCTCCTCCGTCCGGGCCTGCAGCTCCGGGGAAACGGCGGCCTTTTCCGCCGTATAGGCGGCGCTGCCGCCCCACAGGGTCCGGCCCGTCAGCCTGGCTGTCAGCCCGTTGCCGGGCAGAGCCTGGAAATCCGATACCTCCGGGGCTGTCAGGCCCTCCGCTCGGTCCAGTACAGCCCGGGCCAGGGGATGCTCGCTCTTCTGCTCCAGGGCCAGGGCGTTTGTCAGCAGCTCCTGCTCCGTGACGCCCTCCGCCGGAAGGATATCCGTCACCCGGGGCTGACCGCTGGTGATGGTGCCGGTTTTGTCCAGAGCCACGATCTGCACCCGGCCCGTTTCCTCCAGGGAAGCGGCAGTCTTGAACAGGATGCCGTTTTTGGCGCCCAGGCCGCTGCCCACCATAATGGCCACAGGAGTGGCCAGGCCCAGGGCGCAGGGGCAGCTGATCACCAGCACGGAGATGCCCCGGGCCAGGGCATAGCCTACCGGGTGGCCCAGCAGCAGCCACACCGCCGTGGTCACGGCGGCAATGGAAATCACCGCCGGAACGAACACGCCGGAGACCTTATCGGCGATCTTGGCGATGGGGGCCTTGGTGGCGGCGGCATCGCTGACCATGCGGATGATCTGGGACAGGGTGGTATCCTGGCCCACCCGGGTGGCCCGGCAGCGGAGATAGCCGGACTGGTTCACCGTGGCGGCGGACACGCCGTCGCCGGGGGCCTTGTCCACAGGGATGCTCTCGCCGGTCAGGGCGGACTCATTGACGGCGCTGGAGCCCTCCAGCACCACGCCGTCCACAGGGATGCTCTCCCCGGGCCGGACGGCGAACTCGTCCCCCTGCTGCACCTGCTCCACCGGCACCTCCACCTCCCGGCCGTCCCGGAGCACAGAGGCGGTTCTGGGAGCCAGGCTCATGAGGCTTTTCAGGGCGTCGGTGGTTTTGCCCTTGGACCGGGCCTCCAGCATCTTGCCCACGGTGATCAGGGTCAGGATCATGGCGGCGGACTCAAAATAGAAGTCCATCATATAGGTCATGACGGCGGCTTCATCGCCCCGGACCTGGGCCGCCGTCATGGCGAACAGGGCATAGGTGCTGTAGCCGAAGGCCGCCGTGGCCCCCAGGGCCACCAGGGTGTCCATATTGGGGGCCCGGTGCCACAGGGCCTTATAGCCGCTGATGAAGAACTTCTGGTTGATGACCATGATGATCCCCGTCAGCAGCAGCTGGGTCAGCCCCATGGCCACATGGTTGTTGTCGTAAAACGGCGGCAGGGGCCAGCCCCACATCATGTGGCCCATGGAAAAGTACATCAGCACCAGCAGAAAGCCCACGGACCAGATAAGCCGCCGCCGGATACGGGGCGTCTCGTGGTCCTCCAGCTGCTGCTCGTCGGCGCTGGGAGACGACTGGGCCGCGCCCTTTTCCGACGCGCCGTACCCCGCCGCCTCCACGGCGGCAATGATGGCGGAGGGCTCCGCCGTGCCCTCCACGCCCATGGAGTTGGTCAGCAGGCTCACGGAGCAGGCCGTGACCCCCGGGACCTTCCCCACCGCCTTTTCCACCCGGGCCGAGCAGGCGGCGCAGCTCATGCCCGTGACATTGTATTGCTTCATTGGGTCCACTCCTATTTCATCAGCTTTTGCAGGGTGGTCACCAGCTCGTCGATGACCTGATCCTTGCCGTCCCGGATGTCCTGGGCCACACAGGTGCGGATGTGGCTGGCCAGCAGCTCCTTGTTGAAGGCGTTGATGGCCGCGTTCACCGCCGCCGCCTGGACCAGAATGTCGGGACAGTAAGCCCCGGCCTCCACCATGCCCCGGATGCCCCGGATCTGACCCTCGATGCGGTTGAGCCGGTGGATCAGGCGCTTGTATTCCTCCGGCGAGCGCTCCTTTTTCCGCTGGGAGCAGCGGCAGCAGTTGTGTTCTTCCATAGTTTCCCCGCCTCGCTTTGTTTCATGATACCCCGTGGGGGTATCTATAGTTATATACCCCTCCTGGGTATTTGTCAAGCGCAAAAAATCTCCCCGGGCGGGGAGATTTTTGTGTTATTGATAGTCCGACAGCAGGAACATGGGCTTCACGGCCACCACCTCGTCATACTCCCACTGCTCCACCTGGACATCGGCGGTCAGGGCCTTCAGGTCCCGCTTCACCACGTCCAGGGCCTCGTCGGCGGTCTGGGCCCGGCCCTCCCGCAGAACGCGGATCATCCGGGTCAGCACCACCGGGTGGGCATAGCGGGCAGGCAGGGGGAAATCCTTCGGCAGCACCGCCGCCAGGTCCGCCTGGGCCTGCTCCCACTCCCGGGTCAGGGCCGTTTTGTTGTTGCGGGCGGTAGGCAGCACATGGGCCCCGGAGAACAGGAACACCGCCGCCAGGCCGAACAGGGCAAAGTAGATGCCCACGCTGTTGGTGCCCCGGATCATGGACACCACGCCGTATACCAAGGCAATAAGCCCGGCGATGACGATGGCCAGGGCCACCCACTTATAGCTGGGGTTGGAGCGGTCATTGACCCGCTTGGCCTTGGCCGCAGTGGAAAGCCGGTCCGTCAGCTTCGGATAGCCGGCGAGGAAGGTTGGTGTGATCCTCCAGGAAGGTGCGGGCCTGCTCCAGGCGCTCCCTTTCGGCCTGGGCCTGGGGCGTCAGCTCCTTGAGATAGCGGCGGGCGTTCTCGGCCCGCTGCTGGGCCATGTGCTGCTCCACCTTGCGGCTTTGCAGCGGCAGATCCGGGCAAACCCTGGCCAGGTGCGCCAGCAGGTTGTCCACGTCCTCCTCGTGCTTGAAATTGCACTGCTTTTCGCCGCCGTCGTACTCCACCACCAGGTAGGGGATGGAGCCGAAGGCCCCCTTGCCGGTGAAGCCGCCCTTGCTCATGGCCACACGCTTGAACACGCGGCGCACCGAGGACAGCGCCACATAATAGTGCCGGTCGATGAAAAAGCTGTTGAGATACAGGGCCTTTTCGCCCACGCCGCAGGGGCCGAAGCGGCGGCAGCCCTTCTTATCCGCCGCCAGGGTCTCGTTATCCAGCGTGACGCTGCCAAGGTGTGCAGGTGCAAAGATCATAGCAGTTCCTCCCATAGGGGCAAAGCGGCAGGAGGGGCCTGCCGCTTTGCGAAGTTGTGAAAAAGGGGCGAATTACTTGCCCAGCGTCTCGTAGTGAGGCTGGGTATGGCGCTTCTTGATGGTGTACAGGAAGATACCCAGGAACAGGACGGCCACGGCGATGCCGATGGGATAAGCCACGGCGGTGTTGTACACGGTGACGCCCTCGGCGGTCTTGTGGTTGATGAACTGGCCCAGGCACTCGTTGCCCAGCAGGAAGTAGGTGGCGGAAACGGCGCTCATAAAGGTGGCAGGCACGGCGGTGATCCAGTAGTTCTTCTTCTCATAGTACAGGTACATGGAAGCGGCCCACAGGACGATCATGGCCAGAGTCTGGTTGGTCCAGCTGAAGTAACGCCAGATAACGGTGTAGTCGATGAAGCCCAGGGCATTGCCCACGCCCAGGACGGCGCCCACGCCCAGGACGGGCACGCACAGCAGCAGACGGTTCTTCCACTTCTTCTGGTCGATCTTGAACCAGTCGGACAGCACCAGACGGGCGCTGCGGAAGGCGGTGTCGCCGGAGGTGATGGGGCAGGCAATCACGCCCAGCATAGCCAGGGCCACGCCTACCTTGCCCATGGTCTTGACGCAGACATCATAGATGGCGGCAGACTGACCATTGGCCAGAATCTCGGCCAGGCCGGTGTTCAGGCCGCCGGTGACCTCATACAGAGCGCAGCCGGCAGCGGCCCACACCAGGGCGATGACGCCCTCGGAAACCATGGCGCCGTAGAACACGAAGTGGCCCTGCTTCTCGCTCTTCATGCAGCGGGCCATCAGGGGACTCTGGGTGGAGTGGAAGCCGGAGATAGCGCCGCAGGCCACGGTGATGAACATGAAGCTCCACACGGGAGTTCCCTTGGGATGCATGGAACCGAAGTGATTCCAGATCTCAGGAATGGTGTACTCAGGCTTGACAAAGATGCCCACGGCCACGCCGACGGCCATGATGATCAGGCAGATACCAAAGATAGGATAAATCTTACCGATGATCTTGTCAATGGAAATAAAGGTGGCGATGAAATAATACACCAGGACGATAATCAGCCAGAACAGAGTGGTGGTGACAATGCCGGTGGAGCCGCCGTTCTTGAACAGGGTGACGATTAGGCCGGCAGGACCCACGGCGAACACGGTGCCCACCATGATCAGCAGCACCACGCTGAACACACGCATGACGTTCTTCATGGTGCCGCCCAGGTAGATACCGGAGATCTCGGAGATGGACGCGCCGTTGTTGCGCTCGCTCATCATGCCGGAGAAGTAATCGTGCACTGCACCGGCAAAGATCGTACCAAAGGTGATCCACAGGAACACGATGGGGCCCCACAGAGCGCCCTGCATAGCGCCGAAGATGGGGCCAAGGCCCGCGATGTTCAGCAGTTGGATCATGAACAGCTTCCACTGGGGAAGGACCACATAGTCCACGCCGTCGTTGATCTTCACAGCGGGGGTCTCGCGGTCGTCCGGCCCGAAGGTGTTTTCCACCACCTTGCCGTAGACGAAATAACCGCCGATGAGCAAGGCCAGACAAATCAGAAAGCTAACCATTTTTCTCCTCCTCTATTCATACATCATAATGTTTTGGAGCAAAAGGACGCAACTCCTCTTGCATTCCGTTCAATATAATAATTATCTTGCAGAAAAAATCAATTCTCACTTTGTACAAAAATTCTTTACATTTTCGTTACGATATTCACGGAAAATTCGCGGATTCTTTATTGCGTTGAAATAATTTGCAGGTGTTCGCGCGAGGACGGCGCAGATTTTTGAAAGATGATACATTGTGCGGTTGTTGGTGTGCTAACGCTTGCGGTCGTTAATTTGTTTTGCGGGGATGAAAGAAATCCTGCACGGCTCACGCCGCGCAGGATTTCTTGAGACTGTCGAAAAACTCGGAAATCTTCCGCCATCGGAAAGGAAGATAGTTACGAAAGAAACCCATCAGGGGTGTCTTTCGTTTGCAATCACAGGTTTTTCAGAACTTTTTAAGTTCTGAAAAACCGCACACAGCTTGTCAAAAAAGACTTTTTTGACAAGCTGTGAAATCCTGCACGGCGTGAGCCGCGCAGGATTTCTTGAGACTTCTATTGCTCCCGCTTCAGGAGGCGGATGTCCTGGCCGGTGAAGGGCAGAAGCTCAAACTCCCCTTCCAGCCTGGACATGATCTGGGCCGAATAGCGACGGCCGATCTGGTCGGGGTCCAGGTTGGTGCTGATGATGGTGCTCTTTCCCGCCAGCAGGCGGCCGTTGAGCAGCTGGTACAGGGCGCTCTGGACAAAGGCGGTGGTCATCTCGGTGCCCAGGTCGTCCAGGATCAGCAGGTCGCAGGCCATGCAGCGCTCCACGCTTTCGTCCGGCTCGTCCACGTCGTCCCGGCGGAACTTGGCCGCCTCGAACTGGGAGAAAATATGCCCCGCCGTGTCGTACACCACGGAGAAGCCGTCCTCGCTGACCACCCGGGCGATGCAGGCGGACAGAAACGTCTTGCCCAGGCCCGGCGCGCCGAACAGCAGCAGGTTCTGCTTCCCGGGGCGGAAGTCCCGGGCGAAGGACTGGCAGATCTCCAGATTCCGCTGGGCCGCCTCCCGGGGGGAGCGTGGCAGGCCGCCCCGGTCCGTGGAATAGTAGTCCAGGCGGAAGGTGTCGAAGCTCTGGGAGCCGATGTCCAGCATGTGGGACAGCTCCGCGATCTGCTCCCGGGCGTAGTAGCTGCGCAGGCAGGCGCACATGGAGCCCGGCGTCGCCGCACCGGGCGCACCGGGGCTTCTCCTCCAGATAGTCGGCAGGATAGCCCAGAGCCGTAAGAAGCTCCCCCCGGCGGCGCTGGAGGGCCAGATTCTCGTCCCGGATGGCGTGGATGGCAGGCACCGGGTCCCGGCCCCCCTTCAGGGCCCTGGTGATGATCTGGCTCATGGTGCCGCGCAGGCGGCGGTCGATGTCCGCCAGCTCCGGCTCCCGGGCAAACAGCTGCTGCTGACGCTCCCGGAACTGCCGGGCCCGGCGCTGCTTATCCTCGTCAAAGCGGGCCATGGCCCGGCTGAGAATTTTTCCATCGTAGGGCATGGGGTTCCCTCCTTTACCGCTTTATATTACCACTTCATGTATTTTTCCATGCGGGAGTTGTCCTGATCCGGCTTGTCCGGCTTCGGGGACGGCTGGGCGGGCTTTCCGGCGTCGCCCTGCTGGACCTCCTCCGGGGTGTGCCAGCCGTTTTCGTGCCAGCGGCGGAGGATGCCGTTGAGATACCGCCACTCTAACTGCTTCTTATAGAATATGGTCTTGTCGTAGGCCAGGGCCACCGTTTCCGGCGGGAAGCCCTTGTCCATCCAATCGGAGATGTACTTTTCCTCGCTGGCCACCGGGCGTCGCTGGCCCAGGCCCAGCACCTGCATATAGGCGGACTGGCCCTGCTGCTTATCCCGCCAGGTTTTCAGATAGCGGGCGGCGCTGTCCTGGTCGAACAGGCCCTGGCGGGTCCAGTAGTAGCCCTCCTTCTCGATCTGGCGCAGGGTGGGGCGGCGGCCGGGGCCGTAGCGCTCCTCGGACCGGGTGATGCAGTGGTTCACCAGCAGATAGATCACGTCCGCCGGCATGCCCAGGTCGTCATACAGCCCCGCCAGCACCTGCAGGTCGGCGGTTTTCAGCTTGCGGCCCAGCTTCTCCTCCACCTGGGGGATCAGCATCCGGAAGGAGCGGTCGTCCTCCAGAAGGGCCGCCAGGTCCTGGGCGCTGTATACCGGGCGCTCCTCCGCCGGGGCCGGAGGCGGCGTCTCCGCCGGACGCTGGATCAGGCCCAGCCGCTGCAGGCCCGTTTCCGCCGCATTCAGCCGCAGCTGGCTCCAGCGCAGCCGGGACTGCAGCTCCTGCTCGGTGATGCCCCGGTCCGCCCGCATCAGAAGCAGGTATAAAAGCGCGGCGTCGCCGTCGCCGTTTTTCACCAGGCGGTCCACCTGGTCCGCCGTCAGCACGATGCTGGGGTCATTTTCCCGCAGGATATAGCCGCTCATAGCCGCGCCCTCCCTTCTGTTTCCTTCGGAACCCCTTTATTTTACACGAAATCCCCCGGTTCGTAAAGCCGCCCAGGCAGGTTTTTCACAAAATTCTCCTTTTCGTCAGAAAAGGCTTTTCCCGGCGGGATTTTGTGGTATAATGGACTCTGTATCGGTATGACTCTTTCTGTGGTTTACATAAATAGGAGGATGACATGGCAAATAAGGTGACAATGAACATCTGCGGCCAGGAGTATACCCTGGTGGCAGACGAGAGCGCGGCATATATGGAGAAGGTAGGCGCACTGGTGGACGAGAGGATGCGCCAGGTGCTGGAGGCGCTGCACGTGAGCCAGACGGACGCGGCGGTGCTGGCGGCGGTGAATCTGGCGGATGAGCTGCTGAAAAATCAGGCGGCGGCGGAGAATCTGCGCCGCCAGGTGAAAAACTATCTGGACGAGGCCACCCAGGCCAAGAACGAGGCCTCGGAGCTGAAGCGCCAGCTGTTTAAGGCCCAGCAGGGCCGGGGCCAATGATGGAGCTGCTGAGCCCCGCCGGGGGCTGGGAGGCCATGGTGGCCGCCGTGCAGAACGGGGCAGACGCCGTGTACATGGGCTTCGGCGGGCTCAACGCCCGGCGCAGCGCCCGGAATTTCACGGACGAGGAGTTCCGGGAGGCCGTGGCCTACTGCCATCTGCGGGGGGTGAAGGTGTATCTGACCCTGAACACCCTGGTGACGGACCGGGAGCTGCCTGCCGCCGCCGAGGCCCTGAAAAAAGCCTCGGACATGGGGGTGGACGCCATTCTCATCCAGGACTGGGGCATCTGGCGGCTGGCCCGGGAAATTGCGCCGGAGGTTCCCCTCCACGCCAGCACTCAGATGAGCCTGCACACCCTGGGCGGGGCGTGCCGGGCGGCGGAGCTGGGCCTGGAGCGGGTGGTGCTGGCCCGGGAGCTGAGCCGCCGGGACATCCACACCATAACCCGGGGCTGTCCCGCGGAAATCGAGGTGTTCGGGCACGGGGCCCTGTGCATGTGCTACTCGGGTCAGTGCGAAATGAGCGCCGTGATCGGCGGACGCAGCGGCAACCGGGGAGCCTGCGCCCAGCCCTGCCGCCTGCCCTACGGCGTCAACGAAAAGGCCGCCGGAGGCCATCCCCTGAGCCTGAAGGACGCCAATCTGGCGGACTATGTGCAGGAGCTGGAACAGATGGGCGTGGCGTGCCTGAAGCTGGAGGGCCGCATGAAGCGGCCGGAATATGTGGCGGTGATCACGGGGATCTATCGCCGTCTGCTGGATGAGAAGCGGGGGCCCAGCCGGGAGGAGTCCCGGCAGCTGGAGGCCGCCTTTTCCCGCAGCGGCTTCACCGACGGATACTATAAGGGGCGCACCGGGCCGGAGATGTTCGGCACCCGGCCGGAAAACGCCCCGGAGCCCAAGGAGCTGTTTGCCCGGGCCAAGGCCGGGTACAGCAGGGAGGACAGCCGCCGGGTGCCGGTGGACATGGTCTGCACCCTGCGGGCCGGGGAGCCGGTATCCCTGACGGCCAGCGCCGGGGGACACGTCGTCCGGGCGGAGGGTCCCACCCCGGAGGAGGCCCGGAACCGGGCCCTGACGGCGGCGGAATTGCAGGCCCGGCTGGAGAAAACCGGCGGCACCGTGTTCCGGCCCCAGGAAACCCGGGTGGAGCTGGAGGAGGGGCTGATGCTGCCGGCCAGCGCCGTGAATGCCCTGCGACGGCAGGCCCTGGAGGGCCTGGAAGCCGCCCTGGCCCAGCCGCCGGTGCGGCGG
>OHKU01001284.1_pt1 | contig 11547 bp, 10 predicted proteins | sample 1568911 | NCBI WGS metagenome assembly OHKU01 (sample SAMEA3879574, study PRJEB24766) | human gut metagenome | biome: human-associated habitat; feature: feces | place: USA | collected 1985/1987
AACATTATGAATATGTATCAAAAAAGAGAAATGAGAAAAAATAAAAAAATGAACGAAGATACAAAAAGTTTACCATCAACGAGTATCAACTGGTAAAGAACGACTTATATAAACTCTCTTTAAAACTCTTATTTTATAAGACTTTTAATTAAATTTCTTTTTACAATTTTTAATAAAAAATTAACAAAAATTATAAGAAAAATTGGGTAAGAACTACTTAAAGAAACTTTTTTATAAGAAGGTGAATATTTTGAAGATAGAAGATTTAAGAAAAGATTATGATGAATTACAAGTTAAATATGGTGCTAAGGAATTAGATTCTATATATAATGGTGGATGTGAAAAAAATCCTGATATATGTTTTGTTTTTATGAATCCTACCGGAAAAAATATTGCCAGTGATAAATCTTGGAAAGGTAGAAAGTCTCCATGGTTAGGAACTAAAAACATATGGAAGTTGTTCTATAAAGTTGATTTATTAAGTGAAGAAACATTTAACAAAATTCAAGAAAAGAAACCAAAAGAATGGGATTATGAGTTTTGCAACTATGTTTACGAAGAAATTGAAAAAAATAAATTGTTCATTACTAATTTAGGTAAATGTACTCAAATAGATGCAAGACCATTGCCTGATGAAGTGTTGAAAAAATATCTTGATTTATTATTCAAAGAAATAAATATAATTAAACCAAAAATAATTATTACTTTTGGAAACCAAGTTAGTTCTATTATTTTAAATAAAAAGATATCTGTATCTGAAAATAGAAAAAAATGTCACAAAATACAAATTAATAAAAACGAATATAAAGTTTATCCTGTTTATTATCCAGTAGGTAATGGCATATTTAATATTAATAAATCGATAGAAGATATAAAATGGATAATTGAAAATGAAATAAAATAAGAAGTTCTTTAATTGTGAAGAAACAAAATGGTGAATTTGTTGGGAAATTAGCTCCTTACGGATATATAAAAGATCCAAAAGATAAGCATAAATTTTTAATTGATAAAAATGTATCACATATAATTAGAAAAATATTTGATATGATACTTGATGGCGAAAGTAGAAGACAAGTTGCTGAGTTTTTAAATGATAATGATATATTAACTCCAAGCGAGTATTTAAATATTAATAAGAATAAAAATGTTAAAATTGATATTAAATAAAAAATTTAAAAGAAAGGAGAATAATAAATGGACAATAAAAACCTACAAATAACTAATCATGATTTTTTAATATATAGGGATTCAAATAATGATGTTAAGGTTAGTGTAATGTTAATAAATAATGATATATGGCTTACCCAAAATTTAATTGCAGAATTATTTGGTGTAGGAAGAAGTACAATAACAGAACATATTAATAATATATTAAATAGTGGTGAACTTGATGAAAATAACACCGTCGGAAAAACCAACCTTGATAATTCTAAAAAACCTGTAAAGATATATAACCTTGATATGATTATTGCAGTTGGATATAGAGTAAATTCAAAAAAAGCAACCAACTTTAGAATTTGGGCTACTAAAATATTAAAAGAATATATGACAAAGGGTTTTGCATTAAATGATGAACGTTTTATAAATGGAAATAAATATGATGCAAAATATTTTAATGAATTATTAGAACGTATTAAAACAATTAGAGTAAGTGAAAGAATGGCATACCAAAAAATCACTGATTTATTTATTGCAACAGCAACTGATTACAATCCTAAGTCAGAAGAAGCGTATACTTTCTTTAAAATAGTTCAAAATAAGTTGCATTTCGCTATAAGTGGACATACTGCTGCCGAATTAATATATAGTAGAGCAAACTCAGATAAAGAACATATGGGACTAACTAATTGGAAAAATTCTCCTGATGGTTTAATATATAAATATGATGTAATTATTGCAAAGAATTATTTAAACGAAGAAGAAATGAATAATTTAAAAGATTTAACAAATATATTTTTAGTATTTGCTGAAGATGAAGCAAAACAAAGGCATGTTATGACAATGAAGGATTGGATAAATGCAACTGATGATTTATTAAAGTTTAGAAGAAAAGAAGTATTAAATAATAGTGACAGTATATCTCATAAAGAAGCGGTAGAAAAAGCTGAAAAAGAATATGAAAAATTTAGAGTTATACAAGATCAAAAATATATTTCTTCAATGGATGAATTTTATAATAAATATTTAAGTGAAAATAATAGTGATGAATAAGGAAGTGATTAAAATGGATATGTACCAAAAAAGAAAAATCAGAGCAGAAAAGAAAAATAATGATAGTCAAGAAAGTTTTTCAAAAGTTTCCATTTCGTGGTATCCAGGTCATATGGCAAAAACAAAGAGACAAATTGCTGAGGACCTAAAATTAATAGATATAGTGATAGAAATATTGGATGCACGAATACCAATAGCAAGTCAAAATCCAGATATAAATAAGTTAATACAAAATAAAAAAAGAATTATTGTATTGAATAAATCTGATTTAGCAGATAAAAACCAAAACGAGAAGTGGATTAGCTATTTCAAAAATAAGGGGGATTTAGCGATCTTAGTAGATTCTAACTCTGGAAAAGGAATAAAGGAATGCATTAATGCAATAAGAAAATGTTACGAAGCGGAAACATATGTACAAAAGGGAAGAATTGGAAAATCAATAAGAATTATGATTTTAGGAATACCAAATGTTGGAAAGTCATCATTTATAAATAGAATTTCTAAAAAAGCATCTGCACAGGTTGGAAACAAGCCGGGTATAACAAGGCAGAAACAGTGGATAAAGGTAGATGATAATATAGAACTTATGGACACCCCAGGCGTATTATGGCCTAAATTTGAGAATGAACAAGTAGCACTAAATTTGGCGTATACAGGAACAATTAAAGATGACATATTACAAACAATAGAGATAGGTTTTCAATTGTTGAAGTTTTTAGTTAAAAATTATAGAAAGAATATAATTGAAAGATATAAATTAGACCCAGACCAGATACATAAAATAATGGAACAAGATTTAGAAGAAAATGAGTTGGTTTTAGCAATATTGGATGAAATTGGCAAAAAAAGAGGAGCTCTAATATCTGGAGGATATGTTGATCAAGAAAAAACAGCTGGTATTATATTAGATGATTTTAGAAATGGAAAATTAGGAGAAATAACATTAGAACAAGTGCATAAAACATAGGGATAAAGTAATCTGTGAAAAATGTAGGGGCGATTTTAATCGCCCACACTTCGAAGAAATTACTAGCTTAAGAAAGGAAAGACAAAAATGGAATTAATAAATATAGAAAAAGAAGAAGAAAAAATAAATATGATGGCACCACTCACGTGGGCATATATAGGAGACGCTGTTTTTGAATTATATATTAGAACATATCTGATAAATAAAACAAATTTAAAGCCACATAAGTTACATGTAGAAGCAATAAAATATGTAAAAGCTCCTGCACAAGCAAAAGCACTACAAAAAATAGAGGAAATGCTTACAGATAAAGAAAAAGAAATAGTGAAAAGAGGCAGAAATGCAGAAAATCATCACATAGCGAAAAACGCAACTGTGCAAGAATATATGTACTCAACAGCTTTTGAAGCCTTAATAGGATATTTGTATTTAACAAAACAAGAGAAAAGATTAAAAGAAATACTAGAAATGGTAATTGATATAAATAAAAAACATACACAGCAATAAGTGTATGTTTTTTGTTGTGGTGACCCCTACGGGAATCGAACCCATGATTCAGCCTTGAGAGGGCTGCGTCTTAACCGCTTGACCAACGGGCCATAAACAAACTTCATTATTTATATCATAAAAATAAAATATAGTCAATAGGAACAAAATTTCGTAAAAATCTATTGACAAAAAAATAAAATCATATATAATAATAAGCGAACAAAAGTTTTAAAGAAAGGCAGAAAAATGTTAGAAGAAAAAGATAGAATAGATGTTGTTTTAGTAAAAAAACACTATTTTCAAACAAGACAAAAAGCTAAATATGAAATAGAACAAGGCAATGTATATGTAAACGGAAAGCAAATTACTAAAACAAGTAAAATAGTAAATTATCAAGATAATATAGAAATAAAAGGAAAAACACTAAAATATGTAAGCAGAGGTGGCTTAAAATTAGAAAAAGCTATTAATTCGTTTGGGATTTCATTAACTAATAAAATATGTGCAGATATAGGGGCATCAACAGGAGGGTTTACAGATTGCATGTTACAAAATGGTGCACAAAAAGTTTATGCAATAGATGTTGGTCATTCACAATTAGCAGAAGAATTATTAAATAATGAAAGGGTAGTAAATTTGGAAGGAACCAATATTAAAGAATTAGACACTAATAATATAGAGAAATTAGATTTTATTAGTTCAGATGTATCTTTTATTTCAGAAATACATGTATTACCAAAAATATATGAACTTTTAAAAATAAAAGGAAAAGCAGTTGTGTTAATAAAACCACAATTCGAGGCTGGAAGCCAGCATTTAAATAAGAATGGGGTTGTAAAAAATATAAAGATACATCAAAAAGTAATTCAAAATATAGTAATGTTTGCAAATAAACTTGGCTTTAGAATTATAGACGTAACATATTCTCCAATAAAAGGCCCAGCAGGGAATATAGAATATTTATTATATGTTGAAAAAAATGAAAACAATTTATTAGATTTATATAAAATGAAAAATAATGCATTAGAAATTACTACAGAAGCATTTAAAGAATTAAAATAAAGAGGTGTACATATGATATCTACATTGCATATAAAAAACATAGGAATAATCGATGAGATTATGATAGATTTTTCAAAAGGATTTAATATACTAACAGGAGAAACAGGAGCAGGAAAAACGTTAATAATAGGAGCATTAGGAATAGTAGCAGGTGGAAGATTTTCAAAAGAAATGATTAGAAAAGGTGAGAATCATTCATTTGTAGAAGTTAGTATTTATTTGCCAAATCATCCAAAAGCAGTAGATGGAAACATCATAATTTCCAGAGAAATATTTGATAATGGTAGAAACACTTGCAAAATAAATGGACGTTTAGTAACTGTAAATGAATTAAAAGAATTTATGAATAATATCATAAATATACATGGGCAAAATGATAATCAAAATTTATTAAATAAAGAAAATCACATAAAATACTTAGACAAGTTTTTGGGAAAAGAATTCTTAAATAAGAAAAATGAATATACTGAGTTATATAATAAATATGTAGATATTAATAGAAAACTAAAAGAAAACTATGGAGATGAAAAAGAAAAACAACGTAAGTTAGATTTGTTGAATTATCAAGTAAACGAAATAAAAAATGCAAATTTGAAAATAAATGAAGATGAAGAATTAGAAGAACAAAGAAATCTTATAATAAATGCTGAGAAAATATCTAAATCATTAAATGATGCAGATATGCAAATAAATGAAAATGCATTAAATTCAATAAGTATAGCAATTAAAAACTTAGAGAAAATAGAAGATATAAATATAAAATACCAAAAAACACTAAGTTCATTAAAAAGTAATTATTATGATTTACAAGAAATTGCAATAGATTTAAATCATTATAATTCAGATACATGTTTCGAAGAAGAAGAAAGAGATGAGATAGAAAATAGAATAGATGAGATAAACGACTTAAAAAGAAAATATGGTAATACAATAGAAGAAATATTAAATTATAAAAATGAAGTAGAAGAAGAAATAGATAAAATAGAAAATTTAGAAGAGAAAAATAAGGAATTAAAAACTGAGTTAACAAAGATAACAGCAGAATTAGAAAAAAGAGCTTTAGAATTACACGAAACAAGACAAAAGCATGGAATAGAATTAGAAACTAAAATAAATAGTGAACTTGCAGATTTAGAAATGCCTAATGCAAAATTTAAGATAAACATAGAGAATACAAATTTTAATAAAGATGGAACTGATGAAATAGAATTTATGATAACAACTAATAAAGGAGAAGATTTTAAACCATTAATAAAAACTGCATCTGGTGGTGAGATGTCTAGAATAATGTTAGCAATAAAAACTGTTTTATCAGATGTAGATGAAGTGCCTATTTTAATATTTGATGAAATAGATACAGGTATTAGTGGAAAAGCAGGAAATGCAGTTGGAGAAAAATTAAAAACAATTTCAAAAAATCATCAAGTTATAATAGTTACACATTTAGCTAGTATTGCAGCTAAAGGAGACTCTAATTATTATATTTATAAAGAAGTAGAGGGAGATAATACTAAAACAAGAATAAAAAATTTAAACGAACAAGAAGTTATAGAAGAAATAGCAAGAATTGCGAGTGGAATTGTATCAGAGATATCACTAAAACATGCAATGGAATTAAGAGCAGCAGTTTAAATAAATGGACTAATATATGTAAAAAGAAGTGGACTAAATTAAATTTATCCACTTCTTTTGTATAATGATACTATTTTAATTCTACGATTGTGACACCCATTTCACCTTCTCCGAAAGTACCAAGTCTAAATGATTTAACATGAGGATGTTTTTTTAGAAAAGCATGAATACCAGTACGTAATTTACCAGTACCTTTTCCATGTACAATTCTAACAGTTTTTAATTTTGCTAAACTGCAATCATCCAAATATTTGTCAATAACGAAAATTGCTTCATCAACTGTTTGTCCTATTACATTAATTTCTGGAGATATATTTTTGGATTTTGACATACCAGAGAAAGCTTTAGAAGGTGTTTTATTTGTACTCTGCTTTTTATTTACAATAGAAATATCTGTAACAGGAACAAATGATTTCATATTTCCACATTGTACTTGTACTTCATTATTTTTGTTTGGTAATGATAGTAAAATACCATTATTCATAAATTTATTTATATATATATCCATTCCAACTTTTAGTTGGTTTACATCTAAGTTACTAGAAGATGAGTTGCTTATTTTATTAGAAGAAACCTTTTTTATAGAATCTGTTAATTTATTTCTATAATTATCTAAATCTTTTAAAGAATTAGAAGTGCTTTCGATTTTTCTCATTTGACGTATTATATTAGTTGCTTCATCTTTTGCTGAATATAATATTTCACGAGCCTCTAACTTAGCTTTATTGATAATTTCGTTTTGTTTGTTTTGAACATCAGAATAATCTTTTTCTAAAGCTTCTTGTAATTGTGATATTTTAGCTAATTTTTGTTCAATTTCATTTTTCTCGTTTTCAATTTTTAGTTTATTATCATAAATGTTTTTTAATAAATCTTCAACATGAATAGTATCAGTATCTAAGAACTCATTAGCTCTTTGTAATATATCATCAGAAAGGCCAAGTTTTTTACTGATAGCAAAAGCATTACTTTTACCAGGCACACCGATTAAAAGTTTATAAGTAGGGGAAAGTGTGTCTATATCAAATTCTTGGCTTGCATTTTCAAAACCAGAGTGTGTTAAAGCATAGTTTTTTATTTCTGGATAATGTGTTGTAGCTAGTGTTAATATTCCTCTATTATATAGAGCCTCTAGTATACTGATTGCTAGACTACTTCCTTCAATTGGATCAGTTCCAGACCCAAGTTCATCAACTAAAACTAAACTATCTGATGTAGAATTTTTTAGTATTTCTATAATATTTAGCATATGTGAAGAAAAAGTACTTAAAGATTCTTGAATACTTTGTTCGTCACCAATATCTGCAAAAACATTGTCAAATACAAAAACGCTACTATTTTCATTAGCTGGAATATTTAATCCAGACATAGCCATTAATGTTATTAAACCAACTGTTTTTAAAGTTACAGTTTTACCACCAGTATTAGGACCAGTAATTACAAGTGTATTAAAATTAATTCCTAAATTTATATTAATTGGAACTACAGCATCCTTATTTATTAAAGGATGTCTAGCTTTTATCAAATTTATTTGTTTATCATCGTTCAAAATAGGTCTTGTAGCATCTAAAGATATAGAATAATTTGCTTTAGCAAAAATAAAATCAAGTAATCCTATAATTCTAAGGTTATTTTCTAATTGTTCTAAAATTTCAAAAAGTAAGTTTGTAAATTTTGATAAAATTTTTTCTATTTCTAAATTCTCTTCTACGGTTAAATTGGCAATTTTACTATTTAGTTCAAAAATAGAAACAGGTTCTATAAAAACAGTAGAACCACTATTAGACATATCATGAATAAATCCCTTTATATTATTTCTGTATTCTTCTTTTACAGGAATAACATACCTATCATTTTTTATAGTTATAACAGGTTCCTGAAGATATTTAGAATAACTTGAAGAAGATATATAGTGATTTAATTTGTTTTTTATTTCTTGTTCAATTTTTCTCTTAGTTGTTCTAATATTAAATAAATTAGTAGATGCTCTATCATCAACAGTATAATCATCAATAATTGCAGAAAAAATGCTATCTTCAATATCTTTATTAGTGTATAAATTATCAAAATAATTATATAAGCTATTAAATTCATTTAAGTCGATAAGTTCATCAGAAAAAAAGTAATCCTTTAAATCTTTTGCTAATCTTAAAAATTTTCCGATATTTAATACATTTGCAATTGATAATATCTTATTACTTTTTAATGTTTTTAAACAAATTTCGATTTCTTCTGATAATTCATAAATAGGAATTTGGCCTTTTTTATATCTTAAAATAACAGCTTCATTTGTTTCATTTAAAGCCTTTATAACTTTATTTTTATCATCAAAAGGATATAAATTAGTACAGTATTTTTTTCCAATAAATGTTTTAGAAAAAGTTGCTAAATTTTCTGTAACTTTGTTAAATTCTAATTTTTCTAAATATTTGCTAAACATATGAAAACTCCTTTATATTAAATTGTATTTTTCAAAAATTGATTTAATCATATGTGTATCTAAACCTACAATCGAATTATAATCACCATCATAACCTTTTAAATAAACTTTTCCTATACCTTGTACAGCATATGCTCCAGCTTTATCCATAGGTTCTTTTGTATCAACATAAGAGCAAATATCGTAATAAGACATATTTTTAAAATAAACGGTTGATTTATTAACCCTTGTTTCAAAAATTATTGAGTGTTCTTTTTTTATAATTACAGTTGTACCGGTATAGATATCATGAGAATTTCCTTGTAATAACTTTAAAATACGAATAGCATCATCTCTATCTTTTGGCTTACCTAGAATAATATTACCAAAAGAAACTAATGTATCAGAACCTATTACAGTATACTCATTATTTTCTTTGTATTTATCTGTAAAAATTGAATAAGCTTTTTCATATGATAATTTTTCTGCTAATTTTTGTGGATTAGGTTCAAGCTTTTTCAATTTATTTTCATCAATATCACTTGGAATAATATCGAAATTACTTATTATTGTTGATAATAATTGTTTTCTTCTAGGAGAAGAAGAAGCTAAAATAAATTCCATAACAAAACCTCCTATAATCCTACGTATTATAACATTTTTAGTTTTGAAAAATCAATATTGCGTTTAGAGTTTTGCTATGGTAAAATAAATAAAGTTAAAAACGGAGGAATTGTATGGAAGATAGACAGCAAAACATAAGAAATTTCAGCATAATTGCACATATAGATCATGGAAAATCAACATTAGCAGATAGAATGATAGAAATGACAGGAGTTCTTTCGAAAAGAGAAATGGAATCTCAAGTATTAGATAATATGGAGATAGAAAGAGAACGTGGAATAACAATAAAATCACAATCTGTAAGAATGATTTATAAAGCCAAAGACGGGAAAGAATATATATTTAATTTAATAGATACACCAGGACATGTGGATTTTAATTATGAAGTGTCAAGAAGTTTAGCTGCATGCGAAGGTGCAATATTAGTTGTAGATAGCAGCCAAGGGGTGGAAGCACAAACATTGGCAAATGTTTATTTAGCATTAGATAATAATTTGGAAATTTTACCAGTAATAAATAAAGTAGATTTACCAAATGCTAGACCTGATGAGGTAAAAAAAGAAATAGAGGATATAATTGGAATACCAGCAGAAGATGCACCTTGCATTTCTGCTAAAACAGGTTTAAATGTTGAAGAGGTTTTAGAAAGAATTGTAACAGACTTACCAGCACCAGATTTAGCAAATATAACCATATTATAGTTTGTTAGTGAATTGTGGAAATTGTCAAATAAAATTGGTACTCCAGTTTGTTTATTTATTCCTAAAGGTATTCCTGATGGATGTCCTACTTCTGAAGTTGTAAATGGAAATACAGTTCCCATAGATCTACGGTCAAAAGTATGTACTCTTTTTATTTTATCATCCATCAAAGGTAAATTTGATTTAAATGCATCCTCTTGCATTGCCCATGCACTCTTTATATTTACTAACGATTTAGACATCTCTGTTGATAATAGTTTTGTGTATCTATTTAAATCATCTAAGCTATATGCAAATAGTGTTGCAACAATTGAAGCTTCATAAAGTTTGTTATAACCTGCTGCTATTTCATCTCTTAATTGCTCTGCCTCATATCTTTTTTGCCCTAATGTGCTTTCTCTGTTTATATTTCCTCTATCTGCTGCTACAATTCTTTCTGTTTCTAGTTCATTTATAACTCTGTTTAATTCATTTTGTGATCTAGACTCTTGTATTGGGTTTATGTATATTGATGTATTTATATCTCCAAACAAATACATATCTCTAAAAAGTTCTGGGAAAGTACACATTCTTGGTAAGCTTGATACAAAAAAGCTTCTTGCATATCTTGTAACATTTGATATTATTTCTAAGTGATCAATGTTGGTTGTATCAATTCCAGATGGAGCTATTAATTCTTTTATTGTTTTCTTTCTTAGAATTTTAAATTCTTCTGGTTTTGTATAATCATTTTTTCTACCTTGTAAAAATTCTTCTTGTTGTTTTTTAGATTTTTTACTCATTATCTTCTGTACCCTCCTCTTCTTGTTCTACTGCTTTTTTTCTTGGTCTTCCTTTTCTTTTTGCTGTATCTTGATTTATTTTTTCAATTGCACTTTGTGCAATATCTTTTCCTACAGCATTTTTGTTTTGGTCAATAATTAATTTTGCCATTTGAGCAATCAAATCATCCATTGACTCTTCTTTTTTCTCTAAAGCTTTTTCTTTATCTGATTTTGCTTCTAATACTTTTTCATTTGCTTTTTCAAATGCCTCTTGTTCAATTTTTTCATTTAATGCTTTCATTTTTTTATCAAGTACATCAGGTGCTGTTGAGTATAGCTCATCATAACCTGCTTGAATTGCTTTATCTATTCCATATACTTCTGCATCATCACGGTTATATGCAACATATAATAAATCTGCTAAAGAGTTAGAATCAAGTATTCTTCCGTTAACTCCGCATACTCCTAAAGTTCTAATAACTGATTGTGCTCTTGTATATAATTCTGAAAACGCTAAACTTGTAATTTCTTTTTGATCAAAATCATTTTCTCCAAGCTCATCTGAATAATATGGTATAACAACATAATATTTTTGGTTTAATACATTTTTATTTAAGCTCATTCTTTCTGTTGTATAAATTATGTCTTTTCCATATTCACATAAGTTCGTTTGTTTAG
>OHKU01001288.1_pt1 | contig 11483 bp, 10 predicted proteins | sample 1568911 | NCBI WGS metagenome assembly OHKU01 (sample SAMEA3879574, study PRJEB24766) | human gut metagenome | biome: human-associated habitat; feature: feces | place: USA | collected 1985/1987
ACTTGAAGCCGGGGGCGGCGATGATGGTATAGTCCTCTTTAAAATCCTTCAGCTGCTCGGCCGTAGGGCGGCGCAGGAGTTGGTGGATAAAGAGATTCTGGCTGGCCAGCTCGTTGACGATGCGGAAGGCCTTGGTGTACTTGGGATCGGCGCCGGCAAAGCCGTCAAAGATAAAGATCTCCTTGCCCTGCAGATAGGCGATGACCTTGGCGCGGATGGCATCGAACTTGGCCTTCTCGATAGGACGGTTCACCTTGCCCCAGGCGATGTCGTCATGGACGGCAGGGGTGTCCACGATAAACTTGTCATTGGCGCTGCGGCCGGTGTATTTCCCGGTCTTGACCACCAGGGCGCCGGTGTTGGACAGCGTACCCTCGCCGCGGCAAAGCGCGTGCTCGGTCAGCTGTGCGGGGGTCAGATTACGATAGACCGCCTTGGCGTTGATGATACCCAGCTTTTCCAGTCCGTAAGTTTCCATTTGCAAAACCTCCTGTTTGAAATGTCGCCGCGTCCGCCGCCGGCGGCGCGTTGCTTGCTTGTTCACTTTTGATTATACCATACGTTTAGGACAGTTAACAGTCCTTTTTCGCATTTTTCCTGAAAATCTTTCTTTATCTCTGAAAAATTTTTATCATTTCATTCGGTGAGCGCACAGTGGCAAAAAGTGTTCCGCCGCCGGATCCCGATCGCATACTTTTCTCTTTACGCAAGGATAACACCGTATTATGATAATGTCAATTTGCGAAAACCACGATTTTCTAAGAGGAACGCCGCACTATGGCACACAAGATACCCATATGTGAAATACCTCTCGCCCCTGCTGCTGTTCGGCCTGAACGGCGTGGTGATACTCAACGGCGTTGCCGGCGGTACACGGAGCGCCGTGTTTTTCTCCGTGCTGCTGCTGGGCGAAACGCTGACGCCGCCCGCTGGCTGGACGCGGCTATGATGCTGAGCAGTGCCATGCTGGCGGAGTTCGTACATCCGCGAAAGTAACGGAAACGATCTCCCCGCCTCCCCCGCGCAAAGTGCAAAACCTCCGGCTGAGCCGGAGGTTTTGCTTTATTTGGCGCATATCTCGCTGATGGCTGCCAGGAGCTCCGTTTTGCCGGTGCCCTTCTCGGCGGAAAAGGGGATCAGCAGTGCCTCCTCCGGCAGGGTCAGCGTCTGGCGGATCAGGGCCAGGTTAGGCTCGATCTCACTCTTTTTCAGCTTGTCCAGCTTGTTGGCTACAACGATGACCGGGCAGCCGGTGCCCTTGAACCAGTCGCACATGGTCACGTCATCGGCGGTAGGCTTGTGCCGCGCATCCACGATCAGCACGCCCAGGGTAATGAGCCCCTCCTCGGCGAAGTAACGCTCCATCAGGCGGCCCCAGCGGTCGCGCTCCTCCTTGGCGACCTTGGCATAGCCGTAGCCGGGCAGGTCGGTGAAGTATAGCCTGCCGTCGATGTCAAAATAGTTGATCTGGCTGGTCTTGCCGGGGGTAGCGCCCACCCGGGCGAAATTCTTGCGGCCCAGCAGCCGGTTAATGACGGAGGACTTGCCCACGTTGCTGCGCCCCGCGAAGGTGACCTGGGGCTTTCCGTCGCGGATGAATGTCTCCGCCCTTACGGCCGAGAGCACGAACTCCGCCTTATTAAAGTTGATCGCCATGACGCACCTCCTGCATAGCCGGACTACCCATCACCGCCAGATGCTCCACCGCCGCCTCTTTTTTCGGCAGGGTCAGTGCATGGGCAAACACGGCGTCCACCGTCTCGGCAGTGATAAAGCGCAACGCCTCCCGTACGGCGGGATCGATGTCCGCCAGATCCTTCTCGTTTTCCCGGGGAATGATGACGGTCCGGATGCCGCTGCGCTTGGCGGCCATGGTCTTTTCCCGCAGGCCGCCGATGGGCAGCACGCGGCCCCGCAGCGTCACCTCGCCGGTCATAGCCACGTCATGGCGCACGGCGCGGCCCGTCAGGGCCGACAGCATAGCCGTGGCGATGGCGATGCCGGCGGAGGGGCCGTCCTTGGGCACCGCACCCTCCGGAAAGTGAACATGAATGTCCTTGGTCTTATAGAAATCCGGGACAATGCCCAGCTCGGCGGCACGGCTCCTCAGGCAGGTATAGGCCGCCTTCACGGACTCCTGCATCACCTGGCCCAGATTGCCGGTAAGCTCCAGCTTGCCGGTGCCGTCCATCACACCGGCCTCCACCTCTAACAGCTCGCCGCCAACCTCGGTCCACGCCAGACCGTTGACAACACCGATCTGGTCGATCTTGCTGCGGGTATCCTCGGCATAAGGCGGCGTATCCAGGAATTCACGCAGGCTCTTAGCTGTAATGTCTATGCGCTTTACACCCGTTTCCACCAAACGCATGGCGGCGCGGCGGCACAGCTTGCCCAGCTGGCGTTCCAGCGTGCGGACGCCGGACTCCTTGGTATAGTCGGTGATGATGGCCCGCAGGGCTTCATCGTCCAGGCGCAGCTGGCCGCGGCGGATGCCGTTCTCCTTCAGCTGCTTGGGCAGCAGATGCTCCCGGGCGATGTGCAGCTTTTCCTCGTCGGTGTAGCTGCCCAACTCGATGACCTCCATGCGGTCAAGCAGCGGACGGGGTATGGTGGACGTGGTGTTGGCAGTAGTAATGAACATCACGCGGCTCAGGTCCACAGGCAGCTCGATGAAGTGGTCGCGGAAAGCCCCGTTCTGCTCACTATCCAGCACCTCCAGCAGGGCCGAGGCCGGGTCGCCCCGCATATCGCTGGCCAGCTTGTCGATCTCATCCAGCACCAGCAGAGGGTTCATGGTACCGGCGCGGGTCAGGGCCTCGATAATGCGGCCGGGCATAGCGCCGATATACGTCTTGCGGTGGCCGCGGATATCCGCCTCGTCCCGCACGCCGCCCAGACTCAGCCGGGCGCACTTGCGGTTCATGGCCTTGGCCACGGACAAAGCCACGGAGGTCTTGCCCACACCGGGAGGCCCCACCAGGCAGAGTATCCTGCCCTTGGCGTCCGGGTTCAGCTGCCGCACGGCGATAAACTCCAAAATGCGCTGCTTGACCTTATCCAGGCCGTAGTGGTCCTTATCCAGTATCTTTCGGGCCTGCGCCACATCCGCCCTCTCCCGGGTGAATTTGTGCCAGGGCAGCTCCAGGCACACATCCAGATAGTTGCGTATCACCGAGGCCTCGGCGCTGCCGAAGGGCTGCTTGCCCAGGCGCTCCACCTCTTTTGTCAGCTTGGTATGTATCTCCTCCGGCAGGTCCGCCGCCTGTATCCTGGCGGCGTACTCCTCCAGTTCCTCGTCGCCGTCATCCCCCAGCTCATGCTGCAATACCTTCACCTGCTCCCGCAGGATCATGTCCTTCTGCACCTGGGCCACGCGGCGGCGCACCTTCTGCTCCATCTCGCTCTCCAGCGAGATGACGTCCACCTCATGGGTCAGGATATCGTTGACGATACGCAGACGCTTATCCGGGTGCAGCTCCTCCAGCACCCGCTGGCGGTCCTGGTGCCGCAGGGTGATATTCTGGGCGATCAGGTCGGCCAGACGGCCGGTATCACTGCAATCCAGCACCGCGGCGGCGAAGTCTTCGCCGATGCCGTTGGCCAGCTCACGGTATTCACCGAAGAGCACATAGGTCCGGCGTATCAGCGCCTCGCTGCGGGCCGTATGGCGGGCCGCCATCTCGGGCAGCAGCTCAGCCTGGGCCTGCAAAAACGGTTTTTTCTGCCACAGCCGGTGCAGCCGCGCCCGGCTCTCACCCTCCGCGATGACACGCACCGTAGTGTCCGAGGTCTTGATGATCTGCAAAATATGACACACCGTGCCGATGGTGTACAGATCCTCCTCTCCCGGCTCCGCCGTGGACAGGTCCTTCTGCGTCATCGCCAGCAGCCGGCGGTCATTCTCCATGGCGTTGTCCAGAGCGAAGATGGAGATATCGCGCTCCGCGTCAAAGGACACCGTCTGCCCGGGGAAAGCCGTCAGGCCGCGCAGTGCCAGCACCGGAATGTTCCGGGTGATCGTTTCCATAGTTGTCTCCTTTCTCCCGCCGGACGGCGGGCGTTGGGAAAAGGGTAGTATCCGAACTGCCGGAAAAGCCTTGGCTTTTCCGGCAGTCTGAGTCTCTGTTAAGACGCCGGGGCGGTGGAGGTCTTCTCCGCCGTGCCGGTCTTGAATTTAGCGCGCTGCGCCACCTTTTCCGGGTCGTGCAGCACCGTGGGCTCAGCATTCCTGTCCACACACGCCTTTGTGATGGTCACATCGCTGATGGTGGGGTCGGAGGGCACATCGTACATGACCCTGGTCAGCAGTCCCTCCATCACCGCCCGCAGACCGCGCGCGCCGATGTTCCGTGCCAGCGCGGTGTCCGCCACCGCCTCCAGCGCGTCCTGATCGAAATGCAGCTCCACACCATCGTAGCTGAGCAGCTTCTGGTACTGCTTCACCAGCGCGTTCTTCGGCTCGGTGAGGATACGCACCAGATCCTCCCGGGTCAGCCCCTGCAGGGCGGTGATGACCGGCATACGGCCTACCAACTCGGGGATGATGCCGAACTTCAGCAGATCGTGGGGCTGGACCTGCTGGAACAGCTCGCCGGTATGGCGCTCTTTTTTGCTCTGCACCGCATTCTCAAAGCCCATGCTGCGCTTGCCCACGCGGTCCTCGATGATCTTTTCCAGACCGTCGAAGGCGCCGCCGCAGATAAACAGGATGTTGCTGGTATCCAGCTGGATGAACTCCTGATGGGGGTGCTTGCGCCCGCCCTGGGGCGGCACATTGGCAACAGTGCCCTCCAATATCTTCAGCAGTGCCTGCTGCACGCCCTCGCCGGACACATCGCGGGTGATGGACGTATTCTCGCTCTTGCGAGCGATCTTGTCGATCTCATCCACGTAGATGATGCCCCGCTCGGCCAGCTCTACGTCGAAATCCGCCGCCTGCAAAAGGCGCAGCAGTATATTCTCCACGTCGTCACCCACATAGCCGGCCTCGGTCAGCGTGGTGGCATCGGCAATGGCAAAGGGGACCTTCAGCACCCGCGCCAGCGTCTGGGCAAACAGCGTCTTGCCGGAGCCGGTAGGGCCGATCATCAGGATATTGCTTTTCTGCAGCTCCACGTCCTCGTCGCCGCCGAAATAAATGCGCTTGTAGTGGTTGTACACCGACACGGACAGCGCCACCTTGGCTGCCTCCTGCCCGATAACATACTGGTCCAGCACGTCGTGTATCTCCTTGGGCGTAGGCAGCTCGTCCATGCTGTCTATACCGTCGGCGCCCGCGGTGTAGCCGTCGTTCAGGATATCCATACACAGCTGGACGCACTCGTCGCAAATTCGGACACCGGGACCCTGAATCATGCGATGGACCTGACTCTCCGGCTTGCCGCAGAACGAGCAGCGCAGGGCCTTCTTATCTTCTGCCATTCGTTTTTACCTCTTATATATGACCTTATCCACCAGACCGTATTCCCGGGCCTCCTCCGCGATCATCCAGTTGTCGCGCTCGGAATCCGTCTTGATCTGCTCCGGCGTCTTGCCGGTATTCTCCGCCATGATCTTGTTCAGGCGCTGCTTGATCTTCAGGAAATGCTCCACATCGATCTCCATATCCGTGACCTTGCCCTGGGTACCGGCGGAGGGCTGGTGGATCATGATCTCCGCGTTGGGCAGCGCGATGCGCTTTCCCTTGGCACCGCTGGACAGCAGGAACGCACCCATGCTGGCGGCCATGCCGATGCAGATGGTGGACACGTCGCACTTAATGTACTGCATGGTGTCATAGATGGCCATACCGGCGGTCACGCTGCCGCCGGGGCTGTTGATATACATCTGAATATCCTTGTCGGGGTCCTGCGCCTCGAGATAGAGAAGCTGTGCCACGACGAGGCTGGCGGTGGTATCATTCACCTCTTCGCCCAGGAATACGATACGGTCGTTGAGCAAGCGGGAGAAAATGTCATAGGAACGCTCACCGCGGTTGGTCTGCTCCACAACGTAAGGGACTAAGCTCATAAAAAATACCTCCTGTATGATAGATGCCTGATTATACCCACCCGACTGTGTTTTTCATAAGAGCCCGCGGCGGCGGGGGAAATGTTTTCACCCCGCCGCGCCGGCTTTTCTCTCTTGTATACAGCGAATTACTCCGCGTCCTTCTTGGCGGTCTTCTTGGCCGCAGGCTTCTTGGCGGGGGCCTTCTCGGCCTTCTCCTCACCCTCGGCCTTCTTCGTCGTCTTCTTGGCGGCAGGCTTCTTGGCGGGCTTCTCCACGATCTCGCCCTCGGCCTCCAGCTCGGCCTTCTCCTCAGCGGGGGCCACAGCCTTGGCGCTGTCCGCCACGACCTTGATGACCTTCTCACGGATGACCTGCTCCTTCACTTCCTCGGGGCGCAGATACTTCTTCACGGTATCCAGATCCATACCGTATTTGTCGGCCACGTTCTTCATCTCAGCCTCCACCTCGTCGTCGGTGGCATCCAACTTCTCGGCATCGATGATCGCCTTGACGGCCAGATCCATCTTCACCTGCTGCTCGGCAGGGCCGTAGGCCTGCTTGATAAAGTCGGCCTCGGTGGTATTGGTCATCTTCAGATACTGGTCGAAGGGGATGCCCTGAGAGGCCAGCTGCTGCTTGAAGCCCTCGGTCATCTGGGCGGCCTGCAGCTCCACCATCTCGGTGGGGATCTCGGCCTCGACGCTCTCGGCCATCAGCACGTCCTCAAAGGCGCGCTGGGCAGCCTCGGTGCGCTCGACGGTCATCTTCTTTTTAATATCGGCCTTCAGGTCCTTCAGCGTGTCAAACTCGGACACATCCTTGGCAAACTCGTCGTCAATGGTGGGGACTTCCTTGACCTTGACCTCGTTGATCTTCACATGGAAGATCACGGGCTTGCCGGCCAGCTCAGGGGTGTAGTTCTCGGGGAAGGTGATGTCGATATCCTTCTCCTCGCCGGCCTTCATGCCGATCAGCTGGTCCTCGAAACCGGGGACAAAGCTGCCGGAGCCGATCTCCAGATCAAAGTTCTCACCCTTGCCGCCATCGAATGCCTTGCCATTATCAAAGCCCTCAAAATCGATATCCGCGGTGTCGCCCTTCTTCACAGCGCGGTCCACGGAGACCAGACGGCTGTTGCGGTCCGCCATCTCTTTCAGCCGAGCGTTCACATCGGCAGCAGCCACCTTGACCTCCGCCTTAGGCGCCTCCAGGCCCTTGTACTGGCCCAGCTTCACCTCAGGGTATATGGCCACGGTGCACTTGAACACCACACCGTCCTTGGTGCAGCTCTCCAGCTCCACCTCGGGATAGCCGACGACGTTCAGTTCCTGCTCCTTCACGGCGGCCTCATAGGCGTCGGGGAGAATGATATTCACGGCTTCCTCATAAAAGACCTCGGCGCCGTACATCTTCTCGATGATCTTACGGGGGGCCTTACCCACGCGGAAGCCGGGTACGTTGATCTTACCGCGCATCTTCAGATACGCTTTGTTGACGGCGGCCTCGAATTCCTCGGCGCTCGTCTCGATGGTCAGTGCGACCCTGCTCTTTTCCAGTTTCTCGCAGCTTTTCACAGTCATTTGTTATTTCCTCCGTTCCGCATGGACAGGTTGTCGTGCCGATGTCCATACAATATAGTATCATAGCAGAAAGCTACGAAAATTTCCACTATTTTTTTTAGTTTTTTCCCTGTTTTTTCAGATTTCTGTATGCCGCAGCAATTAGTGATCAATCGCAAATCTTGACAGGGGTAAAATCCAGGTAGTCAGCGGCCACCAGATGGAATTCCGTGTTGTAATGGCGGCCCTCCAGCGCACGCTTCTGGGCGGCGCCGTGGAGGTGGCCGAAATAGCACTCCTTAACGCCGTAGCGCTGCAGCAGGCGCAGTATCTCCGGACATTCATAGCCCTGATACAAAGGCGGGTAATGCAGAAAACATATCTTTTCACAACTTTCTCCCGCCATTTTCAATGATATTTCCAGTCTTCCTACTTCTCGCGCTAACATTTTTTCGTTGTGTGTGCCCTGGTTGTCCAGCTCGTAAAACCAGCCGCGGGTGCCACATAACGATATATCGTTATAATAGAGACAATTGTTGTGCAGTATCTCCAGGGAGCGCAGCCCGTGCTCGTCAAAAAAGCGCTGCATTTTGGCGGCGGTGTTCCACCAGTAATCGTGGTTGCCCTTCATTAAAATCTTCCGGCCCGGGAGGTTGTGAATAAACGTTAAATCGTTCAGTGACTCCTCCAGGCTCATACCCCAGCTGAGATCGCCGCAGAGCACGGTGGTGTCATTTTCCGTCACCGCCGAGAAACCTCGTTGTATCTTCTCCACATAATTCTGCCAGCGGTCGCCGAAGATATCCATAGGCTTGTCGCTGCCCAGGGACAGGTGCAGATCGCCGATGGTATAGAGTGCCACAAGTCCCCTCCTCTCTTTATTTTCAGTATATGTAATGCGATATCACTTCACAATATCCTTCGCCAGTTGTTCCAGAAAATATCCTCCAGCAGTGACTGGGGATACCCCCTCTCCTCCAACGCCTGATAGAGCTTAGCCACGTCCTGCACGCCGGTCATACCAGCAGCCAGGGCCTCGCAGCCATCCAGGTCGCCGCCGATGGCAACTGTCGACTCGCCGCTAAGTGAGAGAAAATGCTCGATGTGGGCAATGAGATCGTCCATGTGGCCGCCGCCTACGAAATCGAGGTAGAGATTGATGCCGACCACGCCGCCAGTATCGCGGACGGCGCGGAACATATCATCGGTAAGATTTCGTCTGTGCGGGCACAGGCCGGGGGTGCGGGCGTTGGAATGAGAGGCCACGACGGGGCCTTTCGCTGCCTGTATCACGTCCCAGAAACCGGCATCAGATATGTGAGAAACATCTGCAAATATTCCGTATTCATACATTTTTGCAACGAATTCACGACCATAAACAGACAATCCGCGGTCAGGCTCATCGGCGCAGGAGCCTGAGAGGACATTGGCGTTGTTCCAGACCGGATTGATCAGTCGGACGCCCCAGGAGGCCACGGTTTCCAGGTGATCCAGGGCACAGTCCAGCAGATCGGCCCCCTCGACGCTCAAGAGCGCGGCGGTCCGGTGTTGGGCAGCTGCAGCGTCCACCTCCGCGCCGGTTTTGCAGCGTGAGACCAGGTCGGAATTTTCCTGTATTTGGGAAAGGAACCAATCGTGCATTTCACGAAGTTTCGTCCACGCGGTATTTGGGGGCAGCGCGCGTACATCGTCGTACAGGGCAAAAAACTGAGCGCGTTTCCGGTAGTGTTGACCACGGAGCAGGTCCACGTGGCCCCTGTTTTCCCGCAGGGCGGCGCAGGCGGAAAAGTAGGCACGGCACTCGTCCTCCGTAGCGCCGTAGTCCGGCACCGCCTCTCTTTTCATGCAGCGCCATATCGTATCACAATGTCCGTCAAAATACGGTATATTCTGTATTTCCGTCACAAAATCGTTCCTTTCTCACAGTCGCTGAAAGGACTGCGCTCCCCCGTTTTCCTGGTTTCTTTTCCCAATATCTGTCACTGAAAGGCGTCCTCTACATACACGATACGGACGCTTTTTTCATCCCCGGGCGCGGCGGCGTAGACCTCGGCCACATCAAAGCGGGCGGGGCAATCCAGGCCGTTGTCGCAGAGGTAAAAGAGCGCGGTTTTTCGGATACGGGCCTGTTTGCCGGCGGTGACGTATTCCCGGGGCAGGCCCATCTGCGTATTGGTGCGGGTCTTGACCTCCACGAAGCAGAGGACGCTCTTATCCCAGGCGATCAGGTCGATCTCGCCGAAGCGGCAGCGGTAGCTGTGTGCCGCCAGCTTATACCCTTTTTCCCGGAGATAGTCGGCCACCAGAGCCTCGCCCCAAACACCTTCTGAACGGCTCATCGTTAACCTCCCCTTTTCGACGCGGTCTGCACAGGAAAAAATCCCGCTGTTTTCTGTGCAGATACCTGTATTTTGTTTAAACGTTTCTGATACCTTGTCTCTACTTATTTTATACCTGATCGGTATCTGCTCGGTATCCGGGCTGTACCTTATGTGAATATTCTGTAGATGCTCTGTGCTATGCCGTGAAAAACGCTTTATGTCCGCCCACCGGCGGACCATTTTTTCAGGAAGGACATACGATGTTCCGCGCATGGGCCGAACTTATCCAGCATTTCGTAATGCAGCTTTGTACCGTAGCCCTTGTGCCTTGCAAACTGATACTCCGGGTACTGCTTATCCAGCACGTCGATGACATAGCGGTCACGGCTGACCTTGGCCAGGATGGAGGCGGCGGCGATGGAGGCGGCGTGCGCGTCACCGCCCACGATACAGCGGTGGGGCGTGGTGACGGCAGCGAACTTACCGTGGTCACGGTTGCCGTCGATGAGGGCGAAGTCCGGCCGTGGTGCCAGACCATCGATGGCCAGCTGCATGGCCTTCATGCGGGCGGAGAGGATATCCGTCTCGTCGATCTCCCCAGCGGAGACGGAGGCCACGGACCAGGTCAGGGCCTGCTGCTGTATCCGCAGGAAAAGGGCCTCCCGCTTCTTTTCCGTCAGCTTTTTGGAGTCGTTCAGGCCGGGAAGCTCAAACTTCTCCGGGAGAATAACGGCGGCGGCGTAAACAGGTCCCATCAGCGGACCGGCACCGGCCTCATCCACCCCACAGACAAGGGCATAGCCAGCGTCATGGGCCTGCTGTTCGTAGCTCAGATCTTCCATATCAGCAATACTCCACTAATATCTTCCTGCACGCGCGGCAGACGGAGGCGGGGAGCTCCGTTTCGCTGAAGGCAAACCCCGTCGAATAGTGCCAGCCGTCCAGCACGATGCCGTTCTGACCGGTGATGTATTTCTTCGTCAGGATCAGGGCATCGGCATCGCCGTCCGGCGGCAGAAAGTACAGACCGCGGCTGCCGCAGGCCAGGAGCTTACCCTGCTCCATCTCTTTTCCGCAAATGGGACAATTCATGGCGTTACCTCCTCCGTGGGTACAGTCTCCAACGTGAAGCGGCCCAGCTTGCCGGCGCGGAACTCGTCCAGCAGGATGCGGGCCATGCGCTCGGTGTCCACCTGTGCGCCGCGCATGAGAAACCCGCGCTTGCGCCCGGCCTTCTCCAGCAGCTCGTAGCCGGTGTCGCCGGGCTCCACCTCTATTTTATAGCGTTCGGTGAGGGTATCGGCGTAGTGGGCGGCCAAATAGTCCATGAGATAGCAGGCCAGCTCCTCGATATCCAGCACATCGTCCTTCACTGCTCCTGTAAAGGCTAAACGCTTGCCAACCTCCGGGTCATCGAACTTCGGCCAGAGGATGCCGGGGGTGTCCAGCAGCTCCAGCGTGGGGTCCACGGGCACCCACTGCTTGGAACGGGTGACACCGGGACGGTCCTCGGCCCGGGCGGTCTTGCGGTGGGCCACCTTATTGATAAAGGTGGACTTGCCCACATTGGGCACCCCCACCACCATGGCGCGAACAGGCCGTCCCACCT
>OHKU01001294.1_pt1 | contig 11436 bp, 16 predicted proteins | sample 1568911 | NCBI WGS metagenome assembly OHKU01 (sample SAMEA3879574, study PRJEB24766) | human gut metagenome | biome: human-associated habitat; feature: feces | place: USA | collected 1985/1987
TCCGCCCCCTTTGCTGAGTTCTTCCAGACGGTCCAGATAACCAGCGATATCGGACAGCTGCTGTCTGGCGGCGCTGATCAGATCCATCTCGACATATCGTACCAGGTTCTCCACGCTGCCACGGATGGACTGACGATAAGCTGTCCTTTGGTCAGCGGTGTCCGGACAGTATTGCGGAAAGTCCTTTTCAATGTCGGTCTGCCCCGGTACCTGTTCTTCCGTGACCATGGTTTCGGTATTCTGATGATCTGTAGCAAAATCCTTATTAGCCGTGTCGGGATCCCCGCAAACCGTGTCATTTACCTGTGTTTCCGGCTCTTCCGGAGCCGGATCTGGTGCGGCTCCCGGGATGGTCATCTGCTCAGGCTTCTTTTCCGATTCCTTGGGCTTTTTCTTCTCCGTAACGGCCTTGGTCACACGGGATTCCTTACGCTTTTCCGGTTTCTTCTCTTTCTGAGTCTCATTCTCCGGTTGCACCGGTGCAACTTCCGATTCTTCTTCCACGGTCAGTTCCTCCCCGTAGAGCTCCTTATACCGTTCCTCAGGACTGCTGCCTCCATCTATGAGAGACCGGACTGCATCACAGATCTGATCCTCTGTGTATTTGCTCCGCTCCAGCGTTTTCAAATTCACGATGGTAGCTCCATCAGAATTAACAATGATCTGCGTGCGGCGCTCTCCCGGGATCCGGACGGTGTACACGGCATCGCCCTGCGGAATCAGGATATCCATAATCTCTGCATTGTTTTTGTTACCAAATGCAGTATGTAAAAAGCATACCCTCCATAATTTCCGAAAGAGTTCTTCCTGTTCCTTACCCAGCTGCCAGAGGTTTCTTTTCAGCGGTGATCCCTCCGGTGGAAGCATGGACTTGTCCGTTACGGCTGCTGCCTCTGCCTTCTCAATCTCCACCTCAATATCCGTGACCTTGCTCTCTGCATCCACCTCGTCCTTTATGTCCTGAATCTCTGCCTTGGACAGCGTAGGCGGAAGCGCCTCGTTGATCTCGTCCGGGATCTGCAGCATCAAGGTAAGCTTTGCATATCCAAATCCCTTGTAGCTCGGGAGCAGATGATCAGAGTAGCCATCCTCCGAAAATCTGTCATTGATGCTGATAAAGCGGCTTACCTGCGTCTTATCTATGCCATACTCAGCCCTGGCAAAATCTGTCACAGTTGCATAGCCGCTCTCTGCCAGTACATTTGTGTCTCTGGCCACCTTGAGCAGATAGCCGATCTGTACAAAGTCCTCTGCCGTCCGGGTGAGGACTGCATCCAGCTCCTTCTTATATTCCTGATATGTTTTTGTGTATTCCATTAATTCCATCAGATCACCTCCATAAAGTCACTCTCCAGAGCATCCGCAAGCAGTGCCCCCTGCAGGCTCCCGTGCAATATTATCTTTTTCTCTTCCCGCAGTTTCTTATAACCTTCCCTGCGGGCCTTGTCGCTCTTCGCTGCCAGCTTCTTATCCTCTTCGGATAGGTTTTTTTTCACCCACTGCTGCCACTCCTGCAGAAACGGCATTGCATCGTCCAAATCCTTATATGCCTCATTCAGTACGGACTTTTTCTGCCGGATGTTTCCTCCCGGCTCAATCTCCACCGTGTACCAGGGAGTATCCGGTTCTGCGCTGTGCCGGAGGAAGAGCAGATAGGTTTCTCTGATGTTGATCCTCTGGAAGTAAATATCACAGGTGTGGATGCAGTGTTTTAACACGATTCCCTCCCGGTAGATATCATCGATACTTCTGGGTGCCACGATGCAGTAAGTGCCGTTATCATACTCGTATTTTTTCAATTCTCCAGATTCCATGAGCTCCTGTGCCCGCGGGAAATCTCTTTTCTTTTTTGCAATTTCCTCTGAGGAATCCAGCATGGATATCTTGTCCACTAACTCGTTATGTGCAATGGCAAGGTCTTTCGGTTTCAGCAGGAGTTCCCTGCTACAGTCCATCTTCAGTTTGGCCATCATGTTCACGTAGTCGTTCCAGTCTCTCCATACTGCCGTTTTTAATTCGCGGCCTCTTAACGATCTCAGCCCTGCCTGTTTGTTCAGGTAGTTACATATTTTTTCAATGGTCAGATATTTTCTGATTGTGGATCCTTCCAGTTCTTTCGGGCTGATGTCTGCTTCGGAAAGAGTCTTTATATCGCAGTCACGCAGTATCGTATTCATCTCCTTTTCTTTCTGCATCCAGATAAGCATTTCCATGTTGCCATCCATGTTTTTCAAGCGCTTCATCCGGGCGTTATCTATTTTAAGTATCTTTGCAAGTCCGCCGGACGCTTTATTGTCCAGTATTTCATCCAGCTGTAACCAACTGTCGTTTGCCATATCCTTTGCCAGCCTGTACAGGCCCGCCTTGTAAGCCATCTCAATGGCAGGATAACGGTGCTCCTGTCTCAGGAAATACCTTAGGCCTGCCTCCGTATAGCCATGCTTCACAGCAATCGGATATGCTGTATGATATTTCTTAAATATCTGTCTAAAGTTTTTCCGATACATGATTTTGCGGTATTTTCCAATCCATGCATCCCGGTCCAGTGCCCAGCGCATTCCCCTCCTGCGGTAATCCGTGTAGATGTATGTCCCCCACCCCTTTTCTGTAACAATGGTCCTACGATACTCACGGATACCATAATCAGATCTGTTGACAGCCCAGTCATCCTTGTAGTCATATCTGTACACCGCAAAATCTCTCTGTACCAGCCCCTCTTTGTATCTCTGGATGCAGGACACCTCATATTCCCCTGTACAAAGACATTGCGTTTTCTTTGCCCGGGATATGTACATGACCTTTTTTCTGCATACTGGGCATCTTCCTTCTGCGTTATGCTTCGGTTTTCCCGGCAGTTTTACCTTGCCAATACAGGACGTGCAGTATCCTTCTGTTGAGCGTGCCGATCTATAAAAGATATAATTTTTCCCATCAAAGCCGTTGCGGTGCCACCAGTCTTTGAATCCCTTCGGAGGGTCTTTTATCGGCTCCATATCCTTATCCCACTGATCCGTCAATTTCTTTATTTTCTTATCCTCATTACGTTTTTTACAGCCTTCCTGCCACTTGCAAATACCTACAAATCCTTTTTCTTTTGTTCCAAGGAGCTTCTGTATCTGTCTGCTGCCTTCCGAAGAAATATATACATACTCATCCCAGGCATGTTTGTACCAACTGTATTCTTCCAGATTGTACCCATATGCCTCCCGCCATTTATAAGATCCGTCCTTCTGCCTCTCTCTTGTGATATACTCATCGCCTTCGTAGTTGATGTAAATATCCCACTTCGGTGTATACACTTTTTTTCCGATATCTTCCCGGGTGCAGATAGATACTTTCAGATATCCTCCCAGCTGTTGGCATCTGGCCGCAAGATGGTACTTTTCCCCGTTGATCTTTCCACTGTAATTTCTCTTCGTCCCCGGCTCCTGCAATGCCCGGATCATGGCCGGAGTGGCATTCAGTGTCCTCAGCTTCTCCAGTTCACTTTTTCTCATTTACCCGCCTCCCTTTTGCGTCATAATACACATCCGTCAGGATCTTTATCCCGTCTACCTTAAAAGCACCGATTTCCACGATGTCCCCGTCGCCGTCGTCCCTGACAATGTAAAGGTTATCCCCTGCTTTCCCACGGGCTCTCGGATTTTTTCCCCGGACGATAACATTTCCATTTCTGTATGCCTCCCCGCTCTCCACCATTACGGCTGCTGCCAGTTCTGATTTCGGATGTTTTGACATCCACAACACTCCCAGACGATACAGGTCATCTATCGTAAGTTCTTTTACCAGCATAATCTCCGGTGCCGCAATCCTGCTGCCGTATCCGTCCTCGTCTATATTTCCCCGCAGTTCCACGGCAAAATATCTGTCATCCTCACCGGAATACCATCTCAATACTTCCAACGGATTGTCCGTCGCATGGAAGCCAGTATCAGCACATCTCGCCTCCTGCTCGCTGTACCATTTCCCAGGTTCGTAATAAAATACACCTTTTCCCATCGTACAGTTCAGGTCTTTATGAAATCCTTTATATGCACGCATTTCACACCTGCTTTCCCAGATAGTAGTCCAGTATGATCCTTTTCAGATCATCCCGGCCGCACATTCCGATGTAGGCGGCACTCTCCGGGAGTCCTGCTGCCTTTATGATCCGCATATCTACCGTGATCCGGTTCTCGCTTGACAGCTTCAGCCCGGCGGCCAGCACGTCCAGCAGCTGCTTGCCCGGGTTAAATACAGCATTGGCCAGTGTGTCCCTGTCTTCACCAGCATGGTCCGCTGGATAGTCTGTCAGCATCTGCACGATAAAGTCCTTCCAATCCTTCATCTGGCTTTCGAGGTGCAGGTCCTGCTCTTCCATGTTTAGCCTGCCGATTGCCGCCATCGTGGCATTGCAGAGGCAGTCTTCCGGATCGTCGCTGTCCATGTAGTCCTCGGCATCCTCTTTCTCCAGTCCGTTTTCCTCTGCCAGTTTTACCAGTTCTGACAAATCTCCTGCGCTCTTCAGTTCTGCTGCCTTATCATTCAACTCTTTTACTGTCTTAAATTTCTCCATCTGATCTCCTTCTCCGGTTGCACCGGTGCAATATTGTCAAATTGTTATACTTTCCATGTTTTGTTGACCTCAACAAAATCGTCTCTAACATGAGTACTCTACTCATGCGGTCAGCTTTTCGGCACTTCTGCAAAAATGTCTTTTAATGCTCGTTTCAGAGGCAGATTAAAGCGCATCCACTCCGCATATTCGTGTTTTTCGCTTTCCGCCAGCAGAATGTGACCACCATCCTCAACCTCCTGCAGGAGCATTTCCCACAATACGGCATTCTTCACCGGATTGCCCTTTGCGCTCTTCCAGCCATCGTGCTGCCACTTCTGCTGCCACGTTGCTGCACTCTGTATGGATCACTACGGTGCAGGCATAATGGAGACGCTGCAGGGCATCCCGGATGGCACGCAGGACGGACTCGCTCTCCGTGGTATTGTCATACTCTACGATCTGCGGTGCAGCTTCGTAGTCGCTGCCGTTCTTGCGTTTGGTCCTCATAATGTACATTACCCGTCCGGAGCCCTTTGCAGATCCCCGGAGAGTCGTGCCTATAAAGATATCCACTACTTTCAATTCATTTCCCAAAATCAACACCTCCTTACCCTGTTCGGCGGTTTCTTCCGCTCCTGTGTCTTCAGTTTGATCAGCGTGTAGCTCCGGTACAAAAATCCTGTGACCGGATTGATGCCCTCATGGATCCGGGCTATGTAATATCCCTTGGGTGGTTTGACTTCCGGCTTCCAGCGAAGGAGCTTGTCCTCCTTCGGCTCCGGAAGCGGCATATTGCGGCTGGTATTATAGGAGGACTCCGCAATCCTGGGCTTGCCCGGTGTGCCGTCTGACTTGGTCTCCGCTGTGTGCTCATCCTTGGTCAGGTAGTCTGCAAGCTGCTCCATATCGTCGCCGGTAAACTTGCTGTGTCGGATCTCCGCCACGTAGGTGCCACCCTTTGTCCATGCCTTGGTTACGATAGCCGCTGCATCTCCCTCCGGTGTCTGCTTGATTGCAAGATGGATATGCCAGGCTCCCTTGGTACCGCGTTCGATGTTGCGGATCCAGTAGAGCGGTGCTCCTCTTGCCCGGTAGATCTTCCGGATCTTACTCATTGCCTTCTGAAAGTCCTTCAATGCCCCTGCCATATCTGGCGGACGGTTTCCCACCTCATAGGTCCATGTGATAAACAGGTCTCCCTGGTCAAAGTACTGTATCAGTCTCCACCGGCACAGCCTTGCCTTATTTCTCCGGTTGATCAGCCTCACCTGTTCCTTGGTTGGCTTCTCCTTCTTCTGTCTGCTTTTTCCAGGGGATCCATAGGTGCCGTCATGGTACTCTTCCACATCCAGTACATCCCCATGCCTTAGCCTTATTTTCTTTCTCTTAACCATACTCTGTATCCTAACTTTAATATCTTTATCAAGTGCGCAGGGGCTTCCAAAAGCCCCATTTTTTCTTGACTTTTTTAGTCCACAGAGTTACAATTATTTTGTCTATATAAGTAGCTCTGTGAGCTGGCCGGCATCGCCAAATGCCGGCTTTTTTATTGCTCTGCGTAGACAGGCTCTACTATGTAATTATCCGGTGACCAGTAGTACCGCTTTTTGCCTGTCAGCAGGTACTCCACGCCCTGGATCTCCCTGTCGTAGTACTCCACCGTGCGTTTAAAATCTGCTCTCTCACGCTGCAGGCGGTCCAGTATGACCCGGATGGCATCATCGGTGATTGTGATATACCGGATGCCCTTCATCATGACCAGATGTGCATTCTGATACTTCCGGAGGACATACGGGAAAACCTCCTGTGCCTCATGGTCAACCAGCATCATTAATGGCTCTGTCGGGGTCTGTTCCAACCTCTCCATAATCTCCTGCACTCTCTCGTCTTTCACGCTTTCCGCCTCCTCTCAGTTCCTCCAGTTTTCGCTCCAGTTCCCGGATCCTTTTCTGCTTTTTCTGCCATTCTTCCACCTGATTTTCCAAAAAAAGGCAAAAAATAAAAAGCACTGTCGCCATGCCCATGACTATGGCGATCTGCTCTCCTACTTCTGTTGATCCCAGTACCGGCTCCAGGAGCAATGCCCCGAGGAGCGATATCACAATATCTTTATACATACCTTTGCCTCCTTGTCCCCTATGGTTACCTGCATTCGTGTCACTTTCAGTATCTTAACCAGTGCCTCTACTGTAATAGCCTGATCACCTTGTTCCCAGCGGCTAATAGTTTGGCGTGCATATCCCGTCTTCTCCGCAAGCTGCTCCTGCGTCAAATTTTGTGATTCCCTTGCATGTCTGATAAAAGCTCCTAACTTCTCCCTGCTCATATGCCCACCTCCAATATCTGGCATCTCATATCATTAATCTCGCAGATTTTTCTCTCATACATATCCTGCAAAGTCTCAAAATACAATAACAGTGTTTTTTCCTGCATTTCGTTTACCGTAATAAACTGCACTCCATCAAATTCGTAATACTTTGCTTCCGGGATCATCTCTTTGACATGCTCATACGTCTGCTCAGCAAGCGGGCGATTGCAGGCTGTCCAGTATGTTCCCATATTTTTATTCCGCATAATCTCTTCCACGAAATGCTCTGGATCTGTATACATGCTCATTTTCTTTTTTCTTTCCGATCACGCTCTCTGCGTGGCCCCGGTGCTGATCTACCCGGGTACCACCAGAAAGAGGGCAACATACCATCATAGCAGTGGATGATATGCCGTCATATGGTGATGCAGCAAGATGCACCACGCACAGAACGTGATCTATTATGCTTGTCCATGCCCTCTACGTGGTGCCCAGGTGTGGAGTCTGGACACACACGCTTTAATTGTGTAAAAGGGGAGTGTGGTGTTGGGAATACACCACGTACAGGGCACGGATACCTATGGTTATTTCTTTTCACTATTTAATTGTCTGTTCACACAATCTGCCAGTATCCGGTAGACTACTGCCGTGTGTCCGCTGCAAGGAATCACATAGCCTTCTATGCTATCCAATACCCTGCCGTCAGCCATCACATGAGTAATATGCGGTTTTATTGGTTCCTTGCCTTTCATTTTTTCTACCTTCCTTCCAATTTAAAGATTGCCCATCGAACTGCCGCCTTGGTGTCCTCATCCACGTCACTGCGCTCTAAGAGAGCATATAATCTGTCGATTTTCTCCATTCCTGCTGCCTCCTTTCTAATCATTGTTGTGTTTCTGTTTGATTCTCTAAAATAAACTTAAAGTTAATCTTTAAGGCAAAGAAATATTCTCCATTGGGATTTTATAAATATCCGACAGCATAAATAATTGCGCCTGTTTAGGTGTTATCTTCCCTCTTTCCCAATTAACTATGGTCTGCTTTGATACTTTCATTCTCTTTGCTACATCAGTTTGCGTGAGTCTTGCATTTACTCTAGCTGCTGCCAGTGTTATCTTCAATTTTTCCATTTTTTCACCGCCCTTCGTTCTGATGTCATTATATATTCACTTTAAGTTAATGTCAATACTAAAAGTTAATTTTTTTTACTTATATTCTTGCTTTTGGTTAATCAACCTTTTATAATGCCTATATAGGGAGGTGTGAATATGTTTACATCTGAATACGAAAATGCAATAAATAAACAATTTGCTAAAAACTTGCGGCATTTCCTTGATCGTTATAACTACACTCAACTCAGTTTTGCTAAAAAGATGAATGTTAGCGCTGCTACAGTATCTAACTGGTGTAATGGAACGAAATCACCCAGAATGGATAAAGTCGATATTATGTGCAGTATTTTTAATTGCCGTCGTAGTGATCTTCTGGAAGCTAACCCTGTTTCCGTGGATGATTCTATAGATTTTTCTGCAGTCAAGAAAAAAGTGTCTAAGCGATTCAAGAAAATTATAGAAGGACAAGGCATATATCTATCTGACCTTTCTACTACATCTGGTGTCAGTGAGTATGCAATAAATCATTACATGAACGGTGATATTGTTCCTTCTGAATTAAACGCCAAAAGGCTCGGTAATGCTCTAAATGTAAACCATCTTTGGCTTATGGGTTTTGATGCGCCGATGTATACATCTCTTGAAAATGATAGTGACTTGGAAAATATTATAGATATGTACCGAGGTTTAAGCGATTCTGGAAAAATCAAAGTATATGAACGTGTTCAAGAGCTTGTAGCTCTCGAAAATATACACAATCAAACAAATATGCAGCAACCAGATGCCTACCAGGTCCATGCGGATGCTATCCGTCAGGTGAATGCGCTTGAAGAATCCCGGAACAAGAAACACCGGAAGACCATCAGTTAATACACCCATCCCGGCAGGTGTCATGATTAAAAGATTAACAGTATCACTCTGGTACTCCCTTGGAAATTTATATTAACGTACATTGTGTAACTAAATTTATAGCATATGGCATATACATCAGGATCCTCAATAGATATGTATATCTTCGTCGTATGATCGCCCCCTCGCTCCCTGCCGGGGAAGGGTGCCTTTTTATTGTATCAAATCATGCTTATCACCTATCTTGGTAATATTTGGTAGCACTCCTGCCGTTTTTATACTTACGTTATCTCCTTCTGGCCGACAATGTCATGTCTGCTCAGAAGTTGGTATAAATAACACAACACTTTTGAGAAAGGGGATTTTATTATGAATCAGTGTCCGAAATGTAAGAGCATGCTAAATAATGACGAAAAAGCATGCGGAAAGTGCTTTACCTGCGGTGCTACTTTTGAAAGTAGTTTGCCCCAGAACACCGTAACATCTAGCTACAATTTTCCAAAGAAGAATTCTGTCGGAAAGGCATTAACGATAATCGGAATTCTTGTAATAATACTGGGAACAATCAGTAGTTTTTCAATGTCCTTTTATGAGGTACATGGGAGTCCTGAGTTTTCATTTACGAATTTTATCATTCCAGAAGCATTCAGCCTTGTAAGCGGAATCATGTTTCTTGGTTTTGGTGAAATAATTAAGCTTCTTCAGGATATATGCAATAAGATCAAATGATTGTATGAGTTGAAACGAGGTTATTATGGCTGCTATTGACTTTAATAATGTTGTAGATCTGTATATTCGTGTCAGCACTTCTGAGCAGGCGGAGGAAGGTTACTCCGTGGCAGAGCAGGAGGAACGTCTCCGGAGCTATTGTGCTGCCTATAATTATACAATCAATGCTGTCCATGTGGATCCCGGCTTTTCCGGAGCTTCCCTGGATCGTCCCGCAATCAAGAAAGTGATGTCCGATGTGGAGCATGGTCGATGCAAAAAGGTGATTGTGTGGAAGCTGGACAGGCTCTCTCGCTCCCAAAAGGACACATTGATTCTGCTGGAGGATGTGTTTTTGGCAAATGATTGTAATTTTATATCCCTTATGGAATCCTTCGATACGTCTACTCCATTCGGACGATGTATCGTAGGCATTCTTGCAGCATTTGCTCAGATGGAACGTGAAAACATTAAGATTCGTACCATGATGGGACGGCAAGCCCGGATCCGAGAGGGACATTTCCACGGATCCCGGTGTCCTCTTGGATATAAGTTCCAGTATGCTTCCGATGGTACGCTGCTGTCGAACGATCTTGTCGTGGATCCTTATACTTCCAAACTGGTGCAGGAAGTATACCGTCTGTCCCTCGGCGGTTCCAGTTTCAGTTCCATTGCTGCACATATGGCATCTACCTACGGTTGCAGTTTGTATGACTGGTCACGCAATACGGCAATACGACGCATTTTAAGCAATCCCATTTATATGGGTAAAGTAAAGGTTGGTAACGAACTTTACCCCGGAATTCATGAGCCGCTTGTCTCTGAAACTGACTGGTATATGGTTGCTGCTATGTTAAAGCACAACAAAGAGCAGCAAAAGCGTACTTATGCCTATCAGATTTCCTGTGGTGTCTATGCTGATAACCTTCTGACCGGTCTCCTGTTCTGCGGCGACTGCGGTGCCCGTATGTACGCCAGAAGAGTATCACAGAATAAGAAAAAGTACATCTGCCACTCCGTTGCAAAGACCTCCCCTGCCATGATCAAGTCTGATCACTGTACCAACCGCCTGCATCCTTTTACGGTGCACCAGTTGGACGAAATGGTTATTGATGAAATTTTGAAATTATCCTTGGATCGCCCCGGATTTGATATGCTTTGTGATCAACCGGATGATTCCTCAAAATCAGAGGATAAAGAAATCTATGAAGAGAGACTTGCTGAGGTGAACCGTCAGCTTGACCGGTTAGTGAAACTGTATCAGACCGGCCTGATCGATCTGGACAATATCAGTGCCCGGCTCGGCGATCTGAACCAGGAGAAGAACTTCCTGGAAGGCAATCTTGCCACGATCAATGAGGTAACGCCGGCCGAAATCAGAGAAACGGCCTGGAAATCTATTCAGAGTCTCCAGTCCGTCCTCAATAATGGGGATATGGACGAAGTTCACCGCATCATCCATACCCTGATTGATAAAGTTGTAGTCCTCAATACAGATGTCACCATTTACTGGTCTTTCTGCTGATCATCCTTTAATACCAGCCTGCAGATAGTTTCTACATTTGCGGTCCAGGGGAACTGGTCCACAGCGCAGGCTTTCTCTACCACATAGCCGCCAGCCAGGAAAACTTCCAAGTCTCTTACCAGACTGGTCGGTTTGCATGAAATGTAAATGATAGTTTTGCACCTAATAGTGGCAATGATCTTCGGCAGTGCTTTGGGATGGATGCCGTCTCTGGGGGGATCCAGGATGATCATATCCGGCTTCTCTTCCACTTCGTCCAGAACCTTCAGTACATCTCCGGCGATGAATTCGCAGTTATCCAGCCCGTTGGCAGCGGCATTTTTCTTTGCTGCCTCTACGGCTTCCTCCACGATTTCCACTCCGATCACATGTTTTGCCGCAGGCGACAGAATCTGTG
>OHKU01001298.1_pt1 | contig 11412 bp, 10 predicted proteins | sample 1568911 | NCBI WGS metagenome assembly OHKU01 (sample SAMEA3879574, study PRJEB24766) | human gut metagenome | biome: human-associated habitat; feature: feces | place: USA | collected 1985/1987
GACGATGGCTTGCTGCATATGCGTCCCGCCATAAAAGATGCCGTGAATACATACCTTGCGGATAATGATGATGTGCTCCGCGACCGGGTTCTGGTCGATTGTATAACGGGCGAGGTCTCTCATCCTAAGCGAATTCACGGGAAAGTTTCGCTCCCCGGGGGACAAGCAGGCGGTTGCGTACTGAGCAGTATAAACAATGAGTCGGTTCGGCAGCAATACTACCTGAGAAATTCTTCCCTGGCTACAGCCGCACCGCCCATGAGCTCAGAGGTGGAAAACGGATATACCGCAGCTCTTAATAAGCTGCTTAAGGAGAAGAAGACGACCTTGAGTATTGCGGGAACCACTCAACTGTTAATATGGGCGGAAACACTGGAAGATGCTGAAGTAAAAATCCTGCATACATTACTCAACCCATTTTCTCCCGCTTCGCAGAAGAAAGAAGTCAAGGATTTCATTGATGGATATTTCAAGAGCGGCGAAATAGTCTTCACAACCAGCAAATCGCAGGACGGAAATGGTAAGGAGGAGAGTAGTGACGAATACGTCAATCCGGGGAAAATGGTTTATTTCCTTGCAATAGCCCCCAGCACTGCACGGATAATCGTGAAATTCTCCTATGCTTTGACCTTTGACGAGGCATTGCGGAATATATGGGAACACTTCCGGCAGTGTGATGGGTATTGGCTGACTCCTTCTTCCATTTATGCGAGAGCGTTGCAAAAGGTTGACGGCAAAGGCGCAGCCATAGCGACGTCGGGCGGCGCCTATGGGAGTTCTGTAACGCCTTTATGCGGCGCCATACTTAACGGCTGGGATTATCCCTGTGAAATCGAAGGACTGCTATATACAGCAATAGGGAAGTCCATGCCGAATATTACCGTCGAGATGAGAGCTCTTTTAACAGCCTTTTATGAGCGAAACAAATATAAAAACGAAGGAGAGAGAATCAAAATGCAGAGCAGTTATCCTTATCTCGTTGGACGTATGTTCGCTGTTATCGCCGCGATTATGCGGAGCGACAGCAGCAGCGTGAACAACGAAACAAAGATGGCCTATTACTCAACATACACTGCGATGATAATGACGGAGCTGTTCCCAAGGGCTATGAACGTAATGCAAGTAGTGAATTCCAAGGTGACCCGCCGCACATTTTACCAGAAAGAACTGACAGAGATAAGCGGCGCATTAGAATCGCCGGACATTCTGCATAAGAACCGTCTCAATAACGAGGAAAAAGCCTTGTTTATGAAAGGATATCTCGATGAATGCAACAAAATGTTTACTCCTCAGCGGTCTGACGAAGGAGCAGAAGGCAGTGCCGCTGTTGAATCCGAAATTTGACACTCCCCACGGCTAAAGCCGGGGGATTCTCGGTTCGCTGACCGTAGCCTGCATCTGCGAGGTCTTACATAGTCTCCCCGAGCGAATAGGTTCGGGCGTGTCCCGCCCTACCGTATGTATTAGCTACGCCAGCAGGCGCAAGCCCTCCTGCAAAATGTTCTTCGCGGCGTTTATATCCCTGTCGTGCTGTGCGCCGCACTCCGGGCAAGCCCAGCCGCGCACGGACAGGTCCTTCGTGCCTGACCACTGTGCGCCGCAGCAGGAGCAGATTTGGCTGGAGGGGTAGAAGCGGTCTATCGCGACCACGGTTTTCCCATACCATTCCGCCTTGTACTGCAACTGTCTGCGGAACTCGCCCCACCCGGCGTCGGAGATGGGCTTCGCCAAACGGTGGTTTCGTACCATGTTCTTCGGAGCTAAGTCCTCAATGCAGATGATGTCGTTTTCACGGATAAGCTGTGTGGACAGTTTGTGCGCTGCGTCCTGCCGCTGGTTGGCAATATGCTCATGCAGCACTGCGACCTTGATTCGGGCTTTCTCTCTGCGCCTGCTCCCCTTTGATTTTCGGGAGAGTTGCCGCTGGAGACGCGCCAGCTTCTTTTCGGACTTCGCAAGGTACTTGTGGTTCGGGTATGAAACGCCGTCGGAGGTGACAGCAAAAGCCCTGACGCCCACGTCGATACCGACTTCCGCGCCGGTGGGCGGCATAGGTTTAATCTCCACATCGGTACAACAGATAGACACGAAATACTTACCGCTGGGGTTTTGACTAATGGCAGCGGAGAGGATACGTCCCTTGACCGCTTTGCTGACGCGGCATTTTACAAGGCCGAGCTTGGGAAGCTGCACCGCCTTGTCCAGCACCTTGATATTTGTCCCTACGCACTTGCTCTTGTAGCTCTGCCGGTGGTCATGTTTGCTCTTGAATCGGGGATAGCCCGGCTTATCGCCGTGTTTCACACGGCGGAAGAAGTTTTGAAAGGCTGTGTCCAGGTCTTGAAGGGTTGCCTGCAAAGATGTGGAATCCACTTCCTTCAACCACGGCAATTCCCGCTTGAGCATCGTGAGGCTTTTGTCTTGCTGGAACCGCGTAGGAGATGTTCCTGTTTCTCTGTACTGCTCCTGCCTTTGGGCGAGAAAGTGGTTGAACACATACCGGCAGCAACCAAAATTCCGGGATATTTGCGCTCTCTGCACAGCGGTAGGATACAAACGAAACTTGTAGGAATATTCCACTATCTCTCCTCGCTTTCAGACGTTTTTCTGATTCTCTATGTACTGCTTGATGGCCGACAAAGGCGCTCCGTCAACTGTAGACACAAAATAGGAGTTTGTCCACAAAGTTGGCAGCCTTGATTTTAACTGCGGAAATTCAGAACGGAGGGTATGCGATGTAGAACCTTTGATATGTCTTACGGCGCGGTTTATGCCGTATTGTGGGTCAACTTCTATTAGTAAATGCACATGGTCAGGCATGATTTCCATCTCTATGATGTCGATTTTACTTTCCTCGCAGATACTCTCTATTAACGCTTTTAGGCGTACATCGACACCGTTGACCAAGACCTTGCGGCGATATTTTGGACACCAAACCACGTGATATTTGCAGGAGTACACCACCTTTTTGTTGCTTTTATATTCCATAGCAATATTATACCACAAGCGCAAATCTATTGCAATATTTTGGGGAAAACATTGTGCCTATATCCCTTTATCTAAAGGCAGGGGCTTTACGGCACGTTGAAGAAAGATATACACGGGATAAACGGAGGGTATTATGGTGCAGCTTGATAGAAAGGAACGAGTAAAAGCGTTGCTGGACAACGTAGGGCGGTCCTTAAAGGAGCGGGATTTGCCGGTATCGGCCGCATATGTCATACAGGAGGTTTCAAAAAGGCTTCTGGAAGCAGAGGACAGATGCGGTGTCAGCAGAGAAGAGTTGAATCAATACATTGCACGAACTGCCCAGCTCGAAAATCAGGTCAAAGAAAGCGAAAGCAGTATAGCGAGAGATAAGAAGCAGCTTGCCGACTATGCAAACCAGACGGCCAAATATGAGCAGTTGTTGAATGAGTACGCCGAGCGGCTGCAGGGGTATGAAAACCGCTTGGCCGAGTATTCGGTTCAGGCCGCCCGGTATGAGGATACTTTGGCGCGGGATTCCGAACAGCGCTCAAAATATGAAGCGCGGATACAGGAATACACCGAGCAGGCGTCGCAATACGAGTCGCGCCTGGCTGAATGCACTCGTCAAATATCTGAGGAAAAGGCGCGGGTAGCGGAATATGCGGACAAAAGCGGCCGGTATGAAAGGCTCGTTGCGGAGTATAACGCGAAGATAAACAGCTATACTGAGAAAATTGCCGAGTCTGAAAAACTGCTGGCCGCCGCCAGGGATTCCCTGAGCAGTTGTGAGGAGCGTATTGCAGAATACGAGAAAACTATCGAAAGCAACCGGCAGAAGTTCACAGAACAGGCGCAGGAGCTGTCCACGAACGCAGCATCGCGGACGCGGCCGCCATAAGTGACCGTGATTGGCAGTTAAGTCTATACGGTGATTATGCGGAGGACTGCGAGGAACGCATAGTAGAAGGGGAAGAAGCATTGGCATTGAGCAGTGCGAAGCTTTGTGAGCAGGAACTCATAATCGAGCAGTGCCGGCAAACGATAAAGGCGTCGGAAGAGCTGATTGCAAAGCAGAAAGCCGATGCCATGGCCCGCAGCGCTGTAATAATCGGGCTTAACCGAGAATTGGACGAGGCCAGGCTTCAAAAGAAGAACGCAGAGGATACGATTTCACAACTGGAGAACGCCCTGGGGGAAAGCAATAAGCAGCGGGACGAGGGCTTGGGGCTGATTGCGGACAGGGAAGCACAGGTGCGAATCTGTGAGGCTGCGTTGGTGGACTGCAGGGCAAAAATAGCGGATTTTGAACAGCGTATAGCCGGTTACTCTCAGGATATTGCCGCATATAAGGAGTGTTTGGAGGAATGCTACGACAAAATAAGCCGGCAGGAGGCACGGATAGCCGAATGCGAGCAGCAGATGTCCGCCGAACAGGCAGACAATTTGGCAGGGAAGGTACGCGAGTTGGATGTGTGTTTGGCGCGACTGGCGGAATTCACGTGCCGGGCACAGGAGGCTGAGGAACTGATATCTGTCCAGGAAGGAATTATTGCAGGCGACAAAGAGCGTATATCCGCTCTTACACTGCAAACGGAGAGCGACGCAGAGGAGCTTGCTCGTTTGGCAGGGCAGTTGGCGCAGTGCGGAAGCGAACTGGACGCGCTTAAAGCGCAGAGTGAAAAGGATTCCGAGCTGATAACCGAGTACGAGAAGACGCTTTGTCAGGACAAGGAACACATAGCAGACTGCGAAGAGCTGGTATCACTATATAATAAGCGCATTAAGGATTTAGAGGCGCAGGTAGAAGCCGACAGACTTCGTATTGAAGAATATGATGCGACGGTAGCAGAGTGCGAGAACAAAATAAAGAGGTATTCCTCCAGGGAAGAGACAGCGCAGCGCCGGTCCGCATATGTTGCCGGAGTCATAGAGAAGGTGAAAAAGAGCAATGAGCGGGTAGAAAAGTACGAAGAAGAGGCTAACAGGGCCAAAGAGGTCTCTGACGAATTGACTCGGAAGTTGAAGGAAACCAGAGCTCTTTTGCAGGAGAGCCAAGAAGCCTCCGCATCGCAGAAGCAAAAGCTTGCAGAGTGGGAACAGAAAATAAACGAGTATTCGAGCCTGATAGAAAAGCAAAAAAGCCAGATAGCGCAGCAAACCGCTGCTCTGGGAGAAAAGGATATTCAGATAGAAACTCTTGTCGGCCAAGCCTCTCAGCATGAGAAAACGCTGGAGGAGAACGGTGCTGTCATCGAAAAACAGCAGGAGCAGATAAGACAGCAGGATAAGGATATAAAAGAGTATTCGAGCTGGATAGAAAACCAAAAGGGTCAGATGGAGAAGCAAACCGTTGCTTTGGGAGAAAAGGATATCCAGATAGCAACACTTGTCGGCCAAGTATCTCAGCATGAGAAAATGCTGAAGGAGAACGGTGCTGTCATTGAAAAACAACAGGAGCAGATAAGACAGCAGGAACAGGTAGTGGACGAGCTTCGCGGAAGGCTTTCAGAGCAGCGAGATGCCTTAGCACAATACCGTGATGAAGCCAGGGATTCGGTTGCGCAGATAGCGCGGCAAGGCGAAGAGACGGCTGCGCTGAAAAGCCAAATAGTAGAGTTGGAAGCAGAGAAGTCCCGTCTTGCTTCCAAGTATTCGGATGATATTACGAAGAAAGAGCTCCTGTGCGAACAGCTACGGAACGACATGTTAAAGCAGGAGCAGGAGTTTTTGAATCAGATAGAAGATGCAAAAACAATGGCGGAGGCTGCCGCAAGGGCAACGCAGGAAGAGAAGGTAAAGGAGCTGCAGCAGCAGGTAACAGAGAAAAAAGAAGAACTGATTCAGCAGCAGACCCTTATAAAGGCTCTCTGCAAGGAGTCGGAACAGCAAGAGAATACCATTCAGTCTTTCCAAGAAAAAGAGGCCGCGTATGCCGAGCGAATTGCGGCAATGGCAAATTCATTGGATAGGTTGAAAGAACTCACACGCCTGGAACGAGACGGAATGCTTATCAGAACACCGTTCCCGGTAAGCAGCAAGGTATGGTTTATTGACGAGAGAACGCTGCCGCCGAAGGTCGCGAGCGCAATATATATCGGGGAAGTAACAGAGGATTGCATATACGGCACCCACCTTTGTTCTTTATCCTCGTCGCCGGCCACGAACCCTGGGACCATGTTCATAGCCAGCATACTGTACGAATCCCAAGATGAAGCAAGGGGGGCATTGGAAACAAATTCACGGAAGCGCGAAGCATAAGCAACCATAAAAACAGGGGGAGGTTCGCACCTTAACGCTCTGGGAAAGCAGGGATAAATATAGATAATTCGTTGCATTAAAAGTAAAAAAGTAGAACTCGGCACATAATTTGCTTATATAAGGACAGTCACGCCCCTCACAGGGCGTGAGAGTTGAAATATTTGGTAAGCTCCAAGGCATAATGCTTTGGGCGGGTCACGCCCCTCACAGGGCGTGAGAGTTGAAATCTCAAAGGCTCCGATAACGGATGTTTCCGCCTTGGTCACGCCCCTCACAGGGCGTGAGAGTTGAAATGGTGCACCTCGGGACAAGCAGCTGATCCGGCAGGGTCACGGTCACGCCCCTCACAGGGCGTGAGAGTTGAAATTTCCAAACCGCGGCCATCTGAATTAAGCGATACAGTCACGCCCCTCACAGGGCGTGAGAGTTGAAATGGCTGGGGGATACCGATGTTTTTCATCGGGTGCAGGTCACGCCCCCCACAGGGCGTGAGAGTTGAAATCATCGCGGAATAAGTACTGTCCTCTGCCTTTTGTGTCATGCCACGCACAGGGGGAGAGAGTTGAAATAACCACTGGACGCCGGAGCAGGGCGGTCATCACGTCACACCCCGCAAAGGGTGTGAGAGTTGAAATTTGATACTTTACCAATCGTGTCAAATTGGATATAGTCACACCCCGCACGGGGGGAGAGAGTTGAAATGGTTTCGCCGGGGAAACTCTGGCAAAAAAAGACCCCCCGCACGGGGGTGAGAGTTGAAATATTGGTTCTACGCCTTTGGAATTATTATTGAAGCACTCGCCAATTCGATTATCGAGTGCTTCATTCCGGCGTTTCGCCAACGACTTGTTCTCATGCAAATCCCGCGCATATAAAAGACGTGAAATAATAAGGAAAATAGCCATTTACGCGCTTGCAACCCTCCCGATTTCTGATTGACACGTTGAATCCTCGCGTGTATTATGTATTTAGGCGAATACTTAAACGAAAAAGTGGGAAGGTAGCGACGTTGTTGGTGACAGAAATATATAAAATTCGTTACCGTTCATATTTGGACTTTCTATCACGGAAGGGGGTAGTTTTGTGAATATCGAAATCCCGGAACTGTCAAACGCTAATGATGTTTTAAACACCGTACAGGACGTGGGTTCGACGGCCATGTCGTATGTTGGTACGGACCTGCTACAGATAATAGTGGGCATTGCTGTGATTTACTTTGCGCTTCGGTTTTTAAGTCGCATGATTGGTAAACTGTCGTTTTTAATAGTCCTTGTAGGGCTATACCTCGTTCTTCGGGGAACTGTTGACTTGAGCCTTGTTACGAATGCGATAGAGGAAGTGCCCGGCATACTTAACGCAATACTTGCACTTGGCCGATGAAAAGAAGGGAGGATGGGCAACTCCGCACCCACCTATAGAGGGGAAAGCGTACCTTTGCCTGATTTTAGATGGAAAACTATAAGGATAAAATCCACAAACAGGAAAAACTGATAAAACCCAGGGAATGCGATTCGATGCAAACAGGAGAGCCACGTCTGCGCGATGCATTAAATCATGTATGGCGCGGGCTCCCCGCAAAAATGCGCGAGTTATTCTGTTGCTTTTCCTGCTTGGTAGTGTTTTTCTCCGGAGTAATGCCCATAATAAGTATTGCGTTGGCTTACGAAGGGATTGGTACGGCGCCGAAATTATTGCCAGGCGGTTACTATATACTTATAATCGCGGTTTCCATGTTTATCGCTGCTTGCAGGCTCAAGCAGCTTTCCAAGGAATATTTTTCGGAGAAGAAGGCGGCTCACGGTTTTCAGGTTTTCTATGTGGTTGCCATTGCCCTCGACGTCTTTTTCATCTTTTGTTATATAGGTATAAGCGTGTAGCGACGCGATGATAAGTTAGACGTATAACGCAGGCTCAAGCCGTAAGGGGGAAGGAGGAGTCAACTTCTGTTCTTCGGGGATATTCTGCGTTTTTTATATGTATTTATCAATGGAGACAAAAAGAAAACAAAGGATAACGATGTGTGCGAAATAAGAATAAAACGCACAATGTTAAAATAAAACACAAAAAAACACCGGGTAAAATCGTTCAACGTCATTGACATATAAAAGATGATAATGTAAGATGATGATGTCACCCGGATAATTTCTCAACTACAAGGAGGAGACGGCCTGTGGTGGCACGATGCTTTAAAAAGAAATCATGGCGCAAAAGGTGTATTGCTTTTCTAATGTTACCTGCTATTACTGCCATTTTGCTATTGGCATCCGGCTGTTCTCAAAGCAGAGGTCTTTGCGATGAGGATGGCAATATGTGGCGATTTACGTTAGGGGAGGTGTACAAGACCTCCGAGATATACGTGAAGGATGGCGATGCATATAGCCCGCTCCTTTCGTATGGACTCTACTTGAAAGGTAATTTCGGGGAGCGCGATGCGACACGCTTCGTGTGGCTTGCAGGGAATAAGCTTGAAACCCTGATTCCGGATATAGGCGATGAACGACAGTTAGTTTTATTCTCACACGATGCAAATCCTGAGAAAAGCTATAAAATAGAGCATTTTACGGATGCGGGGTACACGCTGGGGACTATCTTCAAAACAAATTCGTTGGGACAGATTTCATTCAGTAAAGATGCTGAAGATTATTCCGCAGGAAGCACGATGTATCAGGCAAAAAGAGCTGCTATCACGAACCCTGCAGCAAGCTCCGTTCGCGAATTGAACGGAATGGACTTCCCATACGACAACATATGCTCGGACGGATATATGACAGGTCTGGAGAGCATGGGCACTTACAGAATTGGCTTTTACGAAGGAACTCGGTTTAAGCAGATTCAAGTGCAGGCCGACACGCATATTTGGTGCTCTGATTCGACATACGAGATAACTGCGTATCAGGAAACGAAATCCGGATATTTCATCCTCAGGCTTCCCGATAATATACCGGCCGGGTTATATTATCTCAACGGAGTGGGGCTTTTTACTTACAGCGATGGTGTTCTGGGGTATATGCCCCCGCAACAAGGAGAGGTTGAGGATTCGTCCATTCCCTCCAAAGAAAGCGAAGCGGCCACTGCACCAATCGTTGATTCTATTGGTTCCGGCAATCCCTCTACGTACATCCCGGAAATGGAGGTTGATTTGATTCCGGAGCAGGAGGGGATGCCTCTTTCTCCTGATGCTACCACGAATAAAAACACCGTTCTGTCTCCGGAAGAGACCATGCCTTCTGCTGGGATACTAACACCGGGGAACTCCACGGGTTAAAAAGTATTATACAGAAAGGGAAACGCAAAATGGCAAAAACAGACCAAGCAACATTAAGCCGCAGGGTAAACAGCTACGAAAGAAAGCTCGCGTGTATTAGTAAGCTCAGGGCTTATGTTGATAAGGGTGAAACGGTTAATTTTAGGAAGGTAGCAAACGAACTTAACGAGCCCGTACCTAATCTCTATAACTCCTTTGTGCTGAGGGATTTGATATCAGACCTGAGAGAGATGAGTCCCCCTATATACTCAGAAGAAGAGATGGCCGAATATAGGCTGAAGGTCAATAAACGCATCGATGAGGCTGAATCAAGGCTAAAGCAGATGATGAGAGAAGGGTTGCCGGATTCTCCTCCTGCAACAGCGGCTATGCTGGCGCAATACAAAAAAAAGAATGAGACCCTCCAGAGGCGGCTGGAAGTGCAGGATGAGGAAATAATACAACATAAAGAAAAGATAACGAAGCTTATGGAGGAGCTCAATTCCGCCCAAACTACCATAAAAAAGCATAAGGAACAGTTAAAAGACGCTGAAAAAGAGTTGAACAAAGTAAAAGAACAATACAGTGCTGAGCTTAAAAAAAAGGATGCCATAATTGCGGAGGTGCGGCAAAAGGCGGCGCGCTTTGACGAATTGCAGGCAATGCTGATGGGAAATAAATAAGTTGCTTGCTCAGAATACGGTATAATGTGGGAGAGGTTAAATATCTCTCCCATTTTTTATTGACTTACTCGCACATCTAACTGTATTATATGTAAAAGACGTTGAAAGTTTAAGGAGGTTATATGCCCGAAGCAGATTTTGATTATAGCAAAAGCGTAAAATACGTTGAATTCGGAGTCTATCGTTTTTCGTTTACCAGAAAGTTCTCTTTGCAGGAAATGGAAGCCCTTGATTTTCGGTTGTCGCAAATAGAAGACGCCTATACGTTGCTTTCGGGGGTTGATTTTGCACGGTGGCTGTATGTTAGAAATATTGAATTTAAATGTGAACAGTCGCGAGACAACAAGGAGGCCTCCTCCGGCATTTTTGATAGGCTGGCGCTTCGCATCTGTATGAAGAAGATAGAACTTATTTCGAGACGCAGCTTAAACTACACGAATGGGGCGCATACATCCCCGTGAGAGAAGGCATATATGTAGTTCTCGCATGGTTGTTTGCTGTTATTTGTGCTGCGTTAGGTGCATTCTGTCTGGCAAACGAAGCTGTAACCGCATCTATCCCGGCGTTTGCAGCGGCAGTACTCGTGATGCCTGCACTATACAAGGTATGGAAGGCTTATACGCGTATAAGCAGTAGAAGAACCTGCGCCATGCTTTCAATAGCCCTGTTTTGGGTTGCTGCAACGCTTGCGCCGCCGGTGGTCGCTAATGTGACTCCGGAAATAAGCGTCAATGTTTCAAATGAAACGGGCGGAATTTACGATGCTGCAAGCGGCGCCTATATGACAGAAGAAGGCGCAATCCGCAATGACAATGACTGTCTTCAGATAAGCAGCCCTTCCGTTATGACTCCGGCGCCCGAGGCCGAACGATGCGAGGCCACAGGGGAAAATGGACTGACGGTGCATTTTCTGGATGTAGGACAGGCAGACTGCACGCTGGTACAGTGCGATGGGCATTCCGTGCTTATAGACGCAGGGTCGTGGGATAGCTATCCGATGGTATTCGAATACCTACGGGGGCTTGGTATAACATCGCTCGATTATGTGATAGCTACGCACCCGCACGCAGACCACATAGGCGGGATGTCCAATATTATACGCGACTTTGATGTAAAGCAATTTCTGCTTCCAGATATAGAAGGCAAGAATGCGTCCTATGAACAAATGCGAAAGGCGTTGAATGGAAGGGGAACCTCCACAACTTTTGCAGCGGCAGGATTGTCGTACTCGATGGGTAAGGGGAAGTTAGAAATATT
>OHKU01001307.1_pt1 | contig 11369 bp, 10 predicted proteins | sample 1568911 | NCBI WGS metagenome assembly OHKU01 (sample SAMEA3879574, study PRJEB24766) | human gut metagenome | biome: human-associated habitat; feature: feces | place: USA | collected 1985/1987
GTTCAGCCAGACCGGCACGACGGGCATCTTTATCTGCTTCACGGCGGAGGCCTGCGTCAACCCGGATACGTATACCGTGTGGATCCCCTTTACCATGTGCCACGAGCTTGCCCACCGGCAGGCCGTCACAGCCGAGGACGACGCGAACTTCTGCGCCTATCTGGCCTGTATGGCCTCGGAAGACGACGATTTTTGCTACTCCGGCGCGTTCGGCGCGTATATCTACTGCCACAACGCCCTGTCGAAGATTGACAAGACCGCCGCCAGCCAGATCTGGAGCACCCTGTCAGAAGGTGTCCTCGCCGACATCCGCGCCGCGAATGAGCATTACGCCCAATACGAGGGCAAAGTGCAGGACGCAGCCCAGAAGGTCAACGACACCTATCTGAAGGCCTTCTCCGAAGAATCCGGCGTCCAGAGCTACGGCGAAGCCGCCGATCTGCTGATCGCGTGGTACCTGAAAAATAATGCTTGACAAACGCAGCGGGATTGAGTATAATAATCGCGCTGATGGACAGTTAGCTCAGCTGGTATGAGCACATGCTTGACGTGCATGGGGTCACAGGTTCGAGTCCTGTACTGTCCACCATAAAAAGCTCCGAAATCGCTTGATTTCGGAGCTTTTTCTTGCATTTTGCAGTCAAAAAGTTCAACCATATTTTTGAAGTCACGTTTTGACCCAAACCGTGACCCAAACCGCGATGTACGTCGGTGTACGAAACGGTACAAAATAGCACAAAAAGACCATTCCGCAGCGCATAAGACGTACATAAAATCGGTATTTTTTCACGAGAAAAGGGCGCGCTGCCGTTTTGACAGCGCGCCCGCTATGCCTTGCGTCACACGACTTCCCGGCCGATCATTTGACCGATGGTGTCCGCAGCCTGCACGCGCATGCTGGGCGTGGAGTGGACGTAGGTGCTGAGCGTGAACCCCGCGCTGTAATGTCCGAGCATTTCGGAGAGTGTCCGCACGTCAACGCCGTTTTTGAGTGCCAAGGTCGCGAATGTGTGTCTCATGTCATGAAATCTCACATGTTCTGCGCCGATGGCTTCCAGAATCCGGTCATGCATGGCGCGGAAGGATGCCGGGTCGAGCATTTCTCCGGTTTTCGGAGACGGGAACATATAGGGATTATCCGGGTGCTTTTCGTGTTCTTCCACCAGAATCTGCACGGTGCTCTCCGGAAGTGTCAGCAGCCGCAGCGAGTTTTTTGTTTTCGGCTGGCTGACAACAAGCTGATGGTCGATGCGGCAGACGCTTTTGGTGACGGAAAGCGTTCGGTCCTTCACGTTCAGATCTTTCCAGAGCAGGGCCAGCAGTTCTCCCCGGCGCAGCCCGCTGGTCAGCTCCAGATAGAGCGGCGCAAACACACCGCGCTGCTTCGCTTCGTGCAGATATGGCCCGATCAGTTCTTCCGGCAGCACTTTCATTTCTTTTCGCACCGTTTTCGGGGCTTTGCAGTTTGCTGCCGGATTGCTCAGAATGAGCTTTTCTGCGACGGCCTGATCGAGACTTTTCCGCAGGATTCCGAGGATACCCTGCACAATGCGTGGGCTGAGCGTCGTTTCTTTCAGCGGAATGTGGCTGTAGTAGTGATTTCTGCCGTGCTCGCTCATCTCGTTGATCGCCCGCTGAATTTGAATGGTGCTCAGCTTTTCCAGCGGGCAGTTACCCAGCGCGGGAAAGAGATGGTTTTCCATGCAGTTGCGGTAGAACTGCTTCGTATTCGGGCGGATCTGCGGCTTGATAAACACCTCGTACCACAACGTCACCCATGTCTGAACGGTGTACTGCCCCGTGCGGGTCGGGTCAAGCTTCTGGCTTTCTTCGATCGCCGTTTTCAGCTTTTCTTTGACTTCTGCCTGCGTTTTCCCGAGAACATTTTTCGTGATGACCTTTCCGTCCTTGTCATACCCGGCGGTATATCGGCCCTCCCAGCGCCCGTCCTTCCGTTTGCGGATGCTGCCTTCGCCGTTGGCTCGCTTTTTGCTCATGTAAATTCCTCCTTTTCCGGTAGCTCACACAACTACCACAAGCACAGTGAAATAGCGAGTACTTTTTGCGCTCAGGCGCATTTTTGTTCTGTGGACTGGCGGTTCAGCCAGCCGAGAAATTTTTCCCGCGAGACAACGATGCGTCTGCCGATTTGGAAAGCCGGGAAATCAACGCTGTGGGCGAGCTTGTACGCTCCGGCTTTGGAGATGCCAAGGACGGCAGCAACATCTGTCATGTTCATCATCAGGGGCAATTCTTCCAGCGAGTGATACTGTTTCTGGTTCATATGGCTTCCTTTCTCCCATTCAGGGAATCAAAATTGGTTTTTGAATGGCCGAGAAGAATTGCCCAATCAAAGTTTTTTATTCTATTTTCTTCACGCCGCCACGGTGGGCGGACGCGGCGTTTGTGCGGCGCAGACCTGCACGGCTGCGCGGTCGGCCTGCAAAACCGCACACATCGGCACAACGCGCCCCACGCCGCGGAGCAAACGGCTGCGCCGATGTGCGTTTCCGACTTGTGCCATAGTTCAACCGTTAGTCCTCCACCTGCAGGCGGCATTGGGGTCAGGGTTCTCCCTGCAAGCTGCGTTTTGGTACCAAAAGGCGATGCTTGCGCGCGTCGTCGCGGACTGCGCTGCTTCGCGACGACTTTTTATGCTGCGCATCAAAAAGTCATCTCTCATCCGCTTCGTCGCTCCTCCTTTCCAAAATGCAAACAGTTCCTTGGTTTGCATTTTGGTTTTCTTTTTAGTCGCTACAATAGTCGCTATGGAATCCCGAAGGACTGGTTCCTGCCTTTTGTAGTCGCTACTATAGTCGCTACGCAGCATTCAGCTCTGCTTCCAGCCGCTTTCTGGCAAGATCCGCGTACACATCCGTGACCTCGATGCCGGTTGCATCGTAACCCTCTTTGACTGCAGCCAGAACTGTCGTGCCGGAGCCTGCAAAGGGGTCTAAGATATGACCGCCCGGTTCCGTGATCTTGACAAGGTCCTGCATGAGCTGCAACGGCTTCTCGGTCAGGTGGATGCGGTTCTGCGGATTGCCGTATTTGAATACACCCGGCAAACACGGCACGGGGCGGCTGACCGGCATATCTCCGTTCGAGCCCCAAACGATATATTCTGCCTGCTGCCGAAAACGCCCCTTCTGCGGACGGGAGTTTCCCTTGTCCCACACAGCGATCCCGCGCCAGATCCAGCCTGCCCACTGGAGCGCATCGCTGGCGCAGGGGAGCTGCCGCCAGTCAATGAACATACAGACCGGCGCACCGGGCTTGGCTGCGCGTCTGGCAAGGTACAGCCACTCTGCCGCCCAGCGGGTCCATGAGCGCTGATCCTTGGCGTCGCCGTCAAAATCAGGCGGTGCGTTGCCGCCCATGCTGGAATACTTCTTTGCGGTGGCTTTGGATTTTTCCGCCTGCGTGCGGCCACCGGACGCATACGGCGGATCTGTGATGACAGCGTCAAATGTGCTGGGAGGAAAGCTCTCCAGCACCGTAAGGCTGTCTCCGTGGATGATCTCCCATCTGGGCTTATCGCGCATGGGCATCCGCTCCCTTCATTTTTTGAGTATGTTGTCGATTCTGTACCCGTTCGTGCGTCAGTTCAAAAACGCTGAGATATTCCGCAGTTGCGTTTGCCAACAACGTATAATCACGCGAACCGGGGCAGCAAGCATACCACTGCGGCATTTTCCCGTCGACCCAGATGTGCGGTTCCGTATTGCGAAGATTCGGATTTGTGCTGCGGCAGCTTCTGCTGACGACGTCCCCAATTTTCATCCGAACACTGTCAATTTCGCCTTTTGAGGGATTCAGGACAGAAACCGTCAGGTATGGGTACTGATTTGCAACGATATCTTTTGTAAACCGCGCTTTGACCCGCAGATCGCCAAGACTGCCGTAGCAGCATTCGCCAACGAATTGCGGATCATGGATCACGCGCCCATCTCCATAGATCTTTCTCAGTTCTTCCAGAAAGAAATTTGTCATGTACGTTCATCCTCCAGTTCCGCGCAAGCCATCCGCAGCTTCTCTGTCTTGTCCGTCTGCTCCCATGCGGCCTGCGGGTGCATAAAGTGGCAGTTGTTGCAGACTTCTGCGAAGAACGGCTTGTCCAGATCCAGCGCGTGAATCATGCCTGCTGGGGTGAAATCAAAGACGCGGCGGACAGCTTCGGTCAGAAATGCGTCGTCATAGTATCCGCTCTCCTGTGTGTCGATTTCGACGGCAACCGGCTCTGCCTGCCCAATGGCATAGGCAAGGCTGACCGTACACACATCGGCAAGACCGGCGGCAACGATGTTCTTTGCCACATACCGGGCGGCATAAGCGGCGCTCCGGTCCACCTTGGTGGGATCCTTGCCGGAAAAGCAGCCGCCGCCGTGGGGGGCGCTGCCGCCGTAGGTATCCACGATGATCTTGCGGCCGGTGAGGCCGCTGTCGGCCTGGGGACCGCCGATGACGAAGCGGCCGGTGGGGTTGACATAGAACTTGGTGTTCTCGTCCATCAGGTGGGCGGGAACGGTGGGCTTGATGACCAGCTCGATCATGTCCCGGCGGATCTGGTCCAGGGTGGCCTCGGCGGCGTGCTGGGTGGAGACCACCACGGTGTCCACACGGACGGGCTTGCCGTTCTCGTCATACTCCACGGTGACCTGGGTCTTGCCGTCGGGGCGCAGATAGTCCACCAACCCCTGCTTGCGGACCTGGGTCAGGCGCATGGCCATCTTCTGGGCCAGGGAGATGGCCAGGGGCATCAGCTCCGGGGTCTCGTCGCAGGCATAGCCGAACATCATGCCCTGATCGCCTGCACCGCCCACCTGATCGTTGGTGCCCAGTGCAATGTCGGGGCTCTGGCCGTCAATGTTGGAGATGACGGCGCAGGTGTCGGCGTCAAAGCCGAACTTTGCGCGGGTGTAGCCGATATCTGCCACCACCTCGCGGACGACCTTCTGGAAGTCCACATAGCAGTTGGTAGTGATCTCGCCCATAATGTGCACAAGGCCGGTGGATGCGCAGGTCTCGCAGGCCACGCGGGCGTTGGGGTCGTGGGTCAGGATCTCGTCCAGAATTGCATCAGAGATCTGGTCGCAGATCTTGTCGGGATGTCCCTCGGTGACGGACTCCGAAGTAAACAGGTGTCTAGCCATTTTTTGCCTCCTAAATGTTGCAGTTGCGTGTATTTACCATTCCATCAAGTTTGTTCTGAAAAATAAAAGCGCCCAGAGCCGAAAGCTCTGAGCGTTGCACTCTTATCTTCCGGTTTCCCGCAGGATTTGGCACCTTACGCTCTCGCGCAGGTTGTCGGGCTTCACAGGGCCTGTCCCCTCAGCCGCTCTTGATAAGTCGGTATTCAATTGGTACGCCACATATTCTATCATTGCAGCGTCAGATTGTCAAGATAAGTCGCACTTATTTTAGACATTCCTTTTAAATTGATGGAGCATTTCCCTGCTCCGGTACGGCGTGGCCGTCCCGGGCGGCGTGGAAAGCGCGTTTTTCCGCGTACATCCGCTGATCCAGCTCCACCAGAAACTTCTCCACGCTGCCGCCCTCGTACTTTGCCACACCGGTGGAGAAGGACAGCTGAAAGCTGCCCGCCGGAGCGGTGGCGTTATAGTGCTGCACCCGCTGCTCGATGGCGGCGCAGATCTCGTCCAGCAGCTCCTCCGAGCCGTGACGGATCAGCACCATGAACTCATCGCCGCTCATGCGGATGGCTACCGAGTTTGCCACCAGCGCCCCGGACAGGATGTGCCCGATCTCCTGAATGGCGCGGTCGCCCTCGGCGTGCCCGTAGGTGTCGTTGATCTCCTTGAAGCAGTTCACGTCCATCATGATGCCGTAAACATCCTTCTCCTGCGTGGCGTGGATGCGATCCAGACAGTAGTTCATGTACTTGCGCCCAAACAGGCCGGACAACTCATCGGTATAGCCCCGCAGGCTGCGGGTCTGGCTGTCCACTAACACAAAGGCGATGGCTACTGACAGCCAGCCAAAGGCCATGCCGTAGAATGCCCCCTGCAGCAGCGTGCCCACCGCACAGGTGACCACGAAGTAGTACACCGGGAAAAACTCCACCGTAATGCCATCGCGCTTGGCCTTATGCACCTGCCACACGCTCTCGGCGTAATAGCTGAACAGCAGCAGATACAGCAAAATGTTCAGTGGGCCCCGATGGTAAGCGTTGTCCGCCGAAATGGAAAAGATCCACCCCGTGCCAAAAAGGTTTGCCACCAGCAGCACCAAAAGTGCCAGCAGCGGCGCGCCCAGCAACAGGTGCCTTCTGCGCAGGCGTCCAATGCTGCGGTAGACCCGGAAGTCCACATACAAACACCACGCATAGCCCACGCACACGGTAGCGCCGGTGCAGACGGTGTTGGTCAGGTACAGCCAGAACCGGCTTGCCGCGCCGGGCACGCCGTCCAGCAGAAAGCTGATCGTCTCTGTGGCCTGTGCCAGCAGCGTCACCACCAGAATCCGGCAGAACAGCGCTGTTCCCACGCTGTTTTTGCTCTCGCCGCGCACCCGCAGCAAAAGCAGAAAGCCTACCAGCACCGCCCCTGTGCCATTGGCCACAAGGATCTCGGGTATATTCATTGCGTTTCCTCCTCTGCCCGCCTTACCCCATAAAGCGGGCAGCCTCCTATTTTATACAGTATCTATCTGTATTATACACCCTGCTGCACCCTGCTTGCAAGGCTTGGACGCAAAAAGGCCGCTGCACGGCAATTTGTGCAGCAGCCCTTGAGAAATCATCCTTTGCAGTTCAGCCAAGCCCGGAGCTTTGCCGAAATACATTTTTTGGCAGAAAACTTAATAGCCCTTTGCCTGCTCGCCGTTCAAAATCTTGACAGCGCGGGAGGTGCCCAGACGGTCAGCGCCCAGTGCAAGGAAAGTCTCCATATCCTCCACGGTGGAAATGCCGCCGGCAGCCTTGACCTTGCAGCGGCCACGCACGCCCTTGACCATCAGCTCCACATCATGGAAGTTGGCGCCTGCGGTGGAAAAGCCAGTGCTGGTCTTGATGTAGTCGGCACCGGCCTCGCAGACGATGTCGCACATCTTTTCCTTTTCTTCCTCGGTCAGCAGGCAGGTCTCAATGATGACCTTCAAAATCTTATCGCCCACAGCCTGCTTCACGGCACGGATATCCTCGCGGACAGCATCGTACTCCTTGTTCTTCAGGCGGCCGATGTTGATGACCATATCCACCTCGGCTGCGCCGTTGGCGATGGCAGTCTTGGCTTCAAAGGCCTTGCTGGCGGTATCCATAGCACCCAGAGGGAAGCCTACCACGCAGCACACGGGGATGCGGCCTGCCATATACTCCACAGCCTGCTTGACGTAGCAGGTGTTGATGCAGACAGATGCGGTGTGGTTTGCAATGGCTTCGTCACACAGCTGCTGGATCTGGGGCCAGGTAGCCTCCGGCTTCAGCAGGGTATGATCGACATGGGACAGGATCTCTTCGCGATTCATTCTCGTTCCTCCGTTGTTTTACTTGCTGGCACGGCGCACCTTTGCCATGCCCACAGCGCTCAGTGCGATCGCAGTCACCGATGCTGTTGCACCAATGATGCCCAGCACCAGACCGGAAACCAGGAATGCGAACCCTTTCAGACCACGTTTCATAATACCGTACCTCCTAAGATGATTTGATTTGAAAACCTTCTCCGGCGCCACCGGGGAGGGTCTTGCTTACTTTTTCTTAAAGATGATCAGCTTGCTGAACACATAGTTCAGCACCACGACCACCACGTTGGAGAATACCTTGACGCACAGCCCCCAGATCTCCTGCGCGGTGATGCGGGTGGTGACAAAAACGGCTGTCGGGCCGTCTGCGCCGCCAATGATGGCAACGCCCGCTACTGATGCTGCTGCCGAAGCCGCCGCGCCGGTGTAGCTGCCCGATACTGTCAGGAAACCGCCGAGCAGGCTTTCCATCAGCGCCGCGCCCTGCGCCGCCAGCAGGTTGCCGCCCACGATCATGATAACGGCATCCAGCACCATAGTGCCCAGACGGCAGGTGACAAAGGTGCCGAACTCTTTCGCCATCGCTTTGCCGGTGGTCTTGCTGCGGAACACGAACGCCCGGTTGGTGCAGTAGGCAAACAGGATGCACAAAGCGTTATCCAGCACATTGCCCCAGCTGTTGGCGGCGGTATAGCCGAACAGCCGGCTGAACAGCGCATACAGCACAATATTCAGCAGGGTGGTCAGCACGCCGAAGATCAGGTAACTGAGCACTTCCCAGTGCTTTTTGAAAAAATTTATCATGGCTTTGTTAACAAAAACAGCCCCGCCGCCGTTTTCCCGGCAACGGGGCTGCAGATCGCATTGTGTCAGAAGCTATGCTTTTGCACGAAGGGCTGATTACTCAGCGTCGTCGTTCAGCAGAGCCTTCATGGACAGGCTGATGCGCTTCTTGTCGAAGTCAACATCCAGCAGCTTCACATCGACCATATCGCCGACCTTCAGTGCATCGGAGACCTTCTCAACGCGGTCATTGCTGATCTCGCTGATGTGGACCAGACCGTCAACACCCGGCAGGATGCGGACGAATGCACCAAACTTGGTCAGAGAAACGACCGGAGCATGGAAGGTGCTGCCGATGGGGTAGTTGTTCTTCAGCTGCTCCCAGGGGTTGTCCTCGGACTTCTTGTAGCCCAGAGAAACCTTGTGGTTCTCGGTGTCGATGTCCTTGACATACACTTCGATGGTGTCGCCAACGGAGACGACCTCGGAGGGGTGCTTGATGCGGTTCCAGCTCAGCTCGCTGATGTGGCACAGGCCGTCAACACCACCGATGTCAACGAATGCACCATAAGAGGTCAGGCTCTTGACAACGCCGGTGTAGGTCTTGCCCACCTCAACGTTTGCCCAGAACTCCTCACGCTTTGCCTTGTTCTGCTCAGCGGTCACCTTGTTGATGCTGCCCACGATCTTGCGGCCGGAGCACTCGGTGACGACCAGCTGAACGTGCTGGCCGACCAGAGCAGTGTAGTCCTCGTCGCGGCGCATAGTGGCCTGAGAACGGGGAACGAACACCTTGACGCCCTTGACGTTGACGACAACGCCGCCCTTATTGAACTCGGTAACATCGCCCTCGACGACTTCACCGGATTCTGCTGCCTTGGCGATCTCTTCCATGCCCTTGCGAGATGCGAGCTTCTTGCGGGAGAGCTGGATGACGCCATCCTGATCCATAACCTTCTCGACGATGAGGTCCAGCTCATCGCCAACCTTCACCAGGTCTTCGACCTTGGCGGAGGAATCATCGGTCAGCTCGCTCAGCTTGACAAAGCCGGTCTGCTTCGCACCGATATCCACCTGGATCTCGTTGGCAGAGATGCTGGTCACGATTCCTTTCACAATACTGCCTGCATGAACTCGCTTTTCTTCGGATGCGTTCAGCATCTCCTCAAAGCTCATGTTGTCATTGATTTCTGCGCTCATACTGTTAAGTACCTCCTCAATAATAGACGATGGCGTTGAAGCCCCGGCTGTCACGCCCGCCACTTTAACATCTGCAAACCATTCCGGCCGAAGTTCGCTCGCTGTTTCGACCGTTACGGCACGCGTGTGTTTTGCGGCGACCTGTACCAGCTTTTGGGTATTGGAAGAATGATGACCGCCAATGACAACAACAATGTCGCATTTTTGGCTGAGGTCTTCCGCTTCCTGTTGCCTCGCCCACGTCGCATTACATATTGTATCAAAAATTCGGGCGTTTGTATAGGCTTTTTTGAGAAACTCCGAACTTTCTTTCCATTTTGTAACCTGAAATGTGGTCTGTGCAACTGCAAAAAGGGGTTTTTGGGGGTCAGAAGGGCCGTTCCACGCCTCTAACTCGGCTAAATCGGCAAAAACGAACACCTCACCCCGGGTGTGTCCCACAATGCCCTGCACCTCCGGGTGGGTCTTATCGCCCGCCACCAGCAGCACCGCACCCTCTTTTTCGGCCTCGGCGGCAATGCGCTGGATCTTCTGCACAAAGGGGCAGGTGGCGTCATGGTAGGGGATGCCGCGCGCTTCCAGTTCATCGTAAACGCTGCGGGGCACCCCGTGGCTGCGGATGACCACCTCGCACCCGGCAGGCACATCCTGCACGGTGTCCACTACCTGTGCACCCTTGCGCCGCATATCCTCCACCGCCTGCGGGTTGTGGATCAGCGGGCCCAGTGTTGCCACCTTATGCCCCTCGGCCAGCAGGCCGTAGGTCAGTTCCACGGCACGGTTCACACCAAAGCAGAACCCCGCCGTTTTCGCCAAACGGATCTCCATCTCTTACGCCCCCATCTTTTCCCATGCTTCCAGCAGTGCCTGCTTGTTGGCACGGAGTTTTTTGGTGTCCCGGCGGCCCTCCATGGCAAACTGTGCTGCGGGCATCGGCTCGCCGTAGATCACCCGCACCTTGCAGAACAGGTGCATTCTTCCGTCCGGGGTATCATAGAAGATGCGGCAGGGCACAACATCCACCCCTGCCTCGGCGGCAATGACGAAAAGGCCGCTCTTGGGGGGCAGAAGCTTGCCCTCCTTTTCGCGGGTGCCCTCCGGGAAGATGAGCAGGGTCTTGCCCTGTTTGCAGGCTTCCACCGTCTGGGAAATGACCGCCATCTCGTCCTTGGTGCCGCGGACGCACACACCGCCACAGCAGCGGAAGAACCACGTCAGGAAGGCGTTGATCTCGAACAGTTCCTTTTTGGCGAACACCACCATCCGCCTGCCCCACCGGGTGACAACGATGAACACCGGGTCGATGGCAGACACATGGGTGGGCGCAAGGATATAGCCCTTCGTCTGCACCTTTTTCAGGTTTTCACGCCCCTCCACCCGGATGCGGAAACCGATGTGCCACACAAGCCACGCAAGGGGCACCAGAATATAATATAGTACCATTTTTTATTCCTGTCCTGTTTGTTTTATCCGCCGATCTTTTTGGCAATGATCTGCTTCATAGCGTCAAGGCTCTGCTCAAAATCCAGTTCCGAGGTATCCAGCAGCACGGCGTCCTCTGCCTGTTTCAGCGGAGCGGCGGCGCGGTGGGTGTCCTGATAGTCCCGCTGCTTCACATCTGCCAGTACTTCCTCGTAGGGGGTGTCGATGCCCTTGGCCTGATACTCCTTCCAGCGGCGGGTGGCGCGTGCCTCCGGGCTGGCGGTCAGGAAGATCTTCACCGTAGCGTCCGGCAGCACCACCGTGCCGATATCCCGGCCGTCCATCAGCACATCCTGCTTTTTGGCCATGCTGCGCTGCAGCTCCAGCAGAAATGCCCGCACGGCGGGGTTTGCACCCACGGCAGAGGCTGCCATGCCCGCGGCTTCGGTGCGGATGGCGGTGCTCACATCCTCGTCCTTTAAGTA
>OHKU01001320.1_pt1 | contig 11269 bp, 10 predicted proteins | sample 1568911 | NCBI WGS metagenome assembly OHKU01 (sample SAMEA3879574, study PRJEB24766) | human gut metagenome | biome: human-associated habitat; feature: feces | place: USA | collected 1985/1987
TGGCAGTCCGGGACGAGTGGTTCTCCGATGATTTGCGGAAGCTGGACGATGACAAATCTCGCTATACTTCCCGCGTTAAGTATGTCGGAATCCGTATATCGCTCAGCGCAGATGCTATATAAACTGATTTTCACAGCGGCAGAAGATAGCAACGTCATAAAAGAATCCCCCTGTTCAAAGCTATCAGCTAAGGGAGGAAAACCGCAGAAAGTCAAAAAAGCATTGTCTGATGAACAAGTCGAGAAGTTACTAACGGCAATTAAAGATCTGCCGCCATATGTGTTTGTTATGATAGGATTGTATTGTGGGTTAAGGCGTGAAGAGATTCTCGCACTTCAATGGGATTGTGTCTTTCTGGATGTCCCAGCCCCGTATTTGTCTGTAAAAAGAGCGTGGCATACAGAGCACAATCGTCCGGTAATACTGGATGCGCTGAAAACAAGTGCAGCCAAAAGAGATATACCCATACCTCCGCCGTTAGCTGATTGCCTTAAAGAAGTAAAGGCAAAGAGCCAATCTCCATTTGTGGTCGCAAACAGAGATGGTAAGCCTCTTTCCTACACTCAGTTCCAACGCGTCTGGAAGTATATAGTGACAAGGAGCAATAAGGAACGCACCTACGTGAGGTATGTGAACGGTCAAAAAATCAAGCACACAGTCACACCGGCTCTCGGTGAAAAGGCTCCTCATAATGGCAAGGTGGTGTACAGCTTGGACTTTCAAGTGACGCCGCACCAGTTGAGGCATACATATATCACGAACCTGATATATGCTGGGGTAGATCCCAAAACTGTTCAGTACCTGGCCGGTCATGAAAACAGCAAAATTACAATGGACATATATGCTAAGGTGAAATACAACAGCCCCGATGCGCTGTCCACCATTGTAAATAACGCATTCAACAACATGTACGCGAAAGCGGAGTAACCTGTTGAGGAGCCGAATAATATCGGCTCCTCTTCTTGTCTCTTGAAAAAACAATCAGCTTGTGCTATATTATAAAAACCTAAGGGAAACAAGCACCATACGAGAACTGGAGCTTCACGGGGACAACCTAAGGGACAACCCAATGGCATAACCCTTAAAAACCTTGATAAATAAAGGATTTTGGAGCCTAAAACTTTCAGAAGCCAGGTCTCAAAGCAGCTCGTCGCGCTCCGCAGTTCAGCAAGCGCTGATTGTCGAACTTTTTCTTCAAAGTTTCATGTCAAATCCCCGAAATCCTACGATTTCGGGGATTTTTCGTTTGTAAGCTTTGTTGCGACTTGACCGGTTTTGAATGGGTTTGTACCGGTCTAAATGGGCTAACTATGGGCTAACTTTTGGGGTATTTTTCTCAAATGGGCTAACCAATGGGCTAACCGACAGCCCATATTTTCAAAATTCCTTATCTGTTTTTACTCTCTTGATGCAAGGCGTTCAGTTTTCAAACTGGGCGCTTTTTGCATTTTCGGGATTATTCTTTGAATAAGAAAGAGAACGGTTCTGACAAAAAGCTCCCGCGCATCAGCGAGCTGAACGCAGAGTATGCGATGCTTCTGGAACGAAAGAAAAGCTCCTATGCAGAGTACCGCAAGACCAAATCGGAAATGCAGGATTGGCTTGTGGCGCAGAAGATTGTGCAGGAAATCCTGAAAGAGGATGAGCAGAAAATAGAGCAGCTGCATGAGCAGGAAGTTCGGCAGGAAGAAGAAAATAGACAAAGCAGTCGATGATGGATTGTCCGGCGCAGTGTGGGCGTTATGCTCATGCTGCACCGGGCTTTTTTCTTTGGCAGGAACTGCCGTTAAAGCATCCGGAACGGATGCGCAGCCCGATGCCGCAGGCAGCGTTCTAAGGGGATTGGGGAGTTTCCCCAACAAGCAGAAAATCGCTTTCGTGTCACGAAAGCCCTGCTTGCAGAAGAGTGGATTCTAAAAAAATCGTTTAAAATTTGGAAGAACTTTCGATTGATTTTGTTCGTTTCGTGGAGTAGAATATAAGTGAGAAATTTTAACTTGCTGCGAGTGACTTTAGACATCGAAAAAGAGGTTCCGTATGGATTTCATGACGATTAAGCAGGCTTCTGAAAAATGGGGCATCTGCCTGGGGCGCACTGGCGCTGTATGAATTGCCGACTACAATCCTTGGTGTCCGTCCTGGAAAGCCAGGCTATGAGGAAATTGTGGTATCGCCCAGAATGGAAACTGTGACCTGGGCAAAGGGAACTGCCATCACGCCGAAAGGGGCGGTCTGGGTTTCCTGGAATAAACATACGGATGGAACAGCGGAAATTACGGTACACGGTCCGGAAGACGTGCCGATTACCGTCAGAAAAGGGGGATAATATGAAACTGAATTGGATTAATACCTTGCCCGATGGCGAAACGACAAGGAAAGAGTTTGCCTTCCTGCCCGATAAAGAGGGCGTGGAGAATCACGTGGTGAATCTCTACCCGGAAATCACATTCCAAACGATGGAAGGATTTGGCGGTGCCATTACGGACGCAGCTGGCTATGTATATTCGTTGATGAAGGAAGAGCAGAAGCATCAGCTGATGGAAACCTATTTTTCGCCGGAGCAGATGAAGTATGGGATTGTCCGGATTCACATGGACAGCTGTGATTTTTCCACAGAAATGTATGAAGCGATGTCTGATCCATCTGACCGGGAGCTGAAAACCTTCTCCTTTTCCCGGACGGAGAAGTACATTCTGCCCATGCTAGCCGATGCGGAAAATGCAGCGGGGAAGAAGTTGAAGCTGATGCTGTCGCCCTGGTCACCTCCAGCGTTTATGAAGACCAACGGCGAAAGAAAGCACGGCGGCAGTCTGAAACCGGAATATCGGGAGTTCTGGGCAGATTACATTTGCCGTTATATTCTGGAATTCCGCAAGCGTGGATATGAAGTCCAACGGATCTCACTGCAGAATGAGCCTAAAGCCGTGCAACCCTGGGACTCCTGCATTTACACCGCCCGGGAGGAAAAAGAATTTTTGCGTGACTTCATGTACCCAGCACTGCAAAAGCATGATCTTTGTGATGTGGAGGTCTTTATCTGGGATCATAACAAGGAGCGGGTCTATGAGCGCGTCCGGGACACCGTGGACGAAACAACGAAGGACATGGTTGCAGGTGTGGCATTTCACTGGTATTCCGGTGATCATTTTGAGGCGCTGGATCTGGTGCGCCGGCAGTATCCGCAGTTGAAAATGGTAGTTTCTGAAAGCTGCATTGAGTATACAAAATTTGGTGCGGCTGACGGTGTGGTCAATGCCGGAAGACTGTCACATGAGATCATTGGAGATCTGAATGGCGGCATGTGTGCTTTCTACGACTGGAATCTGCTGCTGGATGAAACAGGAGGCCCCAATCATGTAGGGAACCTCTGCCATGCACCGTTTTTGTATGATCGCCAGCACAAGGAACTGCTGCCCCAGCTGATTCAGAAGTATTTTTACCATTTTGCCCACTTTGTCGAACCCGGTGCCAAACGAATCGCTTTCAGTAAGTATACGGATGAGCTGGATGTGACTGCCGTTCAAAATCCCGACGGAAAGATTGTCATAGTCATTTTGAACCGAAGTGAAGAGTGCCTGTCGGTAGTGCTGCGGCTGCAGGAGCATATCGTTCCTCTGCAGGTAGAAGCTCAGTCTATCTGTACGGGTGTAATCGTATAACAAAGTCTGAGAAGCACGGGAGCAGCTTGAAAATAGTCCATCCGATTCACTGTGCTGTATAATGATTTTGTAAGATTCTGTATATTTCCGATATGTCGAATAGAAAACACAGCCGTCTCTGTGATTGAGTCGGCTGTGTTGCATTATGCCAATGTGGGTGATGTGCCGGATGGCGATTGTGTTGCTCTCTGCTAATCAGGAAGGCATCACCTAATGGCGCTGCCAGTTTTGTGACTTATAAGGAAAGGAATCACAAAACAAGTCTCATATGAACTCCTTGCCCTTCGGGCAATTAAAATCTTTTCTAAAGATTTTAATTGGAGTTCAGTATAAGAGTCCCCTGCAAGATCCCATTTGCGCCGTTTCCGTTGACGTTGGCGATATTATATGGTATAATCGATATAAATGAACCGAATAGTCCCTGCACCTCCACGATACACCTGCTGTGAAGAATAAAAAGGAATGGATGCTTTTTGTTCCGTCAGAAGATCCCCCCGATTTTATTGCGGTTGACATCGTGCAAATCTGGAAACAATCCATGGGGCATTTCAATATCTTGCACATGCTGGATATACTTTGGCGTGGCCTTCTGTTTATGGGCAAGGCTTGCGTGTTCTGCATATTTTTTATCCGGGAGGAATTTTTTTATGAGCAGAAAAGTAACCGTTATTGGAGCCGGAAATGTGGGGGCAACCATCGCCTACACCTTGTCCCTTGGGGACATCGCTTCCCAGATCGTTGTAGTCGATATCAACAGGGAGAAGGTGGAGGGCGAGGTCATGGACATCGTTCAGGGAACCAGCTTCCGCGAGCCGATCTCCGTCATTGCCGGTGATTACGCTGACGCGGCAGACTCCGACATCGTCATCATCACCTCCGGCATCGGGCGCAAAGCCGGTCAGAGCCGCATCGATCTGGCGCAGACCAACGTCAACATCATGAAGGATATTGCGCCAAAGATCGCGGCGGTCGCCCCCAACGCCCTGTATGTCATCGTCAGCAATCCTGTGGACATCATGGCCTACGTGTTTACCAGAGTCTCCGGCATTCCGGAAAGCCAGATCATCGGCTCCGGCACCATTCTGGACACCGCCCGGCTCCGCTACGACCTGTCCCACCGCTATCACATCGCCCAGAAGAACATTCATGCCTACGTCTACGGTGAGCATGGGGATACCTCCTTCATTCCGTGGTCTCTGGCGCAGATCTCCGGCTGCCCCCTCAGCGAATACGAAGATATGATGGTCAAGCGGAATGTCACGAAGAACCGCCTAGACCCGGAGCAGACGCTGAAATACGTCCAGAAATCCGGCGGCGAGATCATTGCCAAGAAGGGCGCTACCTTCTACGCCGTATCCGCTTCCGTGAATAAAATTCTGGGTGCGCTGGTAGCCGCCTATGACAGCGTGGCCACCGTGTCCTCCATGATGCACGGAGAGTACGGGATCGAGGACGTGTGCATCAGCACCATGACGATCATCGGCCCCAACGGCGTGAAGGGAAAGGTTCCCGTGGAGCTGACCTACGACGAGCAGGCAAAGCTTCGTGCCAGCGCCAACGCACTGAAGGAAGTTATCGCAAGTCTGGATATATAAAGGAAGGTATACTATGAAATACAGCTATTATCCCGGCTGTACCCTGAAAAACAAAGCAAAGGCTCTGGACGATTACGCCAGAGCCTGCGCTCTGACTTTGGGGTTTGAATTGGAGGAACTGGATACCTGGCAGTGCTGCGGCGGCGTGTACCCGCTGGGCGCGGACGAAATCGCGACCAAACTTTCCTCCGTCCGGGCGCTGAACGACGCCAAGGAAAAGGGGCAGGACTTAATCGCGGTCTGCTCTGCCTGCTACCATGTCCTCAAGCGCGTCAACGACGATATGAAAAACGACGCGGATACTCAGCTCCGCGCCAACAATTATCTGGGGCTAGACAAGCCGTACCGGGGGGAGACCCGGGTTCTGCACTTCCTGGAGGTGCTGCGCGACCGCGTCGGCTTCGACGAGGTGAAGAAAAAGGTCGTAAAGCCCCTGACTGGGCGGAAGATAGGCGCGTACTACGGCTGTCTTCTCCTGCGCCCCAGCGCGGTCATGGCCTTTGACGACCCGGAAAATCCCACCATCCTGGAGGATTTTATCCGGGCGCTGGGGGCGGAGCCTGCGGTATACCCCTACCGCAACGAGTGCTGCGGCGGGTACATATCCCTGAAGGAAAAGGCGCTGTCCGGCAGATTGTGCAGCCGGATCGCCGGGAGCGCGGCGGACTTCGGCGCGGAATGCCTTGTGACCGCCTGCCCCCTGTGCAAATATAACCTCAGCCGGGAAAGCAGCCTGCCCGTGGTGTATTTCACCGAGCTTCTGGCGGAAGCGCTGGGCATTATGGAGGTGGACGCGTGAGTACGGTGGAACAGATCAAACGCATCAGTGGCGTGAACCCCCTCAAGTGCATGAAGTGCGGCAAATGCTCCGCTTCCTGCCCGTCCTTCAACGAAATGGACATTAAGCCTCACCAGTTTGTCACCTATGTGATCAACGACGACGTGGAGGCGCTGGCAAATTCCGTCTCCGCGTGGAAGTGCCTGAGCTGCTTTGCCTGCATCGAACGGTGTCCCCGGGATGTGAAGCCCGGAAAGCTCATTGACGCGGCGCGGCAGATCCTGATTCGCCGGCGGGGGCAGGAAGGCCTTTCGCCGGACGAGATCGGGGCGCTGCTGGACGAGGATATCCCGCAGCAGCTTCTGGTCAGCGCATTCAGAAAACAACGGAGGTGAGGACCCGTGCAGAGAATCGGAGTGTTCGTCTGCCATTGCGGCAGCAATATCGCCGCGACGGTGGACGTGAAAAAAGTGGTGGAAATGGCGCTGCAGGAGTCGGGCGTTTTCCACGCGGAGGACTATCCCTACATGTGCAGCGAGGCCGGCCAGTCCCGAATCGCTGCCGCAATCAGGGAAAAGGGTCTTACCGGCATTGTGGTCTGCTCCTGCTCCCCCCGGATGCACGAGACGACCTTCCGCAAGGCTGCGGAAAAAGCCGGGATCAATCCCTATCTGGTTGAGATTGCCAACATCCGGGAGCATTGCTCTTGGATCCACAAGGACATGGAGGAGGCCACCCGGAAGGCGGTCATTCTGATGCGCGCCGCCGTTGCCAAGGTGCATCTGGATGCGCCGCTGTCGGCAGGGGAAAGCCGGGTCATAAAGCGGGCGCTGGTCATCGGCGGCGGTATCGCCGGGATACAGACCGCACTGGATATCGCCGACGCGGGCTACAAGGTGGATATCGTGGAGAAATCGCCCTCCATCGGTGGACGCATGAGCCAGCTGGATAAGACCTTTCCGACGCTGGACTGCTCGGCCTGCATCCTGACGCCCAAAATGGTGGAGGCGGCAGCTCATGAAAACATCACCATCCATACCTATTCCGAGGTAGAGAAGGTCTCCGGCTTCGTGGGAAATTTCACGGTGGACATCCGCAAGAAAGCCCGGTATGTTGACCTGAACAAATGCACCGGCTGCGGCGTCTGCCAGGAAAAATGCCCCTCGAAAAAAGCGCTGAACGAATTTAACCGGGGGCTGAACACCCGCACCGCCATCTATACCCCCTTCGCCCAGGCCATTCCCAACGTTCCTGTCATCGACACGGCCAGCTGCATCAAGATGAAGACCGGCAAGTGCGGCATCTGCGAAAAGTTCTGCCAAGCCGGAGCCATCGACTACACCCAGACCGACGAGATCGTGACCGAACAGTACGGCGCCATCGTCGTGGCCACGGGCTTTGACACCATTAAACTGGACAAGTACGGCGAGTATGCCTATAACGAGAGCAAGGACGTGATCACCTCTCTGGAGCTGGAGCGGATCATGAATGCCGCAGGCCCCACCGGAGGGCACTTGGAACGGCTTTCCGATGGCAAAGCTCCTAAGAAGATTGTGTTCATCCAGTGCGTGGGCAGCCGCTGCGCCGACAGCCGGGGCAAACCCTACTGTTCAAAAATCTGCTGCATGTACACCGCCAAGCACGCCATGCTCATCCGGGACAAGTACCCGAATACCAACGTGACGGTGTTCTATATCGACGTCCGGACGCCCGGTAAGAATTTTGACGAATTCTACCGCCGGGCGGTGGAGGATTACGGCGTCAACTACATAAAGGGTCAGGTGGGCAAGGTCGCCCCCCAGAGCGACGGAAGCCTGCTGGTGCAGGGCGTCGATCTGCTGGAAAACAAGCAGATCCTGAAAAAGGCGGACATGGTGGTGCTGGCCACCGCGAGCCGAACCCGGATGTGCGGAAGATTGCTACCATGCTGACCGCTTCCATCGATACCAACAGTTTCCTGACTGAGGCTCACCCCAAGCTGCGGCCTGTGGAATCCCCCACTGCGGGCGTGTTCCTGTCCGGCGTGTGTCAGGGGCCCAAGGACATTCCCGAGACCGTAGCCCAGGCGGGCGCCGCCGCGGTGAAGGTCATCGGCCTGCTGGCAAAGGACAAGCTCAAGACCAATCCTTGCACTGCCAAGCCTGACGAGCTGCGGTGCAACGGGTGCTCCCAGTGCGCCAATGTCTGCCCCTACGGCGCGATCAGCTACGAAAATCGTCAGGTCAACGACCATGGCATCCGGGAGGAGCGCCGTGTTGCCGTGGTCAACAGCGCCCTGTGTCAGGGCTGCGGCGCCTGCACCGTGACCTGCCCCAGCGGCGCCATGGATTTGCAGGGCTTCTCCAACAGACAGATCATTGCGGAGGTGGACGCCATATGCCGGTAACGAACGAAAACTGGAAGCCCACGATCGTGGCCTTCTGCTGCAACTGGTGCAGCTACGCCGGTGCGGATCTCGCCGGTTCCAGCCGGTTGGCGTATCCCGCGGACGTGAAGATTATCCGGGTACCCTGCTCCTGCCGGGTCAACCCCATGTTTATCCTCCGTGCCTTTGAAAAAGGCGCGGACGGCGTGATTCTGTGCGGCTGCCATCCCGGCGACTGCCACTACTCCACCGGCAATTACTATGCCCGCCGCCGGATGACCCTGCTGTTTTCCATGCTGGATTATCTGGGCGTAGAGGACGGGCGCACGCGGGTGGAGTGGGTCTCCGCCGCCGAGGGCGCAAAGTTCTCCGAAACCATGAACAGCTTTGTGTCAGCCGTCCGGGCCCTTGGCCCGAGCGTGAGATTGGGGGATCTGAGATGCAGGAATTGATGGAAAAAGCAAAGCAGCTCCTTTCCTCCGGCGAGGTCGCCCGGGTTCTGGGCTGGCGGAAGGGCGAAAACGTCTGGGACGCGGAGCCGGCCTTCTTCGACACGGCGGATTCTCTGGACGGCTTCGTCTACAACGGCTTCTGCGGCGCGAACCTCAGTAAGTACATGATCGAAGCGGAGAAGAAAGAGGGGAAAACCCTGGTATTTTTGAAGCCCTGCGATTCCTACAGCTTCAACCAGCTCCTGCGGGAGCACCGGGTCAGCCGGGAGAAGGCATATATCGTCGGCGTAGGCTGCAAGGGAAAGCTGTCGCTTTCCAGAATCCCCGTTGACGGGATTCTGAGCATTTCTGGCGCGGCGTACCCTGATCCCGCCGAAAATCTGACCGTCGAGACCCTGTACGGCACCCGGACGCTGCCCTACAAATCCGCCATGCTGGAGCGCTGCCATGTATGCAAGGGCAAGGAGCATGTGGTTTACGACGAACTGCTGGGAGAATCCTCGGACACCGTGGATGCCGACCGTTTTGGGGAGGTGGCACGGATTGAGGCGCTGCCGTCCGAGGAGAAATTTGCCTTTTTCCGCAGCGAACTGAGCAAGTGCATCCGCTGCAATGCCTGCCGGAACGTCTGCCCCGCCTGCTCCTGCCGGAAGTGCGTCTTCGACAGTACGGCCTTCAACAGCGAGCAGAAGGCCAATGTCACTTCTTTTGAGGAAAATATGTTCCATATTATCCGTGCGTTCCATGTGGCGGGTCGGTGCACCGACTGCGGCGAGTGCAGCCGGGTCTGCCCTCAGGGCATTCCGCTGCACCTGTTCAACCGGAAATTTATCAAGGAAATCAACACCTTGTACGGAGACTATCAGGCAGGCCTCGATCTGGACAGCCCCGCGCCGCTGACAAGCTTCCGTCAGGACGATGCCGAACCCGGCGTAGGAAGGGGGTAAGGGGATGTATCGGATCAAAACCCAGGCACTGGCGGCACTTTATGCCGCCATGGCGGCGAAAAACGACCTGTTTCTGCCGGTAAAGGCTGCCGGAAAGACCAATTTTGCCCTGTGGCAGCCGGATGCGGACGTGGATATCCGCACCCTGAAAACCGTGAAATCCCCCAAGGACGTCTTCTTCCCCCAGAGCGAAAACCTGTATACCTGTGAAAGAACCGACGGCAAGCTCGCCGTGGAGCCGCAGACCCTGCGGGAAAAGCCCTTCGTGGTCTTCGGCATCCGCGCCTGCGATGTGCGCGGCGTCGCTGTGCTGGACAAGGTGTTCCTGAGCCAGCCCGTGGATACGTATTATGCTGCCCGCCGTAAATGCGGCGTTCTCGTGAGCTTAGCCTGTTCCCGGCCGGAAACCTCCTGCTTCTGCGGCACCTTCGGCATCGACTGCGCCGCGCCGGAAGGGGATGTGGCCGCCTGGCTTGCCGGGGAATACCTGTACTGGCAGCCCCGGACGGAAAAGGGAACGGCGCTGACCGGGCAGGTAGAGTCCCTGCTGGAGCCGTGGGATGACGCGCCGGTGGCGGCGGAACAGGCCACTATTCGTGACATCTGCCGGAAGCTGCCACTGAAAGATCTGAGCCTCGCAAACTGGGGCGCCGACGCGGCACAGCGGAATTTTGACTCGCCCCTGTGGGAGCAGCTGTACAAGCCCTGTCTCGCCTGCGGCACCTGCACCTTTGTATGCCCCACCTGCCAGTGCTACGACATCAAGGATTACGATACCGGCCATGACGTCCAGCGCTACCGGTGCTGGGACAGCTGCATGTACTCTGACTTTACCATGATGGCTCACGGCAACAACCGCACCAGCCAAATGCAGCGGTTCCGTCAGCGCTTCATGCACAAGCTGGCCTACTTCCCTGCCAATAACGGCGGGATGTTCTCCTGCGTGGGCTGCGGACGGTGCGTGGACAAGTGTCCCAGTCGACTGAATATCGTCAAGGTCATCAGAGCCTTTGAACAGGAGGGGAATGTATGAGCGAAGCGATGCACGAATGCAAGTATAACCCCGGCTTCCTGCGGGACACCCTGATCCCCCAGGTCGGCGTCATCACCGACATCCGCACCGAGACCCCCGACGTCAAGACCTTCCGGGTCAACGCCCCCGGCGGCGGGAAGCTGTTTGAGCATATGCCGGGTCAATGCGCCATGGTCTGCGTCCCCGGCGTGGGAGAGGCCATGTTCTCCATTACCTCCTCCCCGACGAACCGGGACTATCAGGAGTTCTCCATCAAGCGCTGCGGCGTGCTGACGGATCAGCTGCATTCCATGAATGTGGGCGATGAAATCCTGGTTCGCGGCCCCTACGGCAATTCCTTCCCGGTGAACACGGAGCTGAAGGGCAAAAACCTTCTGTTCATTGCGGGCGGCATCGGTCTTGCCCCGCTGCGCAGTGTGATCAACTACTGCCTGGACAAC
>OHKU01001325.1_pt1 | contig 11257 bp, 9 predicted proteins | sample 1568911 | NCBI WGS metagenome assembly OHKU01 (sample SAMEA3879574, study PRJEB24766) | human gut metagenome | biome: human-associated habitat; feature: feces | place: USA | collected 1985/1987
ACGACACAATAATGCCGTGGAAGTATTTCCTCCACGGCACGATCTGTCGTTATAGCTGTTGCGTTTCTCTCCCTCTGCCATTCCAGACAGGCAACCCTTCCCGGCGCTGTGCCCTGCACCCCGTTGCCAGGGTACAGTATGTTTCCTCGCTTCTTGGCACGCTCCCTATCCGATCCTGGCGCTGCTTCCCCAAAGCGGTACTGCAGAGGACGCTATTCTCTTGTTAGAAGGTTTTTGGCCTTCTATACTATAAGAGATGTAAATTTCGGACAAAAGCACACCTTGAATTCGTTAAATTTACAAAAAGTTCACAATTGAAGCTTGGCAAGCGATTTCCTTGTCTTTTTCCGACATTCTCTTTCTCAATGCAGATTATGTGGCGGTGACAACTATAAGAAATAAAATGTTGAGAAAAATAGCGCTGTATGCTATAATATTCCTATAAATTATTTGCGAAAGGAGGAAGCCTCATGAATTTTGTACTGAAACAATTTGATGATGTTCTGCTTAATTTTTCGACTAAGCGTACCATGGATGGCATGGATATTTCTATCACTGCAATAAATAAAGATAAGACAGAACGGCTTCCTCTTGGTATGTCGCCTACCAGCGAATCGCTCACACGCTGGTTACGACATCGGACGATTCCAGCAAATCGTGCGTATGCACAAAATTTCTTATCAAAGAATGGTTTGAGTGAAAACGACTTTATCGGTATCCTGCAAATCTGTAAAGGACTTTCTCTGACAGATTGCTATTGGGTTACACATCCGGATGACCAAAAGACCTTTGCAGAAGTAAATCTCTTCGATAATCGTTTTAGCCAAGTGCTTTCTCAGATTGCATTTACTGGCTATGGTAGTTCTCCGGTATCCAAATTCCGTTTTTCTCCTGAATTTACTACAAATGGTATGCTGCCTAAAGCGTGGCGCAGGAAAGAAGGTAAGGTTCTGCTCTATAAAGGCGGAACGAGCGGCTTAGCCAATACAGGTAAGGAACCCTATTCTGAGTTCTATGCCGCACAGGTGGCAGAGGCAATGGGCATACCTCATGTTACCTATGGTCTTTCAAAATGGAAGGGGCAACTTTGCTCCACCTGCGAACTGTTTACTAGCAAAGATGTTTCATTTGTCCCGGCATCCACACTTATCAATACTTCCAAAATTTCCAAAATCATTGATTGGTATGATGACCACGGCTGGAAAAACGACTTGGCAGATATGCTGGTTCTGGACGCCATCATTCGCAATACAGACCGTCACCTCGGCAACTTCGGCTTCTTGGTTGATAACCATACGAATCAGTTGTTGAGACCAGCACCCGTCTTTGGCAATGGACTGTCCTTGTATTGCTATGTTATGGACAATGATTTAAACAACCTCTCAGAGCAGGAAAAAACATTAGCTCCTGCCCTGTATGCGAACTTCGATGAGGTTGCTCTTCATGTTATTGGACAAAAACAAAAGCAGGAACTACGACATTTGCTCACTTTCAGGCTTAAAAAGCATGGCCGCTACAATCTCAGTGATGAACGCGTTAAAATGCTGGAAAGCTCTATCCAAGAGAAAGCAAGATATTTGCTGGAATCCGCATAACTTAGTTTCCCGATATGAAATAGTTTCCCATATTTCAAGGTGAATCGTAATATCCAAACAAAATGTGGTATCAAGTAAAAGAGCGCCGCCTCCACAGACTCGTGGAAGCGGCGCTTTACTGCTATCGTTGCTTTTCATTAACGATAGACTTGTAATTCGTTAACGAAGAGTTGTATTTTTTCTGTACATTCCGAACTGCTCTATTAACGGTAGAGTATCCCGCTGCTGCGAGTCTTTCGTTTGTAATGGAGCACTTTAATACAGGACTACCGGCGATACGCCAATAGCCCAGTCTGGAATTACCGCACTGGTAAGCCTTGTCAGCCGGGATGCCCAGCTTTCTCAAATTGACCACCTTCGTTCTGGGCTTCTTCCACTGCTTCCAGATGTACATTCGGAATCTGCGCCGCATCCATTCATCACAAGACAGCAGCGTCCGCTTCATATCGGCTACTCGAAAATAGCCAATCCAACCGCGGATAAATACCTTTACTTCCTGCATCACTCTGCGGACATTGCGTCCGCAGTTTCGCTTTGTAGGCTCTGTTCAAATTGTCTCTGTCCAGTATTGCTTCCAACAGGTCTCTTGCACCGTCTCGTTTTTTCCCGTCTCTGCGGTCAGTGCTCTGCGCTTCTGCATGCCCTTTGTGTTCCACACTAGCGCAAAAACCAGACCGCCCTTTGCAGGCGGTCTGGTTTTTTGTTTCTTCTTTGAAAAAATCTTTGACCCACTGTGCGTGCTACTTACCTGAAAACACGAAAGTGAGAATCTCCTTGGCCCTTCCCTATCGCAAATTTACAAGTAAGTATGCCCCACAATCCACAATCGAGCCAGCTTGGGGATACCCTGGCAAAGCATGTTCTTCTGCGTAGGCTTGTGCTTGTTTGTGCAGAATTTCACTGTGCTGCATGGTAAAGTCAAACCCATAGTATTGGAACAGGTTTTCTGCCGCCGAACCATATACACCATCAAGCTCAGCAAAAGCAACAGCAGCCCAAGTCAGCACGGAATTGCAGTTTGTGTCCACATACTTTACAATGTCACCCGTTTCCCAATCGGGCTTATGTTCTCGGAACTGTTTGTATATAACACTCTGATTCGGATTTGCAGTTGTATATCGAGTAATATTGCCTCCCAGTGTGTATTGACCCACCAAAACTACCGGCTTTGATACATCATAACTCTGCTCTAACTCCGTGCCGATAGATCTCACTACCGCCGCTTCTTCATTTGATCGTTCATAATTCAATGCAAGCATATGGTTTAGATACATTGCCTGATGGACACATAATACCACTAGACCTAATTGTACTGCCGCCACAATCAAATTTCGCTTATGAAACAGTTTGAAAAGAATTTCATATACTGCAAGTACAACCAAAGCAAAAAAAAGGGCAAATGTCTGACAGGTGCGATAAGCAGAGTATATACCTTGCAAGAGTGAGAGTAATACCAATGACAGCAACATACCTGCGCCTGTAAATAGCAGATACTTTTTTCGGCACAAAGATCACTACTGCAATCGTCAATTCACGGATCGGCAAATAAAAGCAACCGCGCAGCCAATAGTAGATAATCAAATTTTTTATCAGCAGCTTTGCCAGATACTCAAATGGATAGAGCACCCACGCAATCGCCGTTGCACCATTTGCGCTAGCCTGCGGAGGCAGTGCCATGTTGATAAGCATTTGCAGAAACACGCGCAAAAACAGTCCGACTATCAATGCCGCTGCATACCATAGTCCTTCCTTTACTAAGGCTAAAAACTGTGTCTTTTCTTTGCTCTCATACTCTTGCAGCGAGAGCATCGCAAAAACTGCCAATACATATACAACCGCTAAGGATTCATAAGACGAGCAAACGATCAACATGCAGACAGAAGCCGCTGTAAACCGCAACAGCTTCCGCGCCCCTGGCTGGTGCCAACTATCCCAAAGTAAATTTAGTGCTATCGCATCCAACAAATATCCACCGCAAACGCAAACATTTGCTCCGCTGTATTCCCATATTTCGTTTATCAGCGGATAAGAGATAAATATACAGGAGAAGGCTCCATAGCCGAACATACTGATTCGATCATTAGATACCTTGCGTAGCAGCGTGCAAAAATGCACAGCAGCTGCCCCAAGAAGTATGGCAGCTAACAAGTCGATGCCGGGCTGATAACTTGGTTCTGCCTTTCCGTATCCCAAAAGTCCTGCCCAAAAATTCATGCCGAATCGCCCAGTTGAAAGCATTACACCGCCAGATCCAACATAGCGGTCTCCCTCTAAGGTGTCAATTCCGACCGACACCGTTGCAATGGAATAGCCATAGCTGAGCAGCAATGTAAGCACCAACGCGGCCATGTAGCACTTATTATATAAAAAGTGAAAAAGACTGGTTTTGTATTGTCTCATTTACTTGGATTTCTGCTGAAAATTCAGCCTTTCTTCCTCAACGACCAGCGGACGGTTCATGATGCGTGTATTCATAGCCATAACATATTCACCAAGAAATCCAAGAAAAGCCAACTGAATACCGCCCATAAAGAAAATCGCAATCATCATAGGAGCATAGCCAGCCGTAAAGTTATACCAGAACAACAACTTCGCAATCAAATAAAAAAGCCCAAACAAAAAGCTCATTCCCGCAAAAATAAATCCCACAAATGTAGCTAGGCGCATCCCTACCTTTGTGTAGCTAGTAAAGCTAAGCATTGCTGCATCATATAAGCTATACCAGTTGTTATGGGTTTTGCCTGCACGGCGCTGTGGCTGGGTGTACTCGATTTCCTTACGCTCGGGGCCCAACTCGGCCACGATGCCGCGGATGAAGGGTGTCGGATCCTTCAGTTCTCGCAATGTTTGAATAAAGCTTTTATCGTACAAACCGAATCCGGTAAACTGTTCAATCTGTTCACAACTGCTCATTTTCTTGATCGTCTTGTAATAGCAACCACGCAGCCAATACATAAAGCCGTTTTCCTTGCTCTGAGTCTTACGACCAATTACAATTTTATAACCTTTTTCCCATTCGGCTACAAATTTGGGAATCATCTCCACAGGATCCTGAAAATCTGCGCACATCGTAATCGTGCAGTCACCGGAGGTGTGGATCATGCCGTAGTACGGGCTGTTGAACTGGCCGAAGTTCTTGACGTTGAAGATGGCCTTGACGTGCTTGTCCTCGGCGCAGATCTGCCGGATAATGGCGCGTGTGCCATCTTCGCTCTTGTTGTCGATAAACAGGATTTCATAGTCATAGTTCGGACAGCTCTTGACCAACTCATCGCGCACAGCCTCATAGATGGGGCGGGCGTTCTGCTCCTCGTTGTAGCAGGGGATCATTACCGAAATTGTCTTTTTCTCACTCATTTTGTTTCTTTCCTTGCCCATTCAATGGTTTTACGGATTCCTTCTTCAAATGTGGTTGCAGCATACCAACCGGTGTCTGCCTGCAAGGCTGATGTGTCCGCCTGCAGGTGCATGACCTGCAGCGGGCCGTAAGGGACCTCCCCCAAACCCAGCGGCAGCGCCGGGTCGATGGCATCGCGCAGCGCCTCGATGTAGTCCTTCAGCGGGCGGGCAGTGCCGCTGCCCAGCGGGTAGACTCTGCCGTCCTGTCCGCTGACGGCCAGCGCGTAGAACGCAGCTGCCGCATCGGCGGCGTACAGATAATCCCACTGCTGGATGCCCGCGGTCAGAGCGGGCTTCTCGCCGTGCAACAGCTTACGGATGGTGCCGCTGATCATCGTGGCCGGACCGTCGTGCGGACCGTAGACGCTCAAAATGCGCGTCCAGATGTGGGCCACGCCCAGCCTCTGGCACTCGACGCGGCTCATCTGGCCGGCGCACAGCTTGGCCATGCCATAACCATTTTCCGGGAAGCAAGGAGTTTGTGCGGTCAGCATGCCCTCCACGCGGCCATACTCAGCCTGGCTGCCGGCTCCGATAAAGACCTGGCAGCCCAGCTGCGCCGCGGCGCGGCAGGCCGCAATGGTGTAGCGGATGTTCTCGATCTGCGCCGGCATGTCGTTGCGGCCTGGGCCGATCGTATGCGCCCACGCAAAGTGGAAGAACGCATCGGCCTTTTCCGGGATCAGCTCCGGCAGCGCGGCCAACTCCGCCGCGTCGCAGGGCACCACATGCAGCCGCGCGTCCTGCGGCAGCAGCGCCGCCCGCGCGCCGCCCGGGTGGGTGACCGCGTAAACCGTCACGCCCTCCGCCAGCAGCTTTGCACACAGCGCCATCCCGATTGCCCCCGTAGGGCCAGTGATGATGGCGGTGCGGATTTGTCTTTGAATGCTTGCCATTTTCGAATCACGCACTCCCTTACACTTCCGGCATCAGCGGGATAAACATCTGCTTTTCCAGCTCCTCACGCGGCAGGAAGGGGGCCAGGTCCTCCAACGGGGGGCTGACCAGCGTACCATCGGGCAGGCGCTTGGTGCTGCTCTTGGGCTCCCAGACCTGTTTCGTGTCGGTGAAAATCTCGCAGAATACCGGACCGTCCAGCGCCAGCACCGTGTCCACGGCCTGCTTCATCTCGGCGTTGCTGTGGGCGCTGTAGTAGGGGTAGCCGAACGCCTTTGCAAGCTTTTCAAACTCCGGGAAGGACAGGTCGCCGCTCTCGGGGCCGATGCCAACCTTGCAGTGCTCCTTAAACAGGTTGTTCTGCGTCAGGCGGATGGAGTGGTAACCGTTGTTGTTGATGAGGAAGATTTTGATCGGCAGCTTGTTCGTCAGGATGGTCTGCAGTTCCTGAAGATTCATCATGATGGAGCCATCACCTTCAAGACAAATCGTCTGGCGGCGGCCGCCGCTGATGCATGTACCAATGGCTGCAGGAAGACCGTAGCCCATGCTGGCAACAGCGCTATTATTTGCCATCCGGCTGCCCTTCTGAATAACATACGCCTGATTTCCGACTACACAGCAGGCACCATTGGAGACCGCGGTCAGGCTGTTCTCCGGCAGGCGGCTGCTTAAATAGCGCACAAAGGCGTAGACGTTGGCGGTCTCTCCGTTTTCCTCCCACTGGCGGGGCAGCACGGCGGGGTAGTCGCGTTTCCAGCGCTGGCCAGCCACTCGCCGCCCGCGTTCACGGGGGCCGTGGCGGCCTTATCCAGCTTGGTCAAAAAGTCCTTCGCGTCGGCCCAGACCGGCATTTCAACGTGCAGGGTCGGCTTTTTCAGCTCGGCCTGGTCAATGTCCACCATGATGACCTCTGCCGCGCGGGCCCAAGTCTTCCAGTTGTAGCCGACCTGGCGGATAGAAATGCGCGTTCCTACGGCCAGAATCAAGTCTGCGTTTTGGATAGCCCAGTTGCCCGGGCGGTCACCCATGTTGCCGGCGCGCCCGCAGTACAGCGGATTGTCATCCTCGATGAGGTCCACGGCGTTCCAGTAGGTGACGATGGGGATGTTGAGCTTTTCCGCCACGGAGCGGAACGCCGCATACCCGCCGGACAGGCGGATGCCATAGCCCGCGTGGAACACGGGTCGTTTGGCGTTCTTGATTTTTTCCAGAATCGTCCGGATCGTGGCGTCGTCCACCGACGGGGGCAGCTGGGCGTCATCCTCGGCGGGGCCGTAGCCGCGCAACTCGTCAGTCTCGATGTAGCCGCCCTGGAAGTTGACCGGGATGTCCAGCCAGACCGGGCCGGGGCGCCCCGTCGTGGCTAGGTGCCACGCCTTTTCCAGCAGGTAGCGGATGTCCTTGGGGTCCTCCAGCATGGCAGCGAACTTCGTCATGTACTGGACAGATTTAGTAATATCGTACTCTTGGTCACCCATGGCGCGCAGCGGCGTACCGGTGTACTGCAAAGCGTATCTGGCCGTGGTGTCATAGCGCACCTGACCGGAGACAATGAACATGGGGATAGAGTCCAGCCAGCCGCCTACAACGCCGGTTAGTGCGTTGGTACCGCCGGGGCCGGTGGTCACACAGACCGCCGCGATCTTATTTTCCAGCCGGGCGTAGGCTTCCGCCGCAATGGCGCAGGCCTGCTCATGGTGGTTGTAAGTCACATGCAGCCGGGGGTTATGGCCCAGCGCATCGTTCAGGTGCATAGCGCCGCCGCCTACAACGGAGAAAACATCCGTCACACCGCTCGCCGCCAGAAAGTCCGCCACATAATCCGCTAAACGCTGTTTCATTTGATTGTCTGCCTTTCTTATTTTTCTGCTTCAATTACGATGGCACATCGAAAACCGGATGTCCATCCGTTCCCTGTTTCCACCGTACCAACTCAATTGTTGTTTCTTGGTCATTATCTTCAGTACCATCGCTCTTTTGTAGTTCTGTACCTATCGAATAAATAGAATCATTCAATCGTTGTGCCAATATTCCATTTTTCATTGTTTCTTCCGTACAATATGTAATTCTGACATCATCTGTACTTTGTGTATCGAAGTCCTGACTATTTTTTTCCTTAACGGAATAAACGCTTTGTACCTCTTTATATTGGCTAAAGCTCAATACATCTGCACTATCCGTACCATGTATCAACCCTACGCTAAAGCAATTTCCGACAGTTCCTACAAAATTATCGGCGATACCGCCTGCACGTATTCCATCCATAGAAATATCTGTATAGCAGTTAATTATTGCTGCTGTATCTTTAACGGCATGGCTTGCAATTCCACCGATATAAGCGCCTGTGATATTTCCACCTTCTATTCCCAGATTATATACTTTACCGCCAAGTCGTCCAAATAAGGCTGCATTATCATTCGTTTCAATCTTTAGATTGCGAATCACATGGCCGGCAGCATTGTATGTGCCACAGAAATAGTTGTTACCGGAATATTCACCGATTGGCGTAAAATCTTGATTGGCGAGGTCTATGTCCGCTGTTTGTTCGATATATTGACCGCCAAAAGTTCTCCCCTCATTTACCATCTTACTAAACAAGCGCAATTGTTCAGCAGTATGTAATTTATAGGGGTTATCAATTGTGCCATCACCACCATCAAACGCATCAATCAGATTCACATTACGATTGTCTTTCTGAATCCAAAGTGTAAGTTCATTATTTCCTGTAGTGTAATTGCCGATAAATTCATACCCATTAGCATACGCAAAATCATACAAAAAGTCTCTCATCTTTCTGGTTCCGGATGCTTGCCCCTTGCGAAATGCGCTTTCATGAGCCTCATAGACATCATCACCCACATTGTACATAAGGATTGCCTTGGGTGGTGATTCTTTTAGAATATCAATGTCTGCTTCTACTGCTTCATCCGTAGACACATCAAACCATTCTACTTTAGAGCGTACCCCCGGATCCCAGCGGTCACATAAACTATAAAATATGGGAATTTGCGGGAAGCAGTAGATGGTTTCATCTTCCTGCACTCCCTCTGTTATTTCCTTGCAGATTTCCTCATACACAGCCTTTGTATCTGTAGATGCCCGAATTTTGCTCAGCAGCGGAACATCTCCTATATTGTTCTCACTTGCCCAAAAATCTGCTTCATCTGCTCCCCACCAATTATAGGTATTCACCATCTTTTTGGTGCAAGATTGAATCGTTAAGCCGATGCAAGCGACTACCGCTACCACCTGTAATATCTGAAGCCACTGATAGCTTAGTCCATACAGAATAAATGCGACAACAAATGCCACTCCTGTTGTTGCCTGTCCCTCTGCTAATCCACCGGAATTTCCACAGCCCCAAGATATTGCCACATAAGAGCCTGCCAGTGTAAACCACAGCAAAAATGTCTCTGCGTTTTGCTGTTTTTTAATGATATTATAGAGAAACCAAAAACCAAACAACAAAAAAGCTGGAAATACAATCTCAAAAAAGAAATACGGTGTTACTGACTTCCAATCCGAAATTGCCACTGCCATGTCTTTGTGGCGAACAGCCATAACCAATAGCAATCCTATTGCCAGCAGGTACCCCCCCCCGTGTATATCCGCAATCTTACTCCATGCGCCATTTGCATCATGTCGTGCCATCTTGTTTTTATGTTCTGCTATGGCAAGGGCCACCATCAAAGCCACTACAACAAGTAAAACAACACTGGCCTCTGGCATCGCATTTTGGAATAAGTTCCAGTTATTGGGCACCCAGTTAAAGAGAATCGCAATCATACCGCCTTTTGCGCTAATTGCGCCTCCGCCCGTCATGGACAAATATCCTTTCAATCCCCCAGTTACGGCCAGCAACAAATAAATTGCACATGTTACTGCTACAATAGGCAATAAAAATTGCATTAAATTCTTTACAATTGCTTTTATGGACTGTTGAAAATACACGCCTAAGTAAATAATTAGAACTATTGTATATGCCCAAAAAATCAATCCAACATTTTGTTTTACATTTATGAAGAGGGAATTGAAAAGACCACAAAGAAAAAGATTTACTTTTACGCCTTGATTTTCGCTGTGCTGCATTGCTTTGACAGCGCGAATCAAGAATAAAACGGTAAAAACAGCAAAAATGTCCATAAGTCGGATGTAGTCATAAAAAATCTGAACTACTTCTGACTGTAGATACATAACCGCTGTAACGGAAGTAATTGCAGCAATCCACGCCTTTTTTCTTCCAACAATTTCTGTAATAAACAAATATACCCCTAAAGCGATTATTACAAACATTAGGATGCCAACACACCGCAGTGTCAAAATATCATATCCGAAAAAGCGCGTGATAAACGCAATAAAATAAATGTAGAGCGGCGAAAAAAGATATTCAAAATCTCTGTAAGGCAGCAAACCTTTTTCGTTTATAAGTTGCGCATAATATGTATACCATCCCTCCGCGAAAGGCATTGTTTTGTTACACATCAGCGCAGCATAAAATGCTGCAACTGCAATAGTCAGAATCATAAATATATAATATCTTTTATCCGTACTATTCAAGCGTTTTATCATTTTTTACCTTTCCAAACTGAAAGTCGCATCTTTCTTACTTTCCTTAAATGTCCACAGCTTATTGATGATAAAATTCAATGGAATTGTCACCAACAGGTTTACAATCGGTGCAATAGATTTGCTGACTGCAAAGAAAGTTACTTCAATCCAGAGCAGAACATTGGACAAAATCGACGTTCCGCCGTAACTCACATAAGTTTTTCCCAGACGCTTGAGCTTGCTGCGCCAGTCGTTTGCATTGCCGGCAAAAACAAACTTGTCATTCCAGAAGAAGGCGTTTGCAATACTTAAAATTGTGCCCAGAATGCTGCCCAGCATATACAAATCCGGGCTGATCCATAAAAAGATATAGTAGACCGCCATAGACACAGCTGTGTTGCTCACGCCTACCAGCCCGAACTTGATAAACTGCATCAGCAGCGCCATAAACTCCTCTTTATTTTTTGCGCCCAGCAAGGCAAGCAGTTTCTGCATATATTTTTCCTTTCCTTACGCTGTCTCTTCCGGTTTACCCGCACTGGTGACTGTCAGATTTTTAACGGAAAATGTCCCGTTTTTGCGCGTGTTCTCATCGTAGACAGCCATGGGGCCGTCATAGCTCAGCTCAACCTTGGTTTGTCCGGGGTCCACGCTTACGGTATAGGTCACTTTCTGTCCTTCGCGTTCAATTTTTACGCTTTTCGGTTCTGGTTTTTCCTCACGCAGCATACTCTCTTGCGTATTTTCTTCCACCGTGAATGTCATGGTATGTGCTTGCTGCAAATCCATTCCGTATCCCGTTTCAAACTCGATTG
>OHKU01001339.1_pt1 | contig 11167 bp, 19 predicted proteins | sample 1568911 | NCBI WGS metagenome assembly OHKU01 (sample SAMEA3879574, study PRJEB24766) | human gut metagenome | biome: human-associated habitat; feature: feces | place: USA | collected 1985/1987
GCTGATGTCGTGTTTTTGTATCAGAACTATGGGGATTTTAGTGGGGATATAGAGTATCTTTACACCGAAATCGTAAATCGGTTAAAATTCAAAGGGCTAATCAATTGAAGGTGTTACCATAGCACGAGAAAGAAAGCCGGGTTTAGTTCTCCGGCTTAATTACATCTAAATATGTTTTAATTGCATAAAATAGTTTGGATGTGAATGGATAATCAACATAAAGACTATTTCCTTCATAATAATACCTCCATTTTGTGAAATGGTCTTTATTTGCTGATAACGATTCATTAAAAGATATTCTGTCATATTCAGTACATTGTCTTAATATATCCTGCTTTTGTGCGCTCAATTCATTAAATAAATCGTCTAAATAATGTCCATGAGCAACTTTATTCTCTGATGCAAGCAGGGCTTTTAAGCCTATTTCACAGGCGAAAGATTGCAGAATAACACATCCAATATAAAAGCTCGCAATTGATGAACCAGTAGCTTCTCTTCCGTGTCTGTCTATGATATCGCAATATACATAAAAGGCATCTCGGACATTTTTAAATGATATGGTTGTTTGTAGTTTATTCATTTGATTTCATTTTTCTTTTTCCGTTCTAAATCACCTTTTCTAATAATACAAGTCGCATTCTCATAAGGTCCTTCTGTTTTCTGCCAATAGTTCAGTAATGACTGCCGAGCAATTCCGAGTTCTTGGCTTGAAAATACGTCATAAATGGCAGCAGGTGAAGCAAAGTATCTATGCTTACCGGTTGCTTTCATTTCTACGTGTATAACTCTTCTTTTATCTTCCTTTTCCATGATGCAAATATACTCATATAATTATTATATGTTACGCAAAATAATATATTTATATTTTATTAACCATATAAATAGTATTATTTGTTACGTAATATACTATCTTTGCATCATCAGAAACGAAGTAATAACAATTAAAAGATATACGATCATGGCAACAAAGAATATCATAAAAGAAGTAAGTTACAAAGGTCACACAATAACAATGTTTGAAGATGGCTTTCATCAAAAATTTGTAATCATAGATAATGATGAATCAAAGCTGTATGATAGCATTGCAGATGCAAAGAGAGTTATTAGAGGCGAGCAACCTTATTGCGAAATAAACTAAGTTTAACCAGCAGGGCGAAAGCCCTGCGCAATATAGAAGATTATGAAAGCTGATTTAGTTTTAGTTATCAGCCCCGAAGCCCCATTGATGAAGCAACTGGGCAAGGTATTGGGTAAGTTATGTAGTATGTGCGATTTTACCACCATAGAAAGAGGTGAGAAGTACATCACAATACAGCATGATGAAACCGGTCTTGTTGTGGCTTATACGAGTGAAGAGAGATTGAATGTGAAACGTTAAGAAGCAATAACGATGAGTGATTTATTAGAAGAAATCAAAGAAGCGAGAAGTAATTTGGATAAACTTGAACGTCAGTATGTCAAAGAGACAGAACCGTGTCACAATACGAAATGTAGCTTTTATCGAGAAACGAGTAGCTTAAATTGCTGTTGGACTACTTTGGTAGAAGATTGTAAATACTATCCAGGTGAAAAAGATTGAATGTGAAACTTATAAAATTAGCTTATGAGCTCAATAAACAAAAACGGTTGCAGTATATGCCAGCCCGGTAAAGAGAATTACACTACCTACACAACAAAGTTGAGAGGTAAGAGAGTGAGAATGTACCAGTACGACTATCGTACTGAAAGTGGTGAGCTGTTTTCTTGTTGTGCGCCTACCTTAGAGGCATGTAGAGAAAGACGGGACAAATGGCTTAGTTCACGACAATAAACCGATTGTCGTGTATAACGATTGAAGATATTTCGTTATCTTTGGTTGTGGTAGTACCTTTGGGGTACTATCGCGGGGTAGAGCAGTGGTCAGCTCGCTACTTTGACTTGGTAGAGGTCCGGGGTTCGAATCCCTGTCCCGCAACAATGATTATTAACTTTTAAAATTACACGATTATGAACATTTTGACGCTTAGTATTAAGCAAAAGTATTTTGATGAAATCTTGGCCGGTAAGAAAACTCACGAATACCGTGAAATCAGGCCTACCAACGCAAAGAAGTATATCACCTACCTTTGTGGTGGTAAAGAATATCCGGCTGATGCAGAATTACCTGAAGAAGGTGAAGTTGAGTTGAAGCCAATTCAGTATGATGCCATCAAACTTCTTACAGGTGCTTATACAGGCAAACGCCCTTATATCGTTGTTGAGGTAAAGGCGGCAGAAGCGGTTATCCTTACTGATGAAAACGGTAACGATATTATTTACGAGCATCAAGGTGAAGAGTATTTAGCTGCTCAAATTGATTACACGTTGGGCAAGATATTAGAGAAACATATAGATTAATTGTTTTATTAAAAATTGATTTGCTGAGTCAGAAGAAGGATTAACAAAGTAGCCGGCCCCCGTCGGAACATGAATGGTGCAGGTGCAGGCGGTAGATTAGTAGCCAATCGTAGAGGTACGGCAAGTGCCACGCAGTTAGGATCACGTAGACAGCGTTATAGTGATCTTCGTGTTTCATTTGGATTGTCGGGTGGTTAGCTATGAGCAAAGTAGAGCAAGCGAACCGGTATATAGACCTCATTCGAGTAAAATCGAGTGAGGCTTTACTGTTTTTGTCCCTGGGTAAAGATTCGCTTGTTCTGCTTGATTTAATTTATCCAAAGTTTGATCGAATAGTTTGTGTATTCATGTATTTCGTTAAGGGTTTAGAGCACATAAACCGCTGGATAAACTGGACTAAAGCCAAATATCCAAAGATTGAGTTTGTACAAGTGCCTCATTGGAATCTTACCTACATTCTTAGAGGTGGCATGTACTGCGTACCTAATCCGAAAGTAAAGTTGCTGAAACTTGCTGATGTGGTAAAAGCTATGCAGCTTGCTCATGGTGTTTATTACACATTCTTGGGTATGAAAAAGGCTGATGGAATGAATAGGCGTTTGATGCTTAAAGGCTATGAGGCAAATAGTTACGAGAATAACGGTATGGTCTATCCTTTGGCTGACTGGACACAGAAAGATATTCTCGCTTATATGCGGCAACATAATTTGCCTGAACCGATTAGATATTCGTTGAAAGCAAGTTCAGGAGTTGGCTTCAACCTCGATTGTATGCTTTGGATGGAGAAGAATTACCCACAGGACTTACAGAGAATTTATAGAGTGTTTCCAATGGCTGAAAGAGTGCTTTGGGAGTATCATAATCAACAAAAGTAATAAGGAGGATTGCTGAGTTAGAAGAACTAAGAGTTTAAGGGATTTGGACAATCAACGTAGAAGAATCTTTTCTACATATCTGATGAATTCGCAACAACGTTCAAGAATGGAACGTGCTTATGGGAATGTTTCAAATAGAATGGTTAATTATACACGCTCAAAAGGTTTAATGAATAGTGGTAGTATGAAATATTATGATCGTAAAGTGTCTGCGAGAATCCGTCAAGGAAGAGGTGCGCAAGGTTTAAGCAATGGATAATATGGAACTATCAAAATACATAAAAAGTGAATCGGTGGAACTTAACCGTTCTACCATCCATTTTGCGGATTATAATCCCCGGAAACTTTCGGATGAATCTCGCAAAACATTAAAGCGTGGTATCAAGAAGTTTGGGTTAGTCGGGGGAATAGTCGTAAACAAGCGTACGGGGCTGACCGTGGTTAGCGGACACCAACGTTTATCTGTCATGGATGAATTACAGAAGTTCCCCGATAACGACTACCGTATTCGTGTCGATGTCATTGATGTGAATGAAAAGCAGGAAAAGGAGTTGAACATTCTAATGAACAACCCGAATGCACAAGGTATATGGGATTTTGACGCACTTGCTCGGATTGTTCCTGATATTGACTGGAAAGATGCAGGTCTGACCGATGCAGACTTAAACATGATTGGTGTTGACTACCTTCTACAAACAGAAGAAGAAAACTCCATCGCAGACGCTCTGTCTAACATGATGGAACCAGTAATCGAACAGAAAGAAGCCGATAAGGCCGCTAAGCAGTTGGAACGTGCTGAGAAGGTTGCCCACATGAAAGAAGTCAAGCAACAGGTAAAAGAGAACGCACAGAAAACAGCCGAGGATATGGATGCTTATGTGATGTTATCCTTTGATACCTATGAAGCTAAAGCCGCTTTCTGTGAGAGATTCGGTTATGATCCGGATATGAAATTCATAAAAGGAGAAGTGTTTGATGAACAAGTAGAACGGGTAGATTGATATGAGCATTAGTGAATCTCAAAACCAAAAAGGTCGTGGAGGAAGAAAGCCTAAGTTTGACTATACAAGTGAGGACTTTCTTTCTCTTGTAGAGTCGTATGCCAAAAAGGGATTCACTGATAAGGAAATTGCTCATGCCGTTGGGTTATGTCCTCAAACTTTTTGTGAGAAGAAAGGTGAGTACCCCGAATTGAACGAAGTATTATCGCGTGCGCGTTGTGCTATAAACGCTCTTGTACGTGCTAAGTTCCTTGCTATGGCTCTTGGTGGTATTAAGACTAAGAACACCACTATCAGAAAAATTAAGGACAGAGAGGGCAACCTGACGGGCGAGGAAGAAGTTCAAATCGTAGAAGGTGAACTGGCTCCAAGTTTACAAGCGCAGTCTGTTTGGTTATATCATTACGATGAAGACTGGAGAAAAGTTGAACGCAAGCAGGATGAAGATGCCGACATCCCAACCGACATAGATCATGGTATTAGTATTGATTCCTGGATTAAAGACAAGCTGAAATGATCGAACCCCAAGAAATATATCATCCGTTGTATGAGGATAAGGAGAAATTTATAATTCTTATCACCGGTGGGCGTGGTTCGGGAAAATCTTTCAACGCTTCCACTTTCATTGAGCGGTTGACCTTTGAAATGACGGAAGCCCAGAAGATTGTTCATCAGATACTATACACCCGTTACACTATGGTTTCCGCTGGCATGTCTATTATTCCCGAAATGATGGAGAAGATAGACCTCGATGGAACTACTAAGTATTTCAAGACTACCAAGACGGATATAGTCAATAAAATGACTAAGAGCCGTATCATGTTCCGAGGTATCAAGACTTCATCTGGTAATCAGACGGCAAAATTGAAGTCTATTCAAGGTATCACTACTTTTGTCTGCGATGAAGCGGAAGAGTGGACGAATGAGGAAGAGTTCGACAAGATAATGCTCTCCATTCGTAAGAAAGGGATTCAGAACCGGATTATCATCATAATGAATCCTTGTGATTCCAATCACTTCATTTACAAAAAGTATATTGAGAATACTCACAAGCTGGTAGAGATTGACGGAGTTCAGGTTCAAATCTCCACTCATCCTAATGTACTTCATATCCATACGACATATCTTGATAACTTGGAGAACCTTTCTCCTGAGTTCCTTAAAGAGGTAGAGGACATGAAGGAGAATAACCCGGAGAAATATGCTCATGTGGTTATCGGTCGTTGGGCTGATGTGGCGGAAGGTGCCGTATTCAAGAAGTGGGGTATTGTGAAAGAGTTCCCACAGGAATGCAAAAAGGTAGGAATAGGGCAGGACTTCGGATTTACTAATGATCCTTCCGCTGCTGTAAGATGTGGCATCATTGATAACCGTTTGTATGTTGATGAACTTTTCTATGAAACGGATATGCTTTCGTCGGCTATTGCCAACAGGTTAAAGCCTTTCTCTATGAAAGTTTTTGCCGATTCGCAAGACCCTCGATTGATTCAAGAGATAAAGAACAGAGGCGTGAATATCTATCCGGTAGATAAGTTTCCCGGCTCAATCAAAGCGGGTATTGATAAGATTAAAGACATGGAGTTCTTTGTAACAGAACGCTCTTACAATCTTATTACTGAACTTCGGAAATATGTTTGGGACAAAGATAAGGATGGAAACTACATCAATGAGCCAGTAGATGAATATAATCATTTGATGGATGCCATTAGATATTATGTATTGGGTTGTTTGCTTGGACGCATTTTGAAGCCGAAAGATTTAACAGGAATATTCACGCATTAAAAATATAAACTATGCTATTGAGTTTAGATGAAATATTAGCATTACCCGATATCGGACAGAAAATAAGCTATTTAAAGAAGGGGCGGAAAACCGAACTTCCAGACCGTTGTAAACTTTGGGATGATTGGAATCCTGAACGCCATGAAATCATGGTTGACAAAGAGAAGTATCCGGATAGAAAAGTTCTTGAAAAGGAAGCGGAAAAGGTCTTCGATGAAAAGACAGGAAAGACCTACGAAATCGAAGCGAAATACAAGACCGAACCAGTGAACCGTATCTCCATTCCTTTGGAGCAGGATATAGTGAACATTCAAACGGCTTTTACTGTCGGCACCGAGCCGTCAATGGATTGCACTCCAACAGATGATGACGAAAAGAAACTGTTGGATGCGGTCAAAGCTGTATTCAAATCCAACAAAATCAAGTACCAGAACAAAAAGATTGTCCGTTCTTGGCTTTCCGAACTGGAAGTTGCAGAATATTGGTATGTTACCGATGATGATTCGTTTTGGGCTAAGTTCTGGAAAAAGGTAAAGACTACCTTCGGAGGAAAGGTAAAACCTACCAAGAAGCTGAAAAGCGTATTATGGTCTCCGTTCCGTGGGGATAAGCTTTATCCGTTCTTCAATGATGAAGGTAAGATGATTGCTTTCTCACGTGAGTACAAGAAGAAGCTCATGGATGATTCGGAGATAACTTGCTTTATGACTATCACTGATAAGATGGTCTATCAGTGGGATTTGGCTAAGGGGTATGAGGAAAGAACTTCATTTGCTCATGGCTTCTCTAAGTTACCGGTTCTCTACGCTTATCGTCCTGAACCTTATTGCAAGAAGATAAAGACCTTCCGGGTCCGGTTGGAAAAACTGTTATCTAATTACGCAGACTGTATAGACTACCATTTCTTCCCATTGCTAAAATTAGTCGGTGATGTGGAAGGCTTTGTCGGGAAGAATAAAGACAAAATCGTGAAGCTTACCGGGCAGGGTGCAGATGCTCAATATTTGACGTGGAACCAAGTCCCAGAAACAATACGTTTTGAAGCCGAAACACTTACGAACAACGCTTATGATATGTCCAATACTCCAAGAATATCCTTTGAGACATTGAAGGGTGTAGGCAAAGCATCAGGAACCGCTTTCCGTTTCATGTTCATGGGTGCCCATATGAGCGTAAGTAATCATGCGGAAGTGATAGGTGAGTTTTTACAGCGAAGGGTTAATTTCCTTGTTTCTGCTTTAGGCTCTATCAATCCAACCGAATTTAGCAAGGCATCGCAGACCATTGACATAGAAACAGAACTGGTTCCATATATGATTGATTCAGAAGATGACAATGTAAATACAGCAGTAAGAGCAGTAGAAGGTAAAATTTGGTCAAGGCGAGAAGGGATAATGTTCGCTGGCAATGCCGATAGGGTCGATGAGATTTTAAAAGAGATACAAGAAGATGAAATTCTAAATAAAGAACAAAATAGAAATGCAGGAAACTAAACCTGCATTTCTTTAAACCGCCATATATAGCCATAGGCTGTTTTAGCTTTTAGCGCACAGCAGTTGTATATATTACCGTTTGAATATCCAAGTGTTCTTTTAATTTCTCTTTGGCTTCCCCATTCTTTTATAAATTCTCCATTTAGAGAATATTGAAGAATTGGTCTTGACCTTTTGTTTTCTTTTCCTTTGGGTTGATACCAACCTTTGCGTGATGTGCTATTGCGTTTTTTAGTAATGGGATTGTTAAGGTTTTCTTTTCGTGTAACCCATTTTAGATTTACCATTGCATTATCTGTTATATCACAATTAATGTGGTCTACCTCTTCTTTATTTAGAGGATTTGGGATGAATGCAACTGCAACCAGCCGATGTATATATTCTTTTCTACCTCGTCCTAATGAAACAGCTAAATAATTTGCACCTGCTTTAAAAGGCTTTAATATACGTTCTTTTTTAAATCTTTTATAATCCGATTTCTTTAAATACTCATAATGAGGCAATGATTTTACTCTGCCTAAATTCGACACTTGGTACAATCCTTCGTACCCTATAACATCTTTCCAAATTTCGTCCATAATTATTTCATTTAAGAGTGAATAATAAAGGCAGTCTTTAAAGTCGTGCGAAGACTGCCTTTTGATAATCGTATTAGTTTAATAGATTCTTAATCTCTTTCAATTTCTTAAGAAGTATATCTTCTGATTCTTTTGTACGTCCAGTTATCATATAGCGTTTCCAAGCTCTGAACGTCATCACAAAAGCATCTCTTTCTATTGGTTGATAAGGTTTCATAAATTCTATCATACGAGGACGAAGAAATAATGCAAATAACTCTGATAACTGATAACCGGTCAGCTCATGAGTATTTACCTTGAACCCCCTGCTATAATATTTATCGTTGAACTTGGCTAAATCTTTTCGGAAGAATGATTCTGCATTCATCCAACTACGAATAAATGTAGACGCCAGTTTCAATAACTGTGCAAAAACTACTTCTTCAAAGGGTAAATAAGGTTGTGCTTTTGCCGATATATTAGTTAATTGCGTCATCTGTTTACCTGTTAGGCAAACAATCACCTTACCATATCTGTCTGTTTTCATAGTCATGCGATTTTAATAAGGTTACACTTCTTGAAACAACGCCAATCACCGACCTCTGTATCAAAATAGGTCTGTAAGTTATCATTAGGCTTTCTACCTGTACCTTTTGTTTCGGGTACTCTGTCGCTCAATAAAGTGCCAAAGGCTTGACGTAACGTGCCATCGGTTTTCTTGAAGTAGAACTCTACTATCTTCACTTTCAAAGCCGTTTTCAGCTTTAAATTAGCCCATGCGCATTTTAATGCTTCACTCATTGAATAACCGTTCTTGCGAACAAAAGACCATGCCATTTGCATAACCTCTTTCATCTGACTTCTAAATTTTGTGCTCATACTCTTATATGTTTTAATTATACTTTTAGTTGTCATTTTGATATTGCAAAGTAAACTATAAGTATTCAATTGGCAAAATGAATATGGTTAATAAATAATAAAAAGAATACTTTTAGTTGTCTTATTTAGCTAATATGAAAACTTTGAGTAATTTTGCCATAAATAATGAGAGTAAACTAAATATATACATATATGAGATTTAGAATTTTAGAACTATGTAAAGAGGCAGGAATCAATCAAACTGAACTTGCTGAAAAAATAGGCTTGTCGCGAGTTGGATTATCAAAAGCCATCAATGGGAATCCTACTATTAGTACATTAGAAAAAATAGCCGATGCTTTGGGTGTTCCGGTAACTGAACTATTTGAGAAATCAAATACAGGTGATATAGTAGGCTTCGTGAAGGTCGGAGATACTGTACATGAGGTGAAGTCTGCGGAAGATGTGAAGAATTTAGCAGGGAAATTATAGTAACTTTAAATAATACGATTATGAAATGTCCACATTGTCAAGTAGAAATAAATCCAGATTTTAAGGAGGTATATTTGGGAGAATATGAAAGCGAAATGTATTATAGCTTATTTTGTATGCGTTGCCAAAATCCAAAGTGTAAAAGGCCTATACTAAGCTTAGGAAAATCGAAAAGAGTAGATGGAAGTACAGGAAGAGTGATTCTTTATGGAAAGGGAGAAGAGATTACTTATCAACAAATATTCCCAGTAGGAAGTAACAGAATCCCTGCTGCACCAGAAGTAGAACAGATATTTGCAGAAGATTATAATGAAGCTTGTTTGGTACTTCCGTTTAGTCCGAAAGCAAGTGCAGCCTTAAGCCGTAGATGTTTGCAAAATATTATTAGAATAAAGGAGAATATTAAGAAAAAGAATTTGATGTTAGAGATTGACGAACTAATATCGTTAAACAAGTTACCTTCTTTTTTAAGTGATAACTTGCAAACAATAAGAGGCTTTGGAAATATAGCAGCACATGGTATGGAAGACCAAGTGTCAGGACAGATACTTGATGTTGAACCAGAAGAAGCTGATTTTCTATTGGATATTTTGGAGTTAATGTTTGATTTCTATTTTGTACAACCCGCAAAGGCAGCTAAAATAAGAGCTGGTTTGAATAAAAAGTTGTCGAGTGCAGGAAAGCCAACTGTATAGACCGCATCGAAGAGGAGCTGAAGGAAATCGAAGAGGAACAGGCGGCAAAGAATGAAGGTGTAAGAAAAATAGAACAAAAAAATGCTCCTTAGTCAGAAAAATTGCGGGGGTTATAATTTGAATATATGAAAAATAGAACATTTAGCGGTAATTCTTCGCAGTTGCCACTATTTTTAATTTATAGTAAAATAATGAATAAATAATTTGATAGTATTCATATTATTACTATATTTGTATTGTAATTAAGTCCAAAGCGTTATGAGTTACAAATCAGTTAAAGACGTTGTAACTATGTTGCAAGAAAACGGTTTTGTTCTAAAGAGTCAGAAAGGTAGCCATATGAAGTTTGAGAAAGACGACAAAATAGTTATTGTACCGAATCATAACAGCAAAGGCGTTGAGAAAGGCACTTATTACAGCATTTTGAGACAAGCGGGGCTGAAAAAATAGCCCCCTTGTTCTCTTGATTAAATAATAGGAGATAAAAATGAAAACAGTAGAAGTAATTGTGGAACACGCAGGGAAGAACTTGAGTGCTTATATCGAAGGTGCTCCGGTTATCACTGTTGGAAATGACATGAGAGAGATTGAGGAAAATATGAAGGAAGCGATTGAATTATATCTGGAAGATAATCCCAATCCTTGTGAACTATTGTCCGGAGAATTGGAATTGAAGTTTAAGATTGACGCTGCTACCTTTATAAACTATTACAGTAATATCTTCACCAAAGCAGCCCTGAGCCGGATAACCGGAATTAACGAACGTCAGTTATGGCATTATGCTGCCGGTGTGCATAAACCGCGCAGACAACAACTGGAAAAGATTCAGAAGGGTATCCAAGCTCTGACGAAAGAGTTGTCATCCATTCATTTACTGTAATATCAAGTACGCACTATTGTGAAAATAATAGGCATGGAAAATTAAAAAGCTCCGGCATTCCCTACGAATGCCGGAGCTTTTATTATATCTGTGTGGCAGGCTATTATCTCTTAAAGAAGAAAGCCTAGTCAAAGAAACTCTTGAACTTTTTGAAGATC
>OHKU01001341.1_pt1 | contig 11160 bp, 8 predicted proteins | sample 1568911 | NCBI WGS metagenome assembly OHKU01 (sample SAMEA3879574, study PRJEB24766) | human gut metagenome | biome: human-associated habitat; feature: feces | place: USA | collected 1985/1987
GCGGTGGTTGAGGAAACCGTCGACCTTGACGATGTTGCCGGGCAGGACTCTGCCCTCGCGGCGGATGCGCTCCTGAAGAAGCTCCATGGAATTACCCCTCCTGAAAAAATAATTTCTGACGAAATTTTTCGATTGAAATGGTAACTTCCATTTAACAGGATTTTTGTGCAGAATGCAACACGGCAACTTTGACAAGAATTTGTGCTTTTTTTGCCTCTTTCCGTCTATTTTGGCGGCGGGAGCGCCGTTACGTCCCGTTTTGTATCGTTTTGGCAAAGCCCGCGGCAAAAAGCCGCGCGGCGTTGACGGCTTCTTCGAGCGAATTGCCCGCCGTGCCGACCTCAACAAGGAGCGAGCCCGTCGTCATGTGCTGGTTGTAGCGGGAGTTGCGCACGGTGACGGGGCGCATGAGGGTCGGATAGTCTTTGTACAGGGTTTCCTGCACGGCGCAGGCGAGCTTTAAGTTCTCGCGCCAGAGATCGTGACTCAGGCCTCCGCCGTTCGACCCGATGACGAATTCGAGCTGTGCGGCGTTTTTATCTTCGCCGCACAGCAGCTTGATTTTCTGCCCGGCGTGGGCGGTCAGCTTCATCTCCACATAGCCTGCCATGTTCTGGCCAAAGTCCAGCACCGTTTCGCCGTTGGGGGTGCACAACAGCCTGCCCGCAAAGGCCTCCTGCTCCCGGATGAGCACAGTGTTCATACCGGTGATGGGCAGGGAGTTCGGCTGGGTCTTTACGCCATGCCAGCCGGAAAGATCCCCTTCCAGCCGGGCATCGTACACTTCGCCCTGCTGCATATCATTTTGGCGAATCGGGCCGCACTGGGTGGCCTCCATGTCGTCGTCCGAAACGCAGACCGCCTTGCCGTCCACTTCCAGCTGGAACAGGACAGCCACTTCTTTCCCGAACAGGTCACGGTCTCCATCCACGCCGGAGGTACTGCGGTACCAGCCATCGCCCAATGCGATGAGCAGCTCATTTTCACCGTCACGGACAAGCGCAGTCACATCGTAGGTCTGTGCCCCAAGGTGCTTGTCTGCGGTAAAGCTGCCGGGGGCTAGCACCATATCGCCGACCCGCTTGCCGTTCAGCCATGCCGCATACAACCCCTTGGCGGTAATGTACAGCCGCTTGCACTGCCCCGCCGGGGCGGTGAACGTTTTGCGCAGATAGCTTGCCAGGCGGTGGGGCTGATAAGGCTGCGCCTGCCCTTTGCCGGAGGCTTCCAGCGCCGCCTGCTTCTGCTCCCAGTTGGGCTTTGCAAAGGCGTTGATGGCATCAGCGCAGTCGATATCCGGTTCTTCCGTTTCCGGGCAGGCCCACACGCCCTGCCAGTCTGCCTGTGCAAGCCCGGTCTCGAAGGAAGCGGTGCTCCATGCTCCGGGCTGGTCATTTTCATCCCACAGGCGGATGCGCCACCGTCCCTGCGTCTTGGGCGGTACAGCGATGGGCGTTTCGGTGTGCATCATACTGCTCAAAATCTTTCCGCTTGCCCACAGCGTTTCGGCTCCGGCAGTCACTTCAATTTCGTAGGCGGTCTGGCGCACGCCTTCGGCGCACTGCCACGATAAAAACAGCGTCCCGGCATCTATACCGAGAGGCTGGGTCAGATGATTCGTTTTCAGGTTTGTTGCTTGCATCATCCGCATCTCCTTTTTCCGTTTGATTTCTGTTCTTATTATAAAGAGAATCCCACGGAATAAGGGTGCAAAATTTTGTGTTATCAGTCAAAAAGTCGTGCTATTTATGACAATTTAAAAAATTCATCTTGCTTCACGACTTTTCATCCGTACTGTCTGCGGTTCTCCTGTTATACTTTGGGTAAGAAAAAAAATTTACCGCCCACGCAGCGCTGCGTGGGCGGTATTTTTTATGCTCGCTTAAAACTTGAGGGCATTGGTTTGCGTGGCCGTATATGCCCGTTAATCGCACCGTTCCAGCTTTTTAGCTTTTGCAAAGAACAGCCAGAGCAGTGCCGTGCATCCCACCATGCAGGCAGGCATGATGAGGAAGGAGGTCCGGTAGCCGATGGCATCCACCAAGCTGCCAAACACGGCATTGAAGAGGATATCCGCCAGCGAAGCCACACTCAGCACCAGACCCGATGCAGAGGAAGCTGCGTGACTAGGCCAGTATCGCGGGATCAGCATGACAAGGGTCGGATACAGGATGGAGAACAGCAGACCGCTGACTGCCAGGAGCCACAGACCCGGTGCACCCAGCAGAACACCTGCGGTGTACAGAACCGCAGCGCTTGTGGCGAAGAGCCGCAGGCAGCGGTAGATGCCCAGCTTATCCACCAGACTGCTCAGCACCAGACGCCCCACCATCACACAGCCGAAGAAAACAGCGGTAAAGTTTGCCGCCTGTCCCATGGGCACTTCCAGTGCATTGGTAGCATAGCTCACCAGCCAGTTCATAATGCCATGTTCTGCAATGAAATACAGGCCGATGATCAGCACCAACGACAGAAATGCCGGACAGCTCATGATCTCCTTGGGCGATACCTTCCCCTCCGTTTTGTGCTCCTGCACTTCCGGCATGGGGAACAGCACGAACAGCACCATGGCCACTGCGCCAATGGCCAGCAGTCCCCATGCCACGGTGTGCCAGCTGGAAATATCCGTAGCCCAGTTGCCAATGATGCTCTGGCTGCCGCTGGTGCCGATGCCCTGAATGAAGAACAGGAAGTTCACAAAAAAGCCGGGCGCAACGGCAAACATACCGGTCGTGATCAGGTTCATGTTGGTGTTCAGCAGTGTGGATGTGCCCATGGCAAAAAACATTCCCACAAGCAGCAGCAGATAGGAGTCCGTAGTGGCAAACAGCAGCATGGCTGCGCTCCACAAAAAGGTATACAGCAGCATGGCCTTGCGGCGGCCCAGAATATCCACCCCGAAGCCGCCGACGGCCAGAAACACGAGGTTGCCGATGTAGCTTACGGTGACGATCTGGGACAACTGGGCGGTACTCAGCTGGAAGTGGGCAGAGAAGATCGTGGAAAAAATGCCCCGCATGGCATCGTTCGCGCCCAGACCCACCATCAGGATCAGGAACGCGGCAAACGTGATGATGTTCTTTTTCTTGTTCATTGGTTTGTCCCTCAAAAAAAGCCGCCGCCCGGCCCGACCCGGCAAAAGGGGCCAGCGCCGATGCGGCGGCTTGCTCATTATTGATAGGCGGCTCAGCCCAGTTCGATGCTCTGGTACTCCGGGGCGGCAGCCTCAGCAGTCAGACCCATGGTCTGCACGTTGGTGCAGTTCTGAGTAAGAAGCGCCTGTGCGAAGTCCGAACGGTCCTCGCCCGCAAAGCCCAGCGTGGAGTTCCGGACGGTGACGCCATCTACCCAGCGCAGGAACATGGCTGCACTCTTCTGATGCAGCATGCCTTCCTTTTCAGGCGGAATGGGACGCAGATCATACATTCCCCGCTCCCACTTGCTGGTAGCTTCCAGACAGACGTTGACATTTTCAAACAGAACGTTCTTGATGTGATTCTCCTCGTTGCCGGAGAGGAACACACCGTTCTCACCCTTGCAGGTGACGTTGAAGAAGCGAACATTCTCGATGCTGCCGCTGTGGGTGTTGGCGTTCCGGTCGTGGGTCGTCATCACGATAGGCTCCGCGCAGCCCCACCAGCACTCGGCAAAGCGGCGGGTCTCGATCATGATGTTGGAGAAGCTCACGTTCCGCACACAGCCGCCGTCGCGAATCTGGATGGACAGACCCCGGTTGCTTCCGGTAATGATGCAGTTATCCACCAGAATATTCTCGAAATCTGCCACGCCCTCTGTGCCGATCTTGATCGCGGCACTGGTAGAGGTCAGCGTGCAGTTGGAGATGATGACGTTCTTGGTGGGGCCGTACTCGTTGTTGCCTGCTGTGGTCTTGAGGCAGATGCAGTCATCTGCACACTGGACATGGCAGCCAATGATCCGCACATTGGTGGAGTGATCCGGATCGATACCGTCGGAGTTGGTGCAGTCCAGCGGGTTCAACACCCGGATGTTGGAGATCAGCACATCGTTGCATCCGGCAGGGTGCAGCGTCCAGAACGGAGAGTTCTGCAGTGTCACGTCATGGAACGAGATGTGGTTGCAGTGCTCCACATACACCATGGTGGGACGGGGGTAAAAATCACCGTTGAAGTAGTAACGACTTGCCCGCTTCATAAAGGCATAAACATTGCCGTCCACTGCGCCCTGACCCGTGATGGAGAAGTTGTCTGCATCCTTGGCGTGAATAAAGGTGTAAGCCGGTTTTGCCACCGGACGATCCACGGCTTTTGCGCCGGAAACTGCTGCCACAGAAGCATCATCGCCGTTGGGGTTGAAATAGGTGGAGATATCGGAGTGCGCTTTCAGAAGGGCGCCCTGTTCCAGATGCAGCTCCACGTTGCTTTTCAGCTCGATAGAACTGGAATAGTAGGTATGACCGCCCTCCAGTACAACGCGGCCGCCGCCTGCTGCGTTGCAGGCATCAATGGCAGACTGGATTGCAGCGGCATCATTGGTTGCGCCATCGCCGACAGCGCCATACTTGGTGACTGAATAAACCATGAAAACTTGCTCCTTTTCACATTATCAGACTGCGCCGAACAGGGTGGGCAGCGCCATGGAGAACCAAGGCACATAAGCTACCAGCATCAGCGCCACGAAGATCGCCGCATAGAACGGCAGGATCGGTTTGATCATGTCCTCCATGTCCATATCTGCCACCGAGCAGCCGCTGAACAGTGCGCTGCCAACGGGCGGGGTGATGTTACCGATACCCAGGTTCATGACCATCATGATACCGAAGTGGATGGGGTCCATACCGAAGGACTGGACAACGGGCAGGAAGATCGGGGTGAAGATCAGGACAGCCGGGGTGATGTCCATGAAGCAGCCAACCACCAGCAGCACAAGGTTGATGATGAGCAGGATGACGTACTTGTTGCTGGAAACGCTGATCAGTGCGTTGCCGATGGCGCTGGGCAGGCCGGTGAAGCTCATAACAAAGCTCATGACGTTGGAGCCGGCGATCAGGAACATGATGACAGCGGTGGTCTCGCAGGCGTCCAGCAGGATCTTGGGCAGATCCTTGATCTTGATGCTGCGGTAAACAACGATGGACAGGAACAGGGTGTAGGCAACAGCCACGGCAGCGGACTCCGTTGCAGTGAAGATGCCGGACATAACGCCGCCGACGATGATGACGATCAGCAGCAGGCTGGGGATGGCGTCCACGAAGTACTTGAAGAAAACGGAAGCCGGAACCTTACCAGCAGTGGGATAGTGGTTCTTCTTTGCAATGACATAAGCCACGACCATGCAGGCCAGTACCCACATCAGGCCGGGGATGTAGCCGGACATGATCATGCCCACCACAGAGCAGCCAGCCAGCACCGGATAGATGATCAGGATGCCGGAGGGAGGAATGATCAGACCGGTAGGTGCGGAAGCGATGTTGACGGCAGCGGCAAACTTTTTATCGTAGCCTTCCTTCTCCTCCATGGGGATCAGAACGCCACCGATAGCAACGGAAGCTGCAACGGAGGAACCGGACAGAGAGCCGAACAGCGTGTTGCCCAGAATATTGGTGTGTGCCAGACCACCGGGGATGCGGCCGACCAGAATTTTTGCGAAATCGATCAGTTTCTGTGCAATGCCGCCGGTGTTCATCAGAACACCGCAGAGGATGTAGAACGGGACAGCCAGCAGCGAGAAGCTGTCAACGCCGCCCACCATGCGCTGGCTGGCAACGAAAGTGCCCAGATCCAGAGACAGGGTGGAGGCCATGGTCACGACCGACGAAATGATGATACTGACCGAGACCGGGACGCTCAGCGCCAGCAGCAGCGCAAACGTGCCGATCAGGAGCAGACCGACTTGAAAAGTACCCATTTTAGGTTCGTCCTCCTTTTTTATGCTTCTTTGGCAGACTCTGCCTTGGGGCCCTGCTTCATATCGCGCAGATCCTCACCGATGAAGATGAGCGCGTAGAAGATGAACAGGATGGCACCCACAGGGACGCTGGCGTAGATCAGGGGCATGGGCAGCTGCAGCGCAGCGCTCAGCTGATCCGCAGCGGTGTTGACAAGGCGCGTGCCGCCGCCGATCATGACAACAACGCAGAACAGGATGACCATAGCCTGCACAAAGATATCCAGGATCTTCTGGCCCTTGAAGGACAGACGCTTGCTCAGCGCGGTGATTGCCAGATGCTTGCGGCGGCCGTATGCGTAAGCACCGCCCACCATGGTCACCCAGATCAGCAGATAACGCAGCGCTTCTTCGGTCACGGTGCTGGGGTTGTTCAGGATGTAGCGGGTGATGACCTGCCAGCAGACAGCAATGACCATGACACCCATGATAATGGTGCTGAGAACCTGAATGATCTTATCGATCAGGCCGCGGAATTTAACGATCAACATGGTATGCTTCCCTCCTCATCAAGCCTGTACATAGGACAGGAAGTCCTCGTAATAACGGGCATTGTCGGCGCTCTTAGCACAGAACTCGTCGCGCAGGGACTGGGTAGCCTCGATAAAGGCCGTCTTGTCGATGGTGTAGAACTGGACGCCCATCTCCTTGGCACCGTCAATGTTCTCCTGCACCAGATCCTGCCATACGGCCTCGTGTGCTTCGTTGCCCTGCGTCATGCCGTTTACGATGGCACTCTGCTCGGTCTCGTCCAGGCTTTCCCAAGTCTCGGTGGAGATGATCACGATATCGGGCACCATCTGGTGCTGGGTGTAGGTGTAGCTCTTGCAGACCTCACCATGGCCGTCCTGCACCAGAACTGTCTCGTTGTTCTCTGCGCCGTCAATAATGCCCTGCTGCAGACCGGTGTAGGTCTCGCCGCTGGACATGGGCGTTGCACTGCCGCCCATGGCACGGATCATGGCAATGGACGTGGGGCTGTCCTGGGTGCGGATCTTCAGACCCTTCAGGTCTGCGGGGCCTTCACAGGGGCCGTCTTTGGTGGTGTAGATGCTGCGGGAGCCGGAATCGAACCAGCCGATGGCAAAGAAGCCCTGATCGTAGGTGCTCTTGAAGATCTCCTGCACCGCTTCGCTCTGGTTCATAACGGCAAAATACTGCTCGGTGCTCTCGAACACATACGGCATCGAGAAGATGGCGTATGCGCTGTTGAACTGCTCCATGCTGGAAGCAGAGACCTTTGCAATATCCAGAACGCCGGCCTTGACCAGCTGGATCATTGCTGCGTTGTCGCCCAGCTGACCATTGGGGTAAACGCTGAAGGTCAGGTCAGATTCAGCAGAAGCAACTTCCGTCATCTTCTGCAGTCCAACGTTGACCGGGTGCGCTTCGCTGTGGCTGTGTGCCACCAGCAGATGCTTGGAGCTCAGGCCGTCTGAAACCGAGCCGCTGCATCCGGTGAGCGACAGGCTTGCGCCTACGGCAGCAAGACCTGCAGCAGCCAGAAAGCTGCGGCGAGTAATACGTCTTGTTCCTATCATGATTGACATCTCCAGTTTTCTTTGTTTGATTGACTGCGTACAAAACCGGTTTTGATTTCCTGTCGGTCAGAGTGAAATTTATCCCTTCCGCAAAGGGCTTCGGGCTGCGCATTCCCTACCATTTCTGTTCTGCCATGTGCAACAGGCTTTCTGTCAATAAAAATAGCGCAAACGCGTTGTAATGTACAGGCCTTTTTTGGCAAAAACCTTGCATTTCTTGGTATAATCCAGCCTTTTTTGCAAAATTGTTGGCATTTATTGGTCAAAACATTGCATATATTGGTACATCGTGTTATGATGAACTAGCCCAAAAGAATTTTTTGACCGGAGGTATTTTTCTGTGAAAGTCGTCAAAACCGATAAACATTACATGGCCGAGCCGGATTTTGAGATCGACCATTACAAGGATGCCAGCTATCCTCCGGTCGCTTCTCATTACCATGAGTTCTATGAAATTTTTCTCTTTGTCAGCGGAAATGCGGATTATGTTGTCCACGACAAAATGTTCCGGCTCAAACCGGGAGACCTGCTGATCATCCCACCTGCCATTATGCACCATCCCATCTTCCGGGACTTTGAGATCCCCTATGAGCGGTATGTGTTGTGGCTCAGCCCTCCGGCTTTTGATACCATGAAAAAGATCGACCCGGACATCGATTACTTTCTCCGTCCGGGTCATGCAAAAACATTTTTGATTCGGGATAGCGTGGACAGTTCCCGCGCCCGGTTCGGGCAGTTTGAAGCCCTGACCCACGCTTACCGGGAGGAAAGCCTGTGTTACCACAGTGAGGGCATGGCCGATATTCTCCGCATCCTGATCGGCATCAACCGCTCCTTGTATAATCGAGAGCACGTTTTTGCCAAGGCGCAGAAACCAAGCGTCCTGAGCAACGCCCTGCATTATATCGATCTGAACCTCAGCGGCGATCTTTCACTGGACACGGTGGCAAAGGCGCTTTTCATTGATAAATACAATTTTTCCCACATGTTCAAGCAGAATATGCAGATCAGCTTTTACCAGTATGTCATCCAGCAGCGGCTGCTGGAAGCCAAACGACTGCTGATGAAAAAAGAGCCGATCTCTTCCATCCCGGCCAAATGCGGTTTTTCTGATTATAACGCCTTTTACCGCTCCTTTAAAAAGAATTACGGTGTCAATCCGCGCGAATATGTCGCTTACCACATAAAGGCCATCCATGGTGAAGTTGGCGGCTTGTCTCTTGATATCGACCACCAGAGCTCAGAATTCTGATAGGTTCCTCTGATTTCCGTCCTTTTTATAGAATTACAGCCTTTTTTCTTCTTGGCGGCAGCAGGCGGCCTTGCCGTTTTATCTCCACCGACTTGGCGGCATTGATTTGCGTGGCCGCACACCAAAATCAAGTCCAGGTCCAGGAGGACACTACTATGATGGAACTGCTTTCCTGCCGCTACAACATGGATACCGCAATTCAACTTTTTAATGCAGCAGCTACATCGTTGGATTGCGTATCGCCAATATACTATTTATATGTTGCACTGATTTTTATCTCGTTACGGTTTCGCAATAAGACCAAAGTGGTGGGTATCACGATGATCCCCCACCACTTTAGCCAAGTAAATTTTTACTTTTGAATCGTAAAACGGAACGAGGTTCCCTTCTCCACCGCAAAGCAGTCGTCTGCATGGGGCTTTGCGCCCCAGCTATTGTCGCCGCCAACACCGCGCTGGAAGGCAGCGCAACGGACAACCGTCTTATTGTCGTCCCGGGGCAGCTCATAGAGATGCCGGGCATTTTCCAGCTCGTGGGGCGTATAGGGCAGTGCCGAGAAGGTCATGCTGTCCCCTGCAAAGCCGATGCCTATGTTCAATCCGCTGCCGGTGACCGCTGCGCGGTACACGCCGGTACGGCTGCCGCACTCCTGCGGGTAGACCGGGGTGTTCTGGGCAAAGTCCTGCCGGACATTGTAGCTCCAAGCGCCCATTTTGCCGCCTGCGGTGCGGTCGGCGGTGGTCTCCTGGGGGCCAAGACCCAGATAGGAAACCTCGGTCAGCTCCCGGCGCAGCGGGAAGAGCAGCCCGAACTCCGGCAGCTCGGTGTGCTCGCCCTGCCACGTCATGGTGATATCGCAGTGGCCTGCGCCGTCGATGGCAAAATCAACGGGCAGGGTCTGCCCATTTGGCAGGGTGTAGTTTGCGCGGACGGTGACAAATTCGCCCTTTGTTTTGGCGGTCAGGTTATCGCAGCGGGCGTAGAGACCGGCGGTTTTCCAGAAGGCAAATGTAAAAGGTTCTGCGCAGCCCTCGTCGTTGTTGGTAGGCGCACGCCAGAAGTTGGGGCGCACGGTATCGTCCAGCAGCTGCACACCGTTATAGCGGATGGACACAAGGCCCTTGCCGCGGCCAAAGATATACTCGAAGCCATCGCCCTTTACGCCGATGTTGCAGTCCATCTCCACCAGCTGCGGGGCGGGCAGGGTCAGCCGAGCTTCGGCATGGTTGTGCCATACCTGCCCAAAAGCGGCTTCATAGCCCGCCGGGATGCCGGGCAGTGCAGCCCGCTGGATGGCGGTAACGGTCATGCAGGCAAGCCCTGTCTCCGGCAGAGCAAACGGGAACGGAATGCGCACTTGTTCACCCGGTTTGCAGTCTGCCCGCAGCACCGCCTGGCGCTCCGGCTTGCCGTTGACCGAAGACGCAAACACAAGGTCGTAGGCGTTCAGGTCGGTAAAGAGATTCCGGTTTTCAATCACGGCTTCGGTGTCGGTCAGGGTGATTTTCAAGGGAGCATAGGCCGCCTTGACCGCATCCATCTTGGGAGTATTGCGGCGGTCGGGCAGCACAAGGCCGTCCACGCAGAATTCCCGGTCGGTGGGGCGGTCGCCAAAGTCGCCGCCGTAGGCAAAGCCGGGCTTGCCGTCCGGGTCAGTCATTGCGATGCCGTGGTCCATGTACTCCCAGATGAACCCTCCCTGATACAGCGGCTCTTCGTAGGCATACTCGGTATAATCCGTGATGCCGCCGTTGGAATTGCCCATGGCGTGGCTGTACTCGCACATGATAAAGGGCTTTTCCGGGTGCTCTGCCAGAAACTTTTTGATATCCGCCACCGGGGTGTACATCTGGCTTTCCATATCGGAGGTGGCGGGGTATTCCCGGTTCCAGAAAATACCCTCGTAGTGCACAAGGCGTCTGGGGTCGGTGCGGCGGAAGTATTCGCTCATCTCCCACAGGGTCTTGCCGCCGTGGCTCTCGTTGCCGCAAGACCAGATGAGGATGGCCGGGTGGTTTTTGTCCCGTTCCAGCATCGCTTCGGCGCGAGCAAGCACATTTTCCCGCCACTCCGGGCGCGCACCGGGCAGCGTCCACTCGTCCGAGCCGTCCGCGCCCAGCTTCTGCCATGTGCCGTGGGTCTCCAGATTCGTCTCCCCGATGACGTACAGGCCATATTCATCGCAGAGCTGCAAAAAATAGGGGTCATCCGGGTAGTGGCTGGTGCGCACGGCGTTGACGTTGTGGGCCTTCAGATTCTTCACATCCCACAGCATCTCTTCCCGGCTGACGGTGCGGCCGGTGCGGCAGCTCCACTCATGGCGGTTGACGCCCTTGAACACAATACGCTGGCCGTTCAAAAGCATCTGGCGGTCTTTCAGTTCAAACTTACGCAAGCCGACTTTCAGCCCGGTGCGCTCCACCAGAGCACCCTCGCGCAGCA
>OHKU01001347.1_pt1 | contig 11144 bp, 9 predicted proteins | sample 1568911 | NCBI WGS metagenome assembly OHKU01 (sample SAMEA3879574, study PRJEB24766) | human gut metagenome | biome: human-associated habitat; feature: feces | place: USA | collected 1985/1987
AGTACCACCGACAACAAATACTACGGCCGCGGAATACTATGGGCTTCATTGTGGGCAATCATTTACAATACCGCTCAGTACGGAGACCATTTTACGGATGCACTCAAATAGTTGAGGATATCCGGTTACCGCTTATATACAGAGAAGTCCTCAAGAACGGAGCATATCGAATCCGTTTTTGAAGACTTCTCTCATTATATCAATAATAAACAAAGATATATTCTCCACGAGCATATTGCTCCTTTGCCCGCATGGCCGATGTCAACTCATGTTCCGGAATTTAGAATAAAGTCGTAAGCCAATAGAATCATTCTTCCACCTGCATCGCCACAATCTCCTGTAACACCGACACAGCCTCTTCCACGGTAGTAACGTCCTTCACCACCATGCTCCGCTTGCCGTTCTGCTCACGCAGGTCGCAACGGCGGGTATATTTCATCATGTAGGCGATGACTTTGCCGAAAGCCAGGCTCTGATAGTAAGGGCTGTCCGGATTGGAAACAAAGAACAGCGTCATGCGACCGCCTTTAAGGAACACCTTTTCCGTTCCCAGACGCGCTGCAAGACGGCGTAGGGGAACGATGCGGAGCAGTTCCTCCGTTTCGGGCGGAACAGGTCCGAAACGGTCTTCGAGACGGGCACGGAAAGCATCTACGTCTCTGTCCAGCGTCAATCCGTCCAATTCGCGATAGAGCAGCATACGTTCGCTGCTACCGGTGACGTAAGCGGCGGGCAGCAACAGTTCGAGATCGCTTTCCACCTGGCATTCGTCAACAAACTGCTCGCCGCTGATAGTACCGTCGCCTTTCAATTCATCAGCATAGAGGTCGGCAAATTCGTCTGTCTTAAGCTCACGTACGGCTTCGGACAATATCTTCTGATAAGTTTCGTAGCCCAGGTCAGCAATAAAACCGCTTTGCTCCGCGCCGAGCATATTACCCGCACCGCGGATGTCGAGGTCCTGCATGGCAATGTGGATACCGCTACCTAAATCGGAGAAGTTCTCGATGGCCTGCAGGCGGCGTTTGGCTTCAGGAGTAAGCGAGGACAAGGGGGGAGCAAGCAAGTAGCAGAAAGCCTTTTTGTTGCTGCGCCCCACACGGCCGCGCATCTGGTGCAGGTCGCTCAAACCGAAATTCTGTGCCTGATTGATGATGATGGTATTGGCGTTCGGTATGTCGATACCGCTCTCGATAATGGTGGTGGCGAGCAAAACGTCATAATCATAGTTGACAAAATCGAGAATAATCTTCTCCAGTTCGGCAGGTTCCATCTGTCCGTGACCGATACAGACACGGCAATCGGGAATGTTGCGCTCTATCATCGCTTTCAGTTCCGAAAGATTGGAGATACGGTTGTTTACAAAGAACACCTGTCCGTTGCGGCTCATTTCGAAGTTAATGGCATCAGTGATAATCTCATCACCGAAAGTATGCACCTCCGTCTGAATGGGGTAACGGTTGGGAGGCGGCGTCTGAATAACGCTTAAATCGCGCGCACCCATCAGGGAGAACTGCAAAGTGCGGGGAATGGGAGTGGCGGTCAGGGTCAGGGTATCCACGTTTACTTTCAACTGGCGGAGTTTCTCCTTGACAGAAACGCCGAACTTCTGTTCCTCATCGATAATCAGCAGGCCGAGGTCTTTAAACTTAACATCCTTGCCCAAGATGCGGTGCGTACCGATAAGGATATTCACCTCTCCCCCCGCAAGACCTTTGACAACGGATTTAGTCTGTGCCGCCGTCCGGGCACGACTCAAATATTCCACACGGCAAGGCAAACCTTTCAGACGCTCCTTGAAAGTCTGGAAATGCTGGTAGGCAAGGACAGTGGTGGGAACGAGAACGGCAACCTGCTTGTTGTCCGCCACCGCCTTGAAAGCGGCACGTATGGCAACCTCGGTCTTGCCGAATCCTACATCGCCGCATACCAGCCGGTCCATGGGACGGGCACTTTCCATATCCGCCTTTACGTCGGCAGTCGCCTTGCTCTGGTCGGGGGTATCCTCGTAAATAAAAGACGCTTCCAGCTCCCGTTGCAGGAAACTGTCGGGACTGTATTGGAAGCCTTTCTCTTCGCGCCGTTGCGAATAGAGCTTTATCAGGTCGCGGGCTATATCCTTAATCTTGGTCTTGGTACGGTCCTTCAGTTTCTCCCACGCACCGGTTCCCAATTTGTTGAGACGGGGAGCTTCGCCTTCTTTGCCTTTGTACTTGGAAACCTTATGCAAAGAATGGATGGAGACAAAGACCACATCGTCATTCTGATAGACCAGGCGCATTACTTCTTGCGTAGTGTCTCCGTTGGGAATACGTACCAATCCCGTAAAACGCCCCACGCCGTGGTCGGTATGTACCACGTAATCTCCAGGGGTAAACTGGTTCAGCTCCTTCAGGCTCAGGGCCACCTTGCCACTGCGGGCTTTATCGCTTTTCAGGTTGTATTTATGGAAACGGTCGAAAAGCTGGTGGTCGGTAAAGATGCAGAGACGCAACGTATCGTCGGCAAAACCCTCGTGCAGGGTACGTTCAACGGGTGTGAAGGAGATATTATCTCCCCGGTCTTCAAAGATAGCGCGGATACGGTCGGTCTGCTTCAGACTGTCGCTGCATATATAGAGGGTATAGTTGCGGGAAAGATAGTCGCGGAAACTTTCTGCCACCAAGTCGAAATTCTTATGGAAGATAGGCTGTGCTGCGGTACTGAATGATACTGTCGCGTCCGGTGTTCCGGTAGGCTTCGTTCCGAATTCCATGCGGCGGAAATCGAGGGCACGCAAAGTAAACTCTCCTCCATCAATCAACTTACCTTCCAGAGAGATTGCACCGTTTTCTTCGGCTTCGCAGGCTGCAATAGCCTGTGCAGTAAGCGATTCATCGTGGACGACCTGAATACGCTCCCGCAACCAAAGGAAATCACACATCGCCAGCAAGGTATCCGGCCGCAGAAAATCCAAGAAAGAAACTATTCCGCCATTCCCCCCTTGCTCCAAGCTACGGCTCAAATCAGGAACAATGACAATCTCCTCTTTTTTCTCTTTGGAAAGCTGGCTTTCCACTTCAAAAGTACGGATACTTTCCACCTCATCTCCAAAAAAGTCGATACGGAAAGGAAACTCGGACGAAAAGGAAAACACGTCGATAATGCTACCACGTACGGCATATTGTCCCGGCTCGTACACATAATCCACATACTCGAACCCATAGCTGCGCAGCACTTCCGTAACAAAGTCCATATCCACCTTTTCGCCGGCATGAAGCTTCAAGGTTTTATCTCCCAGTTCCTTACGGGATACAACTTTTTCCGCCAACGCATCCGGATAGGTAACTACACAAAGCCCCTCTTCTCCCTTTTGCAAACGGCTCAGCACTTCCGTACGGAGAATCTCGTTAGCCGCATCTTTCTGGCCGTACTTTATGGCACGGCGGAAAGAAGAAGGAAAAAACAACACCTGTCCGGTTCCCAAAATCTGTGTCAGGTCGTGGTAGAAATATCCCGCCTCTTCCAAATCGCCGAGGATAAAGACAAACGGACATTCCGCCCGTTGCACCAGCACGGATGAAAACAGTGAGGCGGCAGAGGCGCACAAACCACTGCAATAGAGATGACGGACGGAATTGTCCTTTAGCAACTTGCACATGCCTTCTACATTGGGGTGGGTGGCGTATAATTGTTGTAGTTCGGTAATAATCATTGCTGTCTTTTTTAGTTCACCGTAGATTACACAAAATCACACAGATTAAGAGAAACCGATAATCTGTGTAAACTCATAAATGTTCCATAACGAATTTCCGTTGCAAAAATACATAAATAATCCTTAGTTTTATCTGTAAGTAATAGAAAAGCACTACTTTTGTTCCCAATAACAAGCTCCATCTATTTTCAATGAATATGCAGACATCAGACAGTATTGTCATCATCCCCACCTACAATGAACGGGAAAATATCGAGAATATCATCCGTGCCGTTTTTGCCCTGGAACACGGATTCCACATACTTGTCATCGAAGACGGTTCTCCCGACGGCACAGCCACCATCGTAAAAGACTTGCAACGCGAATTTCCCCACCGCCTGTTTATGGTGGAGCGTAAGGGAAAACTGGGACTGGGTACGGCCTACATAGCCGGATTCAAATGGGCTTTGCAACGCGACTACCAATATATATTCGAAATGGATGCCGATTTCAGCCATAACCCCAAAGACCTACCCCGCCTCTACCGGGCTTGTACCGAAGAGGGAGCGGATGTGGCCATCGGCTCGCGCTACGTCAGCGGCGTGAATGTGGTAAACTGGCCTATGGGACGTGTGCTGATGTCTTATTTCGCTTCCAAATATGTACGGTTTATCACGGGATTGCCCATACATGACACTACCGCTGGCTTTGTATGCTACCGCCGCAAGGTATTGCAAACCATCAATCTGGACGGCATCCGCTTCAAAGGGTATGCTTTCCAGATAGAAATGAAATTCACCGCTTACAAATGCGGAGCGAATGTAAAGGAAGTGCCGGTTATCTTCATCAACCGCGAACTGGGAACATCCAAGATGAACAGCAGTATTTTCGGAGAAGCCGTGTTCGGAGTTATCCGACTGAAATGGAACAGCCTGTTCCATAAATATCCAAACTTAAAAAACTAAAGATATGAAAAGAACACTGATACACAACGCTACGATTGTCAACGAAGGACAAAGCGTACAAGGCTCGGTAGTGATAGAAAACGGGCGCATCGCCGAAGTACTTACCAACTGGAAGCCTCTTTCCGCCCCTTGTGAAGAAGTGATTGATGCAACAGGCTGCTACCTGCTGCCCGGCATTATCGACGACCATGTGCATTTTCGTGATCCGGGTCTTACCCATAAGGCAGATATTCTGACAGAAAGCCGTGCAGCGGCTGCCGGCGGGGTGACTTCCATTATGGACATGCCCAATACCAATCCGCTGACCGTAACGTTGGATGCCTTGAATGCCAAACTCGACTTGCTGAATGAGAAGTGTATCGTCAACCATTCCTGCTACTTCGGAGCAACCAACAACAACTATACGGAATTTGACAAGCTGGACAAACACCGCGTTTGCGGCATCAAGCTGTTCATGGGCTCCAGTACCGGTAATATGCTGGTGGATAAAATGAACAGCCTGCTGAATATATTCAACGGTACGGATATGCTGATTGCCGCCCATTGCGAAGATCAGGAAACAATAAAAAACAATATCGAGAAATACAAGCAAAAATATAAAGGAGCGGATGACATTCCCGTCAGTGCCCACCCCAGTATCCGTTCCGTTCCGGCATGTTATGCCTCTTCCGAACTGGCTGTCCGTCTGGCAAAGATTGCCGGAGCGCGCCTGCACATCCTGCATGTTTCCACAGCCAAAGAACTGCAACTGTTCAGTGACGAACCTTTGGCAAACAAGAACATCACCGCTGAAGCATGTGTAGCGCATTTACTTTTTACGCTGACGCACTACAACAGTCTGGGCGCACGCATAAAGTGTAATCCTGCCGTTAAACGAAAAACAGACCGGGAAGCACTGCGGACCGCTGTCAACTCAGGACTGATTGACGTTATCGCCACCGACCACGCCCCTCACTTGTTGAGCGAGAAAGAGGGCGGGGCTTTGAAAGCAATGTCCGGTATGCCTATGATACAATTCTCCCTTGTCAGTATGTTAGAACTGGTGGACGAAGGAGTGTTCTCACTGGAAACGGTTGTTCAGAAAATGTGTCATGCACCTGCCCGGATATACGGTATTTGCCAGCGTGGATATATCCGTGAAGGCTATCAGGCGGATTTAGTGCTGGTACGCCCTAACTCTCCCTGGGAAGTTACTACCGACAAGATTCTGAGCAAATGCGGCTGGAGTCCTTTGGAAGGGCATACGTTCAACTGGAAAGTAGAAAAAACGTTTGCCAACGGACATCTTATTTACAACAGCAATACTGTGAACGATTCTTACCGTGGTGAAGAGCTGCGGTTTGATTATCCGTCAGCAGGAGCATAATATAGTATTATCTATTCAGAGCATAACCTTATATAGAGATTATCAATTGCCAACTATCAATTATAAAATCCATGAAGTAAGCCCCTATATCAACTGGATTTATTTTTTCCATGCCTGGGGCTTTCAACCCAAGTTTGCAGCAATCGCCAACATTCACGGTTGCGATTCCTGCCGCGCCATGTGGCTTGCGGCTTTTCCGCAAGAAGAACGCTCCAAAGCCGCCGAGGCTATGCAATTGTTTAAGGAAGCCGGCAGAGTACTCAACCGGTTGGATGAGAAAATTTCGGTGCAATGTATTTACAGGCTATGCAGTGCCAATGCAGAGGGAGACAATCTCATCATCGAAGATACGGTGTTCCCTCTGCTCCGCCAGCAGACACCTCATCCGGACGGAAGTCCGTTTCTCTGCCTGAGCGATTTCATACGGCCTCTTTCATCCGGAGTGCCGGATACGATAGGGCTTTTTGCATCTTCCGTCAGTGCGGAGAGCGAAGGATGTTATAAAGACGATCCTTATAAGCATCTTCTCGTACAGACCCTGACAGACCGGCTTGCCGAAGCCGCAACAGAAAAGATGCACGAATATGTGCGCAAGACAGTCTGGGGATATGCTCCCGATGAATCGCTTTCCATTCCGGATTTGCTGGTTGAGAAATATCAGGGCATCCGTCCAGCAGTAGGCTATCCTTCCCTACCCGACCAATCCGTAAACTTTATATTGGACGAATTGCTGGATATGAAACAGATAGGCATTACGCTCACCGAAAACGGAGCCATGTATCCGCATGCTTCTGTCTGTGGTCTTATGTTTTCACATCCCCAGTCACGCTATTTCGCCGTAGGCAAGATTGGTGAAGATCAGTTGGAAGATTATGCCTGCCGGCGCGGTAAACCGATTGAGGAAATGCGAAAGTTCCTGGCAGCAAATTTAAAGAGTTAAATGTTGCAAGTGTGATTTTCCGGTTTCTCTTACGACAAACAGAATAAAAGCGATTCGAGCAAGCATACACAATGGAAAATGTAGAACAAGAGTTTCTGTCCGTCATACGGGAATATGAGCGCGTCATCTATAAGGTGTGTTACCTGTACACCACTCCGAACGCGACTCTTAATGACCTGTATCAGGAAGTAGTGCTCAATATATGGAAAGCGTTTCCTAAATTCAGAAGGGAATGTAAAATCTCGACGTGGATTTACCGTATCGCCTTGAATACCTGTATCAGCTTCATACGGAAAGAAAAGAACATTCCGGAGATTGTCACCCTCACCCAGGAAGCCGACTTACAGCAACTCTACCGGATGATAAACCGGCTGGGACAGTTGGAGAAGTCTATCATCCTGCTTTATCTGGAAGAAAAAAGCTATGAAGATATTTCCGAGATTACCGGACTGACCGTAACCAACGTGGCCACCAAACTCAACCGTATTAAAGACAAACTGAAAAAGATGAATAAGGAGGATTAATATATGGAACTGGATGAACTGAAAAAATCATGGAATGCCCTGGATGCACAGTTGCAAAAGGAACCTATTGCCGATGAGAAACAGATAAAAGAACTGATTGCAAATTATAAAACAAATACCCGGCACAGTTTGGGACGACTCGTTATCCTGCAACGCTTCTCGCTTGGAACAGGTGCAGTAGGATTGGCTGCCATCCTGCTGGTGTGGTTCTTACTGCCTACCTTCGGTTTCAACGAGCATTTGCAGAACAAGATAATTCTGTTTCTGATTTTCATTACCGTAACTATTCTCAGCGGTATGTGGTGGGACTGGAAAACCTACCTTTGGAACAAGAACACCCACATAGACGAAATGTCCGTAGCCGAAGTGAGCCGACGCATGACCAGATTCCGTAACTGGACCCGTTACGAAATATGGGCAGTAGCTGCCTGGACCGTTATCTTCACCATACTGTTCTTCTGGATAATGGATTACTATACACTGCCTCTCATGATACAAGCCGTCTTGCTCGGTTGCTACATCATCCTGGATGCACTTCTTATTTATTTCATATATAAAAAAGTCGTTTACAAACACCTCGACAGCATTAAAAAGAACATAGAAGAATTGAAAGACATATGCACCGAATAACTCTCATACTTATCTTATGCCTGCTTTTACCGGACATGTACATCTACTTGGTGTACATCGTAAAGAGAACACGTAACATACTTTGGCGCAGTGTGTATTGGCTTCCTACAGTTGTGCTGGTAGCTATATATATGTATTACATCTATATGACAGGTGACAATGCGCTTTCACGCCATCCGCAAGGCATCGGCAGGCTGGCAGTGGCCGTAATGCTGTTTGCCGTCCCGAAGACGGTATTCATGCTTTGTTCGCTGTTTGGCATATTGATGCGGGGAATCAGCCGCCTTTTGTCATTCATCATTTTCCATACGCCGTTCAGGAATCCCCGTTTTCCTTTCGTTGCCCACCGGCTTCCTTACACACTTCTCGGATTGATATTGGGGATAATCGGTTTTGCCAATATCCTTTACGGAGCCATTGCCGGTATCACGCGCTTTGAAGTAAAGAATGTCGAATATCGCTCACCCAACATTCCCAAAGGTTTTGACGGTTACCGCATTCTTCAGCTATCGGATATACATATAGGCAGTTGGTTAGGAAATCCGGAAGCTATCCGGCGTCTGGTTACGCTGGTGAACGAACAGCAAGCGGACCTCATTGTCTTTACCGGTGATTTAGTCAATCAGCAAAGCCACGAACTGGACGGTTTCAAAGAGACACTTTCCCTGCTTCATGCTCCCGACGGAGTATATTCTATCCTCGGCAATCACGATTACGGGACATATTACCGCTGGCATAACAGAAAAGAGGAAGCAGCCAACTTGGAGTATCTAATAGGACAGCAAAAAGATATGGGTTGGAAAATGCTGAATAACGAGCATTGCATCCTATATCATAAGGGCGACAGCATAGCGCTGATAGGTGTTGAGAACGACGGTGAACCGCCTTTCTCACAATTCGCCGATTTATCCAAAGCCATGCAAGGCACGGAAGGCATGTTCCGTATACTGCTCAGCCATAACCCTACGCACTGGCGACGCGAAGTTTTGCCTGATTCGGATATAGAGTTAACCCTTTCCGGACATACGCACGCCATGCAGATGGAAATATTCGGACACTCGTTATCTTCTCTCATCTACCCTGAATGGAGCGGTATGTACTACGAAGGCAAACGCGCCCTGTATGTAAATGTCGGTATAGGATACGTAGGTCTGCCTTTCCGCTTCGGTGCATGGCCCGAAGTCACCGTCATAAAATTAGTTAGCGAGAAAGAGTGACAGAATATAAAAAAGACCTATCTTTGTGGCAATAAAATCCACAACCCATGAAGATACTCTACAATATTTACCAGATTTGCTTTGCACTGCCTGTTTTATTGGTCCTGACTGTCCTTACCGCATTGGTCACAATTATCGGTTCGTTATTGGGGGGCGCTCATTTCTGGGGATATTATCCGGGTAAAATATGGTCACAACTGATTTGCTACCTGTTGCTCATTCCGGTAAAGATAAACGGACGCGAGAAACTTCACAAACGTACTTCCTATGTGTTTGTCCCAAACCATCAGGGTTCTTTCGATATTTTCCTGATTTACGGCTTCTTGGGCAGAAACTTCAAATGGATGATGAAGAAAAGCCTGCGAAAGATTCCGTTCGTAGGCAAAGCATGCGAAAGCGCGGGACATATCTTTGTAGACCGTTCCAGTCCTAAAAAAGTACTGGCCACCATGCGCCAGGCAGAGGCTTCCTTAAAGAACGGAGTGTCATTAGTGGTATTCCCCGAAGGTGCACGGACATTCACCGGACATATGGGGTACTTCAAGAGAGGAGCTTTCCAATTGGCAGACGAACTGCAACTGGCGGTAGTGCCTGTGACAATTGACGGTTCGTTTGAGATACTTCCCCGCACGGGCAAGTGGATACACCGCCACCGCATGATACTGACTATTCATGAACCGATTGCCCCTAAGGGACAAGGAGTGGAGAACATCAAGGCAACTATGGCGGAAGCCTATACAGCAGTAGAAAGCAGCCTTCCGGAGAAGTTTAAAGGAATGGTTAAAAACGAAGATCAAGACCGTTGAAGTCTTTCATCCGCACTGCCTACGGTTTATTGGCGGAAGTATCAGTTGAAGCGTTTTGCCTGACGCGCTGGTGTTCCTCAATCAACTGCATGTTTTCCTTCGCCTTTGAAAGGAACTCCTTTATCAACTGATTCTGCTTGAATGCCAATGGAGCGGTTCGCATAATATCCTCTATCTGCGGAGTCATGACAGGATACGGTAATGTGCTGCACATCATCATAAACACGCTTGGACCCAGAACATTTTCATTGTTGTCAATGATGAACTGCTTCACATAATTATTCATTTCTTCAACAAGAGTTTCCCCTTCTTTCGCCAGCTCCTTATGGACATCTTCCAAATTGGCTCCGTCCAGCACCATACGCGCCTCTTTGCGGTCGAGCTCCTCTATCTGCAGTTCCAGTGCATTCCGTTTTTCTATAAACTCATACAGCCGATCATTGAGCAATGTCCCTTTAGCTGCCAATTGCGTATTTGAAATAGAGACTTCTATCTTACCGTCTTCCAGTACAAGCGGCATAATCCCTTCATCATCCATATAGAGAGTTACCATCATCACAGAATCTACAGGACCTTTCATTGAGAAAAGCCCATGAATAACTTCCGCAGAATCGACAGCTACCCACTGCCCGTTCTGAAGAGTTTTAAGAAACAACATTTTTCCATCGAGGCTTGTTACTGAAGAACTGCCTTCCACCTTGTATTTTCGGGCACAAGAAGTGAAAAACACGAGTAAAAGCAAAAGAGGCAAAATACGATTTACACTCATTCTAATCATGCAGGAAACGATTTATGAATTATACGTGGCAAAGGTATTAATATTCCTTATAAACGGGATAGAAAGAAAGGAATTTTCATTTGGTTTACGTATTTTTGCACAATCATAAATATAAAAAACGGAGAAATATACATGTCAACCTATGCTCCTTTTGCCAAACCTCTTTATGTAATGCTCAAGCCCGTAGGGGCTGTATGCAACCTGGCATGCGATTATTGCTATTATCTGGAGAAGTCCAAACTGTA